>Ga0209355_1001220_pt1 | contig 14755 bp, 11 predicted proteins | sample LauGreSBDMM110SN_3_FD_187563 | JGI IMG/M metagenome (GOLD analysis project Ga0209355, IMG submission 187563) | Freshwater lake microbial communities from Lake Michigan, USA - Sp13.BD.MM110.SN (SPAdes) (version 2) | ecosystem: Environmental > Aquatic > Freshwater > Lake | place: Lake Michigan...
AGCCTCACGCTTAATGGCGTGGTCATCGACGCCCCTGAGTGGAGCGGCTACCGCCTCACCCTCCCAGCCGCTCGACTGAAGGCGGGCTCCGAGAACCTCCTCGAGGTGTCGTATGAGAACGCCTACGACACCGGTGGCGATGGCGTCTTCCGCTTCATTGATCCTGAAGATCAGGCCGAATACGTCTACACCAACTTTGAGCCGTACGAGGCGCATCGCATGGCGCCGCTCTTCGATCAGCCCGACATCAAGGCGAAGCTCTCGCTGATCGTCGCCGCCCCCACCGCATGGCGCGTCTTCGGGAATGGCGCTGAAACAGCGACAAGCCCCGACGGTGCTGGCGGCACGCTGCACACCTTCGCCGAGACCCCACCACTCGCGAGCTACCTCTTTAGCTTCGCCGCGGGGCCATTTGTTGGTCGACGCTTTGAGGTGGCCATTCCCGGTCGCGCCACCCCAGTGCAGGTCGGCCTCTGGTCGCGCGGATCTCTAGAGAAGCATCTCTCGTACGACCTCTTCCAGAAGATGACGAGCCAAGCGTTCACCTACTTCGGTGACCTCTTCGGTCGCGAATACCCGTTCGAGAAGCTTGACCACGTCTACTGCCCAGAGTTCAACGTTGGCGCCATGGAGAACGTCGGCCTCATCACCTACACCGAGCGCTACATCTTCCTGAGCACGCCAACGCCAAGCGACGTGACCGATCTCGCTGAGGTGGTCTTCCATGAGATCGCCCACATGTGGTTCGGCAATCTGGTCACGATGCGCTGGTGGGACGATCTCTGGCTCAACGAATCCTTCGCCACCTATGCGGCCGCCCTCTGCCTGACCGAAGGGTCAGAGCACACCACCGCCTGGCAGGAGTTCAACGTGCAGTTGAAGCGCTGGTCGCTGGTCGAAGACGACTCACCAACAACGCACCCGATCGCTGGCACCGTCGCTGACACCGACCAGACCTTCCTGAATTTCGACGGAATCACCTACGGCAAGGGTGGTGCGGTGCTTAAGCAGCTCGGCGCACGCCTCGGACGCGCTGGCTTCTCTGCAGGGCTACGCCTCCACTTCCAGCGACACGCGTTTGGCAACGCCACCCTCGCCGACTTCCTCACCTCACTTGAAGAGGGGAGTGGTGTCTCGCTCGCCGACTGGTCGGCACAGTGGCTGCGCACCAGCGGACCGAACCGGCTCGGCGCCGTGGTCACCCCAGGTGCTAACGGCACCATCGGCAACCTCACGGTCACCCAAGAGGTCGTCTCGGGCGACAACGTGTTGCGCGAGCACCTCCTGCGCGTCGCCCTCCTCTACCCAGGCGATGCACACACCGTCACCATTGAGCCGCACGAGGCGCTGGTGACCGGCGCGCGCACCGATGTGCCGAGCGCCGCTGGGCGGCCACTCCCGCTTGCGGTGATCCCAAATCACGACGACCTCGCCGTCGGCAAGCTTGGCCTCGACGAGGCGACACTCCGCTTCGCTGAGACGCGGATGGAAGCGATTCCCGACGGGCTCCTGCGCCAGCTCACCTGGATGGCGATCTACGAACTCGTGCGCGATGGCCGCTACCCGGCGGCACGCTACGCGCAGCTGCTGATCGACCGCCTCCCACATGAGGTCGACTCTTCGATTGTACAGGGCGTTGTGGAGTCAACACTCGGCGGCCTCCTTCTGCGCTATCTCCCAGACGGAGAGCGCGAGCGCTGGGGGAGCCTCATCGTTGACGCCGCACGCACCCGGCTCGCCCGCGGTGGCAGCGAGGGGATGCGCATTGTCTGGTCACGCGTCATGGTGATGGCCTCAGTTACGCCTCGAGATGTTGAAGAGACATGGCAGGTGGCTGTTGGCGAGACGCCGCTTGATGGCGTTGAGATTGATCAAGATCATCGCTGGTCGCTGCTCGTACGCGCGGCCTCATTTGGCGCACCGAACAGTGCGGAGCGACTTGCGGCAGAGGCGCAGCGCGATCCGAGTGACCGCGGCGAACGTTCGCTCCTTGCCGCCGAGGTCGCTACGCCAAACGTTGCCGCAAAACGTGCGGCATGGGCGCGCATCCTTCGCTCTGATGGGTACGGCAGCGTGCGCAAGACACTCGCCGCGGCGAGTGGATTCGCCTGGCCGTGGCAGCATGAGCTGCTCGCCCCGTATGTTGCCCAGATCCCAACGGCACTCCTCGCCCTCGGATCAGCGGATGCAACCTTTGCGCGCGACCTGGTCACACGCAGCGCCTCACTCGGGCTTTGGGGATCACCCGCATCCATGCTCGTCGCCGTTGATGCACTCCTTGCGAACATTGCCGATCCAGCGCATGGCATTCCACCGGTGGATGCTGCACGCCTGCGACGCTTCGCGCTGCTTGAGCGTGATGGTCTGATCCGCGTGTTGCGACAGCAGGGTGCCAGCGGCAAGTGACCCCCTACCTCTCCGCCGCCACGAAGGCGGCAACGGCGCGACGCACACTCCTCCTCTTGGCACTCCTTGCGCTGATCAGCGCGGGAACGGTCATGGGCTACTTCTCGGTGCTCGACCTCGTCGCGATTAATCGAGCAACCGAAGATGATGCTTCGCGCGCCTTAAGCACAGTCCGCACAGCAAACGTTGTCGTACTCTGTGCGGTTCCAGTGGCTTGGTTCTTTCTTCTTCGTTGGCTAGCGGCCAGCCTTCGGAATGCCCACGCACTTGCAGCGACGCACCCCGTCGTGGCGCTGGCGATGATCAATCGTGAGGTGCTACTCGCCGCACTCCCCGGCCCGCTGATTGGCCAGCCCAGTCGCCTGATGGCCGCGCACGCGAGGAGCCTGGCCGACGCACACCTCCACACGGGCGCTTCGCGCCTCAAGGCTGACGACAGTTCAGCTCGCTGGGCTGGTCGACTCTCTCTGATCGTTGCGCCCCTTTGGGTGTTTGGCTTGATGAGCTCGGGCACATACGCCCAGTCGGTGATTTGGGTACCAGCTGCCTGGGTCGCTTTGAGCGCCGTTGCGATCCTCTTACGGCAAGCCATCGCAAAGATTCAACTCAGCGAAGAGTTGCAGAGCGCACTCCTGACGGCAGACCAGGTCGCCCGCGCGCGTACGGCGCGATAGGACCGAATATGGCCACTCGCCTCCTCCTCCCTAAGAACGAGACCATCTTTACCGGCGCGATTGTTGCCAGCGCACTGGTGCTCGCCCTGCGCGGCTGGCTCCTCTTTCGTAGCGGCGACAACATCCTGGCCTACGCGGCAGACCCTGTTGCCTCAGCGCCGGGAATTCTTGGTGAGCAGCTCGCCCTCTCCGTCCTTCGCCTTGTCGCTGTGGTCCTTGATGTCGCCGCTGGCCTTGCCGTCTTCGGCTGGACGGCTCGTCTGCAGCATGAGGGGCTGCTCTCGAGCCGCGAGCGACGTCTCGCCATCCTCGCTGGAGGCCTCCCGTGGACCCCACTCCTTCTCGCTCAGTCAATTGCCACGCCACCAGTGGCCCTGCTCGTCTTCACTGGACATGTGGTGTGGGTTGGGCTGGTGGCCCTGCTGGTGCGCCGCGCGCGCGTGGCGAAACTGATCACCGACGGCCCGTTCGTCGCCGGCGGTGCCCTGGCTGCGCTGCTCCTTGGCGCTTGGCTACTGGGCGGAGCGGCGGCCCCCTGGGTGTACGCGCAGCCACCCCTCGGCATCACTGAAGCGCTCAGTGCCAACGTGCAGACGCAAATCCTCCAGATCGTGAGCGAACAGCGGGTGCGTGGCGTCCTCATGATCGCAGGGGGAGCCTTCACCCTCGTAGCGGTCATGCCGCTGATGGGGAGCGTGCGCGCGGCAACCGCCGTGCTCGATGAGCGCCTGCGACAACTCCGCGAGGAGAGTTAGCGCGTCAGTTCGGCGGCCAGCTCTTCAAAGACGCCCAGGTAGTGGTCGGCGTCAGCGGCGGTCATTCCGATTGAGAGGGTCCACTCCTCGTCACGACCCGGCGTACCGAAGATGCCACGATTCATGTTCCAGAGCCAGACGAGATCAATGATCTCTTTCTGCTGGGCGGACTTGTACGAGTCATAGTCCACAACCTTTGACTGGGCAAAGGTGATGACGCCCTTGGACTGAATCCCTACCGCGTAGGCGGCAAGCTTGTAGCGATCAATGATCCCTTGGGCGCCGTCGAGGAGTTGGTCATTGAGGCGACCGAGATGCGTATAAGCATCTGGCGTCATCACGCGCTCCAGATTGGCGCGCGCCGCCGCCATGGCGAGCGGGTTGCCGTTGAAGGTGCCCACCATATACACATCACCAGTGTCGACCATTGCCCACATCTCGTCGCTGCCGCCAATCGCCCCCGTAGGGATGCCGGCGCCAAGCGCCTTCGCAAGACAGACAAGGTCGGGCTTGATGCCGAAGAGTTCGGTTGCGCCACCAGCGGCAACGGTGAGGCCGGTCTTCACCTCGTCAACGATCCACACAACGCCAAACTTTTTGGTGATGCGTCGAACATCCTCGAGGTAGCCAGGCTCTGGCAAGATCACGCCGCAGTTCATCATTGCGGCCTCCATGATCAAGCAGGCCGGAAGTTTTCCCTCGCTTTGCAGTGAGGTGAGTCGTCGCTCCAGAACGCCAGCATCATTGAATGGCACGGCGGTGGTCATCTGTGTGACGGAGTCCGGGATTCCCTTGCCGTAGGCGATTGACGGATAGTTCTCGCGGTCCTTGCCGTCGTACACCGAGAGGCCGATGTCAACCATCACATAGTCGTGGTGGCCGTGATAGCTGCCGAAGATCTTCATCACACCGTCGCGGCCAGTAACACCGCGGGCAAGACGAATCGCATCCATGGTGGCTTCAGAGCCAGAGTTCACGAAACGCCAGCGGGGGAGGCCCCAGCGCGCAGCGAGGTACTCCGCAACGATGTAGGTGTCTTCGGTTGGTGCGGCGAAGTGAGAGCCGAGCCGAATGCGTCGATCGACGGCCTCGGTGATGATCGGATGCGCATGACCCTGGACCATGCTGCCGATGCCGTTATGCACGTCGAGGTACTGGCGGCCATCGACGTCCCAGACGTACTGCCCCTGTCCCCGGTCAAGGTAGATCGGCCACGGCGCGCGCTTCTGGTAGCTCGACGAGACGCCACCAACAAGGGAGCGCTTGGCGCGTTCGTAGGCGGCCGCTGAGCCCTGGGTGCGGGCGTCGAGTCGCTCGGACTCACGGGCGGTCAGCTCGCGAATGCGGGCAGGGTCAATCTGAACGGTGGGCCCGACGGGTGGCTCTGGGCGATGGGGAGCCGGCGATGAGGTTGGTGCGAGGTGCCGAAGTGGTTCGATCGCCATACTCATCATCCTTCTCTGCGGATTCCGCAGTGCGGACCGCTGTGGGTACGATCCTAGCACCGTAGGGGGGGTGGGGGTGCGGATATCGCAACTCACGAGGGATTTACGCACGAGCCGTGCGGGGGTTAGCGGGTGGCCAGACGCTCCGCTGCGGCGATGGCGATCAGGCTCTTGGCGTCAACGATGGCCCCTCGACGGACCGCCTCGGCCGCCTCCGCAATGGTCAGCCGGACCGCCTCGATCGCCTCGTCCTCGTCGGGGGTGCGGGCGCCAGGCCCTGCCGCCGAGAGCCCTAGGGCGAGGTAGAGCTCCATGCGCTCGCTTGTGAACCCTGGGGCGGTGAAGAAGCTCCGAAGGTGACGCCAGGTTGCTGCTCGAAGGCCGGTCTCCTCTTCCAGTTCGCGCTCGGCGGCGAGCTGCGGCTCCTCGGTGACGCCGTCATGCAGGTCGAGCGTTCCAGCCGGCACCTCAAGGAGGAGCTGCCCCACTGGAGCGCGGAACTGGCGCACAAAGAGCATCTCGCTCGCTGGGGTAACGGCCGCATCACTGGCGGCATCAATGGCGAGGATGGCAACGGCGCCCGGGTGACCAACGATGTAGCGCACGTGCTGATCGCCGCCGGTGCGCTGCACCGTCGTTCGTCGCCACTCCATGTACGCCGCTTGCACGACCAGGTCCGAAGCGACGACGACCTCGTTGAGTTCGCCAGGCTCTAGCAGCGCGTTGAGGCGCGCACCGAGAGCGTCATCACCAAATCGCATGCGGTGTCGCCGATCTAGCGGATTGCGGCGCCGGTGGCCGAATCGAAGAGGTGCAACTTCTCGAGAGACAGTCCGAGCTGCACCTTGGTGCCGCGCGGCGTCTTGTGCTCGGAGCCAATAAGGGCCAGCACATCACCACTCTTCGTCGAGAAGTGCAGCAGCTCTTGGGCGCCGAGGTACTCAACAACGTCAGCGGTCAGCTCAATCTGGGCTGCGCCCTTCTCGGCCTTACCAAACTCAAGGTGCTCTGGTCGGAAGCCGATCGTGACGCTGGTGCGTCCCTCCAGCTCCTTCGCGCGCGCGTCGCTGATCTCAATGGCGATATCGCCCGCCTTCACGTGGCGGCCGTCAACAGTCGCCTCCAGCAGGTTCATGGCTGGTGAGCCGATGAAGCCGGCGACGAAGCGATTCACTGGCAGGTCGTACAGATCCTGCGGCGTGCCGACCTGCTGCAACTTCCCGTCGTTCATCACGGCGATTCGCGTTCCCATCGTCATCGCCTCGACCTGGTCGTGCGTCACATAGACGACGGTGGTCTTCAGGCGCGCATGCAGGCGCAAGATCTCGGCGCGCGTCTGCACGCGCAGCTGTGCGTCAAGGTTGGAGAGCGGCTCGTCCATCAGGAAGACGGCTGGCTCGCGGACGATCGCGCGCCCGAGGGCAACGCGCTGGCGCTGGCCACCGGAGAGCTCCTTCGGCTTGCGGGAGAGGAGCTTGGTGAGGTCGAGGATTGCTGCCGCCTCGTTGACGCGGCGCTCAATCTCACCCTTCTCAATCTTGCGCAGCTTGAGGCCGAAGGCGAGGTTCTCGCGCACGGTCATATGCGGGTAGAGGGCGTAGCTCTGGAAGACCATGGCGATGTCGCGGTCCTTCGGGGCGATGTCGTTGACGACCTTGTTGCCGATCAGCAGGGTGCCGTCGGTGATCTCCTCGAGCCCAGCAATCATGCGTAGCGAGGTGGTCTTGCCACAGCCCGAGGGGCCCACGAGCACCATGAACTCGCCATCGTTGATCTCAAGAGTGAGGTTGTCGACGGCGAGGACCTCGCCGTACTTCTTTGAGACACCCTGGAACGTCACCGTAGACATATGCACCCTCCTCGCTGGCTGGCCCCTCTATGGGGGCATCCCGCCGCGCCGCGAGTCTATCAGCGCGCAGGGGCCAGGGCCGGGGGTGGCGCTACTTCTCGGCGACCGCCGTCGGCATCTCCTTGATCCCCCAAACAGGCCCAAAGAGGAGGGGGACGAAGGCGAAGGAGCCACCGATCCCGCCAATGATGAGCGCCTCGCGCAGCCCCAGGTTGGTGCCGATGATCCCGCCGAGCAAGGCGCCGATCGGAATGGTGCCCCACACGAACCAACGCATCGTGGCATTCATGCGCCCAGACATCTCTGGCGGGGTGAGCGCCTGGCGCAAGCTGACCTGGTTGATGTTGTACAGGGTGCCCGACGCAGCGGCAGCGAAGAAGCCACCGCCAATGACGAGGGCGTTGAGCAGGTCGTTCCCAGGTTGGCAGAAGGCGAGCACCACCAACATCGGTCCGCCTAGCGGGATGGTAAGGACGATGGTTCGGCCGACACCGATCTTCTTGGAGACTCTGTCGGCCAACACGGCGCTGATGAGCCCACCAGCCGATCCCAGCGTTGATGCCAAGCCGATGAGCGCGACGGAGAGGCCAAGCACGTTGTAGGCGAAGAGCAGTTCGACGGTTCCGGCAATGCTGCCAAACAGGTTTGACGTTGCGGTGGCGCCACCAATCGTGCGCAGCGCAGGGTGGCCGAAGACGTAGCGCAGGCCGGCGGCAATGTCGGATCGCAACGAGGCGCGCGGCTTGCTTGCCGCTGGTGCCGCTGCGTCGTTCTGTTCGGCAACGGATTCGTGATGCGGCTTGATCGAGAAGATGAAGAGCGCAGAGAATATGTACGAGATGGCGTCAATCACCACCGCTGCAGGGGCTTTAACAATAGCGATCAGTGCGCCAGCGAGGCTCGGCCCTAGGAGCCCCGCGGCAGAACGGCTGATTTCGAGTTTGGAGTTTCCCTCGACAAGATCCTCCTTCGGAATCAGTGATGGCAGGTAGGCCTGATAGGCGACATCAAAGAAGACGGTGAGGGTGCCGAGCAAGAGGCCAACGATGACCAGCTGCGGAATGGAGAGGACGCCGAGCGCGTACGAGATTGGCAGGGTGAGCAGCAGCACGGCTCGGCCAAGGTCAGCAACGATCAGTACGCCACGTCGCGGAAGTCGATCGACGAGTGCGCCAACGAGCAGACCAAAGACCAGGAAGGGGAGGAAATCGGCGAGGTTGATCAACGCGATCTCCATTGGGCCTGCGTTCAGTAGTTGGATGGCAACAATCGGCATCGCCAGGTGGCTAAAGCTGGAGCCGAAGTGGCTGATCGTCTCGGCAGTCCAGAGGCGGACGAAGCCCGGGTCGTCGATCAGGCGGCGACGAGGTGCAGCGGTGGGCAACATGCGCTCCTCATGTGGGGTGGGGTGGCCAGAGGGAATTGAACCCTCATCTGCGGCTCCACAAACCACGGTCCTAACCATTGAACGATGGCCACCAAGTCAGCCGCCATCTTACCCTGCGGGGAGGGGGGTGGCGCAGGGTAGACTGGGGGTCGGCGCCCTCCCAGAAGGGTGGCGCCCGTAGGGAGGGTCAAGATGCAGATTCGACGCGCAATGCCCGCCATGGGCCGCATTCCCGCCGCCGAGTATGGCGTGACGCTGGGCGACTTCTTCTTCCCCGTCTTCCTCGGCGAGCGCCTCGGCGCCCGACTTCAAGGTCTGGCGCTGGCAGTCGTTGGCGCCGCGATCGTGGCCGCCTCCGCTCAGATCGTGATTCCACTCCCTGGCACCCCCGTGCCGATCACCGGGCAGACCTTCGGTGTGCTGCTCGTTGGCGCCGCCCTTGGCGCGCGCCGTGGCCTTGCATCGATGGCCCTCTATCTCGTCCTCGGTATCCTCGGCGCCCCGATCTTCCGCGAGGGTAGCCACGGCATTGAGAAGTTCTTCACCTCTGGTGATGCCGGTCTCCTGCAGTTCGCCCCGACGGGCGGCTACCTTGTCGGCATGCTCTTCGCCGGATGGATCGTTGGGCGACTCGCCGATCTCGGCTGGGATCGCAGCGTGATCGGCACCGTTGCCGCCATGGCGATCGGCAGTCTGATCATTTACAGCTTCGGCGTGCCATGGCTCGCCGCCTCAGCGAACCTCGAGATCGGCGTCGCGATTGAGAAGGGGCTTGCCCCATTCCTGCTCGGCGACGCGATCAAGCTCGGGCTTGCCGCTGCGGTCTTCCCTTCGGCCTGGTGGTACGTGAACCACGGCCGGAGCGACGGTCCACGCTGATCTAACGGCGACGCACCTGATGCGTCGACCCGTTCGCGCCGCGCTCCTCGCCTTCGACCTGGGGAGCACCTCGGTCAAAGCGCTTCTCCTTGATGCGGAGACTGGCGCGCCGATCGCCATTGCACGGCGTGCGACCAGTGGCGGAGCAGATCCACGCGAGCAAGATGCCGACACATGGTGGCGCGCAATCTGCGCCGCAACCCACGAGGTGATGGCACTGGCAGCAGTGCAGAGTTCCGACGCAATCGAGGTGCGCGGGATCGGTGTCGATGGCCACGGACCATCCCTCACCCCGGTCCGTGCGGATGGGAGCGCCGCTGGTCCGGCACTGATGTGGCGCGACCGACGATCAGCCGACGACGAGGCTGCACTTGAAAAGATTCTCGGACGCGGCGGATGGCTGCTCGGCGAACTGCCGAAGGCGCGGTGGCTCATTCGCGAGCGCCCTGAGATCGCTGCCGCATCAACGTGGCTCCTCTCGTCGTGGGATGCGCTCACGTTGCGACTCTCTGGTGAGGCGGTCAGCGCCTTCTGGGATCCAGCACGAAGCGTCTCACCTGCGCAGCGCAGCGCCCTGCTCGCCGCAGGCCTTGATGAGCGCGCACTCCCGCCCGAAGTGTTCCCGGGCACCAGAATCGGCACCCTGCTCCCTGGGCCAGCTGCAGAGCTCGGCCTCCCTGCTGGCGTGCCGATCGCGGCAGGGATGAACGATGGGCTTGCCGCCGTGATTGGCGCGGGTCTCACCGATCCTGGGCTTGGCGTTGATGTGGGTGGCACAGCTGGCGGCGTCGCCGTTGCGGCAACTCCCGCGGAGGCAGCGCGCATCACCACCGCACTCCCAGGTCGTCTCTGGGCGGGACCAGCTCCTGCGCCGTTCGGTGACGGGGTAATCCTCGGCGGCGCCTTCGCGGGCACCGGTCGACTCTTGGAGTGGGTCGTTACGGAACTGCTCGCCAACGATCCAGCGGCGGCGCCAGAGCGCCGCGCTGAACTCTTCCGTGCCGCCGCCGCGCTCCCACTCGGCGCAGATGGACTGATGGCGAAACCGATCTCCAATCTTGGTTGGAGCAGCCCTCGCTCTGCCGGCGATGCATTCGTTGGACGAACGGATCAGCACACCGCAGCGCACCTGGTGCGCGCCGCGATTGAGGGGGGCGCCCTCGCCGTCGCACACCTGCTTGCGCCGGCAATTGAGGCTGGGCTGCAGATCAGCGAGATGCGTCTCTCGGGCCCAGCGACCGGTGCAGCGCCTGGACCGCTCTCTGGCGGTGAGCCTGTCCCTGCGCCACTGATTCAGCTCCGCGCCGATCTCTTCGGTGCCCCTGTGGTGATTGGGCAGAACCCCGAGGCATCGGCGGCGGGCGCTGCCGCCCTTGCCGGCGTTGCAGCAGGCTCCTTTGCCAACCTTCGTGAAGCGTCACAGGCGGTCGCGGCGCCAGCGCAGCGCATTGAGCCAAGTGTCAGCGCGCGCGATCGCGCGCAGGAACTACTCCAGAGATACGGTGCGCTCTCGTCGGCAACGGGGGAGAGCGGCGCTGGCCGCCGCGAAGACTAAGCCTTCCGCTTCGCCTTCGGAGCGGCTTTTGCTGCCGCCTTCGGCTTCGCCGCAGACGTAACTTTCGGAGAGTTCGCAGCCTTAATGGCCTGTGTAATCTCCAAACGTCCGGAGGCGGTTGTTGCAGCGGCACCATCGGCCAGTGGGAAGTGGCAGGCGACATTCACCGTCACATCGCGCGGCGTGGCGACCAGCCTCGGCTCTTCTGTTGAACACTTCTCTGGGTTGCCGAGCTGTTCACGCAGCCAGCAGCGCGTGCGGAAGCGGCAGCCTGATGGTGGCGAAATCGGCGATGGGATTTCGCCCTCAAGGATGAGGCGATCCTTGACGTCGTGCGCCTCCACCTTTGGCACCGACGAGATTAGCGCCACGGTGTACGGGTGCTGCGGCTTGGTGAAGACGCGATCGACCGGGCCAATCTCGACGATCTTGCCGAGGTACATGACGGCGACGCGGTCCGAGAAGTAGCCGACAACATCGAGGTTGTGGCTGATGAAGAGGTAGGTGAGCCCCTTCTCTTTGCGGAGGTCGGTGAGCAGATTGAGTACCTGGCTCTGGATCGAGACGTCGAGTGCTGAGACCGGCTCGTCGAGCACGATGAACTCTGGGTTCACCGCAAGGGCGCGGGCGATGCCGATGCGCTGGCGCTGGCCACCGGAGAACTCGTGTGGATAGCGCGACGCATAGTTCGGATCGAGGCCGACCAGGTCGAGCACCTCGCGCACACGCTTCTCACGGGCGGCCGCGTTGCCGAGCTTGTGGGCGAGGAGACCCTCCTGGATCTGGTCACCGATCGGGAGGCGCGGGTTCAGCGAGCCGAACGGATCCTGGAAGACGATCTGCATGCGCTTGCGCAACGCCCGGCGCTCAGTGACAGAGAGCTTCTTGATCTCACGCCCATCAAAGCTCACGGTGCCCGCGGTGGTTGGCTGTAGGCCGAGGGCCACTCGGCCGAGCGTTGTCTTGCCAGAGCCCGACTCGCCGACGAGGCTGAGCGTTTCGCCGCGTGCCACTGTGAGGTCGACCCCGTCTACGGCACGAACCGCAAGCGGCTTGCGAATCAGTGGGATGCCGCCGCGTACCTGGAAGTGGCGCTTCACGCCAACGAGCTTCAGGAGTTCGCGCTTATCTGCAGGCTTGCCACTCATCGTGCCGCCCCCTTCTTGGTCGTTGCGGCGGGGCGCTTCCCTGCGGCGGTGCCGTCAAGCACCTCCTTGGTGCGAATGCAGCGAACGAGGCGACCATCCTTGAGCGGCTCAAGCGGTGGCACGGCGGTGGTACAGGCGTCAATCGCGTAGCGGCAGCGCGGGGCGAAACGGCAGCCTGCTGGGAAGGCATCAGGTGACGGCACCATGCCGGTGATTGTGTTCAGCTTCTTGCCGCGCGCCGCGAATGAGGGGATCGACGTGATGAGGTCTCGCGTGTAGGGGCTCGCCGGCGCGCGCAGCACGCTGGCGGCCTTACCAGTCTCAACGATCTGGCCGGCGTACATCACGGCGATGCGGTCGGCCGTCTCGGCAACGACGCCAAGGTCGTGGGTGATCAGCAAGAGTGCGGCACCGCGCTCGGTGGTGGTGCGACGCAGCAGGTCGAGCACTTGCGCCTGAATGGTGACGTCGAGGGCGGTGGTCGGCTCGTCGGCAATGATCATGGAGGGCTCGCCCGAGAGGGCCATGGCGATCATGGCGCGCTGGCGCATGCCGCCTGAAAGCTGGTGTGGGTACTGCTTCGCGCGCTGTTCTGGCTGCGAGATCTCGACCTGCTCGAGATAGCCGACTGCCAACTTATGTGCCTCTTTCCAGCTCAACTTGCGGTGCGCAACGATCACCTCGGCGATCTGCTCGCCTATCGTGGTGACCGGGTTGAGCGCCGAGAGCGGCTCCTGGAAGATCACGCCGATGCCGCCACCTCGAATTGGGCGCAACTGATCTTCGCTTAGGCCAACGAGCTCGCGGCCCTTGAACTTAACCGAGCCCTCGATGATCGCCTGCTTGCGGCTGAGGAGGGAGACAATCGCCATCGCCGAGACCGTCTTGCCGCAGCCCGACTCGCCAACGATTGCCAGGCACTCTCCAGCGGCGAGATCAAAGGAGACGCCGTCAACGACCCGCACTATGCCGCGATGGGTGCGGAATGAGATCGCAAGATCGCGGACACTCAGAAGTGGCGTCGTTGCCTTGCTCATGCTCGCCGCCCCTCGGGCTCAAGGCTCTCGCGCAGCGCATCGCCCACCATGTTGACGGAGAGCGCTGTGAGCACGATGAAGAGTCCGGGGAATCCGACCCACCACCAGTTCCCCTGGAGGAAGAATTGCTGCGAGTTCGAGAGCATGTTCCCCCACGTTGGCGTGAGTGGCGATACGCCGAAGCCAAGGTAGCTAATGAAGGCCTCGCCGATGATCGCGCCACCAACAGCGAACGGGAATGAGACCACGACCGGGCCAATGGCATTCGGCAAGACGTGGCGCAACGCGATGCGAACGGGTGAGACGCCGAGCGCACGTGCCGCCTCGATAAACTCCATCTCACGCAGTCCAAGAACCTGCCCGCGCACCAGTCGGGCGGTGCCCATCCAGCCAAATGCCACGAACACGATGATCACCGTCATTAGGCCCGTTCCACCTAGCTCAGAGATGATGCGTGCGCCAACAATGATCACGAAGAGGCTCGGGATGGCCAGGAAGACGTCGACGAGTCGCATCAGGAAGCCGTCAAGCTTGCCGCCAAAGTAGCCGGAGATGATGCCGACAAAGGTGCCGATCGCGATGCCACCAATCGCCGAGATGAATCCAATGAGGAGTGAGCCTCGGCCGCCGTTGACCGTCAACATGAACACATCGAGTTGCAGCTGGGCCGTTTCACCAAAGATGTGCTCAGCGGATGGTGGCCGCCCGAGGAAAACGAACTCACTCGGGTTCGGGATGCTGAAGCGGTCATAGGGTGCGAAGAATGGCCCCACGATGACAAAGAGGAGCACGAAGCCAAGCATGCGAAGACCCCACGGCCCTTGTCGTCCGGCAAAGAAGCGGCGTCGCGCCTGTGTCCATGGGCTCTCGGAGGCGCTGGGTGCCTTCGCCTTGACCTTGGATGTGCTCTTGGAACGGGCGACTGTTTTGCTCACAGACGCACGCGTGGATCGAGGATGGCGTAGAGGAGGTCAGCAACGAGGTTGCCGATTACGACCATCACAGATCCGATGAGAAGAATCGACATGAGCAGCGGGTAGTCAAGGTTGTTGGTGGCCTGCAAGGTGAGGCGGCCAACCCCTGGCCACGAGAAGATGGACTCGGTGATGAGCGCGCCGCCGAAGAGGAAGGGGAGTGCGAGCCCAATGTTGGTGGCAAAGGGGACCAGCGCGGTGCGCAAGGCATGGCGCATGAGTACCCGACCGCGCGTCAAACCCTTGGCGCGTGCGGTGCGCACATGCTCCATCGAGAGTGAGTCGATAACGCTGGCACGCACGTAGCGTGAGTCACCAGAGAAGCTGACGATCACTAGCGTCATCACCGGCAAGATCAGGTGCGCGCCAAGATCGAGGAGCGCCGCCGCTGGATTCGCAGAGAAGTACCCCCAATAGAGATCGCTACCGAATGCTGGCGATTCACGCCCATTCACCATGCCATCAACCGGTGTGAGGTCGAGCACGATCGCGAAGAGCCACATGATCAAGAATCCGAGCAGGAAGACGGGGAACGTTGAGAGTACGTAGGTCACCGTCGTCACAGAGTTATCGAGACGCCCGCCGTTGTTCACGCCGGTGTAGACCCCAACGAGCACCGCGAGCGTTAACCAGATGACGATCGAGA
>Ga0209355_1001229_pt1 | contig 14680 bp, 10 predicted proteins | sample LauGreSBDMM110SN_3_FD_187563 | JGI IMG/M metagenome (GOLD analysis project Ga0209355, IMG submission 187563) | Freshwater lake microbial communities from Lake Michigan, USA - Sp13.BD.MM110.SN (SPAdes) (version 2) | ecosystem: Environmental > Aquatic > Freshwater > Lake | place: Lake Michigan...
AGCATGACGACGGGAAAGAAGAAGTCAGTGATGTGAAACAATCTATGTCTTATCGAAATGGAATTTATATCGGTGACGTCAGAATAAAAACCAAAAGGAATGTTGATGGTGAAAAGACCAGTGAGAAATCTCAGCCACATGGTGATCATGGTTCTTTTCATCAAACGTATGGGAAAGGAAAAATATCGTATACGGGGAAGTGGAAAGATGGTCATTATGATGGTTCTGGCGTCTTGTGTAGCGGAGACACCATCTATGACGGACAGTTTAAACAGGGTAAACGACATGATGATACGAATGAAGCAACACTCACAGTTCTGGGTGTAAAAACCTTCCTTGGAAATTTTAAAAACGATCGTCGCCATGGTATTGGTACGTCCTATAGCCTTGATCAAAAACGGCAAACTTCTGGAGAATATGTTAATGGCCAGAAAGAAGGTACTTTTACCACTACACATGAAGACATGCAAGACTTGACTATTGAGAAAAAATATTGTGCTGGAATAGAAGACACATTGGGTTCTATTATTACGAATCCACAAAAATCACAGACCTATACAGGTGCAATTCGAGGTTTTCGTCCTCATGGGAAAGGAATCATGGAGGATAAATCAAGTGGTACTACTACGTTTGAAGGAGAGTGGTATCATGGAAAGAAAAATGGTAAAGGGAAAATGGAAGATGAGAATAATATTTACATTGGAAATTGGAGCGAAGATCAACGAAATGGACAGTTTTGCCTTATTAGTAAACAAAGTGGTGTGAAAAAAGAAGTGGTGTTTGAAAACGATTTAATTCTGGATTTAGAGAAACGATTTTTACTTGAGGTTACCCTACTTCGTTTTGAGAAACATGGTTCTTTTGATCGAACTGTTCCGAAAACATCAAAAGGATTTTACACGGGCGAATGTAAAATAACATCAGCCGACGAGTATACCGCCATTACATATACCCCACATGGAAAGGGTACTTGGGAGTCTTTCGGTAACGGACGTTATACGGGTGAGTGGCGTGAAGGACTGATGCACGGAAAAGGGACTTTTTTAGTGAACAGTTGCACACTTGGAGCAAATGTTTCTGAGTATACCGGTGACTTTAACGTTGGTAAAATGCAAGGAATCGGCACTTTTACGTACATGAATGGGTCTGTTTTCAAAGGGTCTGTCGTGGACAATAGTCCCAGTGAAGGCCGAATAAGTTATCCACTATGCTCTTCTCATCCTCTTAACGAAAAATTAGAACGTGAGTACAGTGATAATCTTAGGAAACTCGTTGATAGGAAATACAATGCGATTCTATCTGAATTTTCGAGAAAAGTTGAACAAGGATACAAAAAAGAGTTTGATGAGACAAGAGCTCGTTTGAGAGCGGAAAAAGAGAGAGACCCATCACACCCATCAGACCCATCAGACCCATCACACCCGCCACGTGTTTCCCACTACATCGGTTCATTTTCTTTCCACAAATTTCATGGTTATGGTATACTCTATGATTCGTGTGGCAACACTATTGAAGAAGGATATTATTATTATGGAAAGCTTGGGTCTACGACAGAAGATGACGCATCTGAGAACTACTGCTTCTAAATAGTTTGATTCTAAATTTCCGAACTAAATTTATTTGTAAGTTTTACTTGCGGAAAAAAAGTGATTAAGTATTTCATTTGTCATCGACAATTATGTTTTACTTCAGAATATAAATATTTTTCTACTTAGTGTGAAGAATATAAGCATATCGAGCAACCTTATTAACAACAAGAACAACAACAAGAACAACAACAAGAACAACAACAAGAACAATATGTCGAACATCAAACAAGAACATGTCAAGAACACCACTGAACAGACAAAAAGAGAATATCCCGCAAATCTCATGGTGTATGAGAACTGTAAAGTAGAAACTGAACGAGGTTCTTCAAAACCTGATTTCGATGTCAACAAGATTTCATTTGGGATTCCATATGAGAATGACAAAGGAGGCCGGTCTATATCCATTCACTATAAAGAATTAAACGATGAAGGTGTTCTTACGATTTATAATATTGTTTTCCGTGGTCCGAGTAGCCAACGTCTTCCATTTGGAGTGAAAGAGAATGAGTTCAAGAAGTTCAAACTGAGTGTTGAAATGAAACGTGATACACCTTTCACAAAGACAGTCCAGGCTCTTGATGCTAAGATCAAAAGTAGTTGCAAAGATAATTCTCTTGCTTGGTTTAAGAAGAAGACTATTTCTGACACAGAGTTGACTCTTTACCACAACTTATCTGTGAAGGAAAAGGTTGATAAGGAAGGGGAAGTTGATGAGAAATATGAACCTCTTATGTCTGTCAACTTGGCTTTCTGGCCGGATCGTCGTCGCAAGTTTAAGTTGTATGACGAAGAAAAGAAAATGTACTCGAATGATTTACCTATTACTGAGATTCTATCTGGAAATAGTACATTTGAAGGATGGTACCATGCCAAATCTGTATGGATTGTAGGAAGCAAATTTGGGATTACGTTTGAATTAAATCAAGGTCAGGTGATTACTCAGAAGAAGAATATTTCTACCACGTACTTGTTGGATATAGAAACGACAACGGAACTTGATAACGATAACATTCTCGTAGTTTCTTCGGAATTTGATGCTAGTCAACTTCGTTTTGAACCTTCTATTGAACTTGAGAAAGGAGGAAAAGTTATTCCTATCAAGTATGCTGGAAAGAATCTGATTCTTAAAACTTCTCAGATGCGGGTTCAATTTGATGCGAATTGCTTCCAGGAAGCAGATGGATCTAAGAAAAAGTATACTCTTACCTTGAGAACCCAATCTGACTCTTTCACAGAAGCTCTAGTTTCCCTGGACAACTTTACTCGTGTCTCCTTTAAGGAGAAGCCTATGGAATTTGGACAGAAGAAGAAGACAATTACAGAAGAAGAAGTAGCTGTACTTTTCAAATCTTCTTTGCGTGAACACAAGGTAGATGGTGAAGTGACTGGAAAGTATAATCCTACCTTCAATGTGAAATTACCAATTTACGACGGCATAAAACGTTTCGTGGTCTTCGATAGTATGAAGAAACGATGTGAAAATTCTGCTCCAGATATTTCTCAAGTGCTGAAGAAACAGAGCGATTTCACGGGTCTTGTCAAAGTCAAAGGTATTTTTGCGATAGGAACAAATATTTCTCTCTCGTACGAGCTCTTACAAGGTCAAGTACTTCCTAATGGGGGAAGTTTACTGAATGGTTTTGCACTCGATCGTACTGCTGCTAGCACCACTTTTGGTGGAAACATTCATGAAGAAGTGGCCAAAGAAGTAGAAAATGAAGTGAATGCCCACGTCATGGACAAGATCAAAAGTGCCACGGTCCCTGCAGCCATGGTGGACGATTCGGACGAAGAAATTGAAGTTGAAGAAGATTAGATTACCAGTAATTTACTTCAGCGTATATTTGTACTTTATTTTTTGTAGAGTTTGATGTAAGATTACTAAAAAAAAATAATAAAAGTAAGGTGGTTAAAATTACAAAAAAAAATCAAAAATCCGTTAGCAAAATATTACAACGATCGAGCTATGATCACTATAAAAAAGTACATTACAACGATTATAAAAAATATATTTTTGAAAGAAATTCCAGTGGCACCAATGGGGAGATGGAGAATAGAACAATGTAGTACACAAATGAACTCTAAAATAGATTTATCGAATGAAGACCATTGTGGTCCATGTGGACAATATGCGTTGAAGAAAATAGAACATAATAAAAGTGACCAAACTAAAGATGATAAGAAGAACAAGTAATATACGTACGATATATAAAGTTGGTGTATTTGGACGATGTAATCTTCAAAAGAAAATTATACTTTACTAGTGACGTACACTGGTTTTGGCAATGGAACAGAAGAGACATCAATATTCTTATCATCAAATGCGACATACTTTGCGACATCTCCTGTTAACAATGGTGTGTCAGAAATAACTGTCCCGCAATATGGTTCTGCTTTTAGTTTATAATCGACGGGTTCATACAATTTCCACTTAACCGCATGTGCCAGAAGGTAACGAAAACATTCCCAAAATTCTGGCGTATGTCCATGAGAGATACATATAATATGTGCAAGTTCATGCAGAGCAACAAAGACCACTGTATTTTTTGGAACGAACGAAGCATCTGCTGTTCTCGATCGAATACAGAAAACAAGATTTTCTCCTTTGTTCACCGAGTAACTGGTAGATTTGGAATTTTCTGGTGCCTCTTGAATACTATCTGGTCTATATCTACTTGTAAGAAGCTTTATACGAGGGTCGGTGGGATAAGCGATTTCCAAACGTTGTGAAAGTGACGAAAGTAAAGATCGTATATATGCTAGAATATTTGCAGCTTCTTCTTTGTCAGGAAGATTTCTAACCAAGTAACTACGATCGTCATAATTTGATTTCGCATATACCATCTCAAACGTATGATGAAAATTAAAGTAGTACCATATCAAAAACAATACCGTTAGTAGTACTAAAAGGGTATATATCTCCATGTGAGTATTATAAATATATAATATTTAATAAATTCCTTACTTAACTTTTATTACTTAAGACTTGGATATTTATTTAGATTTTTTCATATTTCCGCTCTGAAAACACTACAAATCCCTGATATTCTCTCTAGTAAAGCTTATGTAATTGAGAGTATATATAGCTTTTAGAAGTGAACGTTTAATGGTTTTGTAGTATATATATATATATATATTTTATTAGATTTTTTTTTAATAGTATATTTCGATTTTATTAGATTTTTCAATATGGATAACCAATGACTTCTATTTTTTCTAAAATTGTTTGAAATACGATGTCATAATTTCATCCTAGCTGTCAAATACACATGTTGCACTTGATCTCATCAGAAGAAAAAAAATATATCGAGATATCACCAGAATCTGTTAAATCGTGTGAATTTTTCCGGGATATACTTTGTACTGGTAGGTCTGAGACGAGACAAATTCCATTTGAAAATATAAAAATCTGTATCTTGAAACTTCTTGTAGAATTTCTAGAGCATTACCGTGACGAACCAATGAATGCAATTCGGAAGGTAAAAAAAGTAAAATTTATGACCAATCATTTCAATCTCTTACTTTTAATGCTAAAGCCACTCTCTGGTCCGTTAAGTAGTATCATCCAACCCTGGTACTTTACGTTTGTCACCACGAATGAAGACAAACTAATTGACCTGTTAAAAGCATCCGATTTTATAAATTATAAACCACTTTATGAGCTCATATGTGCGACTATTGCCAGTAAAAATCGAGACGAGCCATTCGAGAAGAACTACATAAGAATATTGTAGCAAGTAATAATTGTAGCACGATTACGATAATATGTCAAATTTAAAAAAAACTTTCTTCGATTTTGTAAAAGTACATATAAAAAGTAGTTTTTTTCATTTTTTTCTCGGGAGTAGTATAAATTCTCGTCATAATTTCTTACATTCTTCTCAAATAATTTAAATGCCTCATCAACAGTCTAGACGTAAATCAAGAAGAATTCAACGTCTTCCAGCCATGTACCCAGTTTTGGAAAAGGTTCCACAGAGTCCAAAAAAGGCATGGACCATCAAGAAAGCAAGAAGTCCTCCACGACACAAAGTAATGGGTATACGAAGAAGTAATCAACTAATACGTCACTACTGAGTAAAGACTGATACAAATTCATTATATACGATACTATAATAATAGCTAAACTGAAGTGCATCTACCAAAAATAAAATGTTAGCAACTAAAAAAGTGCATCTACCAAAAATAAAATGTTAGCAACTAAAAAAGTGCATCTACCAAAAATAAAATGTTAGCAACTAAAAAAGTGCATCTACCAAAAATAAAATGTTAGCAACTAAAAAAGTGCATCTACCAAAAATAAAATGTTAGCAACTAAAAAAGTGCATCTACCAAAAACTAGCTTTATATTCCTTCTTGCTAAACTTAACTATCTATCCAAAACTTGTTCTCCTGAGATCTTGTAAAAATTATAAATATTTAAAGTAACTGTTCAAGCCTCAAGACCGGTAAGGACAGCAGCTCCAACTGTAACCTTTCTTTGTTGACATCATTCATAGTATCTTATTTTAAGATTAGTACTTATTGTTGTCTTTTAATTAAGATCGAATAATAAAAAGTCCTAGAATTTGTAAAGAATTAGTAAAGTTTGAAACAACTGTTCAAGCCCATTTTAAATCTTCCAGGGTGCAAATAAAAGAATTAATCCAAGAAATTCACGTTTTCTATCCTTTTTTTTAAATTGACGAAAGATTTTAAAGATCGGAGTTTTACTATAATAAACCAAATTTTATTACAAGTCCTTTTCAGATCTTTATCACCACCTATCCGCTCCATAATGTCGAAAAATATTCTCAAAAGTATTGAACTCAAGCAAAAGCTCCTGAAACAAGCTATAGCAACCGATAACGGTGATATTCTGCTCGACGACGATGATCGAGAAGCTCTTAAGAAACTTGAATTTATGTCAAATTTGTACAACTATCAGAAGGCAACTGCAAAACAACTAATTCAAATCGGTAAGTTCATGATGAAATGTTATGATGACTATATTGATCTTCTGAAGGAACTCAATCAGACTATCCAGGAATATTACAGTTTTACTTCTGATTCTACTTCTAATTCCGACAAGCTAATCTATAGCATTACGATGTGGTTTAAGGATCTTAGAAAAGCATTAGTTCGTTATCAAGCTTTCACTCGGGGTAACACATTTATGGAATTTCGTCTTCTTTTCAAGGACTTTTATGTTCCCTCTGTTCCTGTTCCTGTAACGGTAACAACAGCAGTAACGTTAACAGCGTTGAAAGTATTTAATGGTACTACTAATGCTTCTACGAGTCCGATAGCTATCGGTTCTATTATTTCTGTACCAAAGCCGCAAAAAACTATTATTATTACTGCTAGTTCTCTAGCTACGGACGGTGTTCTTACTACTTCTGGTGTGACAACTGAACTTATCGAGGGTTCTATTATAACGATTAGTACTTATGAATATACGATTGTATCAGGGACAGGGACCAGCTACACTGTCAGACCCAATCCAAGTACCCCCATTTCCACTGGTACCACCCCCATTTTGCTCCAGGTACCTCCTATCACTTTTGCGATTTCTGCTGGTTCTACTAACTCATGGAATACACTCGAAACAGTAGTCTCATTCGATGTCTCTTTTTTCAATTACTCAGTAACTAATTTCTCACAGGTAGAAAATAATGGCAACTCTTTTGAGAAATGGATATCTAGCTTTACAGCCGTGAATGTCAATGGAGGTACAACCCGTTCAAAGGTAAATTCTGCTCTAGGTGTGTATGCAAAAGGACTCATTGGAACCAATGGTCTTGGTACCAAATCATCAAGTTCTAATCCACTTGCATCAAATATCCAGTTTAATTCCGTAGACATATCGCAAGAACAAGATTTTAAACAAATGACCTTTCTATCATCGGACTCGTTAGCACTGAGAAACACTGATCTAACACCTAGAACTGTTCTTACTGATAGTAGTACATTGCAAAATGTACTGGTATATTTTGATCCAGAAATTCTCGATGAAAAAATATCACAATGTCAGACTAAAATTCGGTCAGAAAATTTAACTGATTCTACCCTTGATGACCTTGTAGCAAAAATGTCCCAAGTGGCTTATACTCTTCTAAATGCTACTCTTAACAGCAAGGCGGCTGTGGAAGCGGACTACCACTACATTGAACTAACGGAAGAAACGGCGACGGAGAACTTGTGTTTTATCAATTGTGAAATCAGTAGCCTCACCAGTATTGATCGTGACGAACTTTCGTCGATGATTGAAGATGGAAATAATCTGAAGGAACAAATTAGAAAACTTCCTGTTATTGGTGGTACAAGTGTATTCTCCTACGCTGAGAAGAAGAATCTTCAGTTTGGAAAATCATGTAAGTGTTAAAGAAACATACATTCGATTCAAAAATAAAAAATATTTCAGTTGTAAGTAATTAAAACAACATTTACTAAATCCATTATTTTAAAGTTGATACTTTACTTTATATACCATATACAAGTATGTCAATAGGACTCGTTATTTTTTGCATCATCATCGTCCTCATCCTGATATATTTATGTTATTTTAGTGTCATTTACAAAGAAGACACCAAAGAAAAAGAAAACTTTACAATTGGTAACTTCAAAGAAATTCTTAACTGCGAGAGTGTATATCCCGATGGAGTAAAGCTACAAGATATAGGCAAGAACTATGAAAACGGCGAGACAAATATATACTTTGATCCGTATATTGAAATTTCACCCAACGTCTTTCAAAAAATTCTTGATTCATTTGTAAGACACAGAAAGGTCCCATATCGTGATTATGAGAGTCTTCAAAAACTGTTCAACGAATGGTTTGCTTCTTATATAAAAAAAGAAAACGACCCTTTACTTCTTGATCGTAAAGATATTGAAACGCTAAAATTTTATTTCAGTGCAGAATTATGTAAACAATTTCGTGATTCGACGACGAATGAAAACGAAGAATATGATCTTCGCTGTGTTATGTATCGAAAAGAACGATCATTTGGGTTCATTGTATCATGGTATATCAAAGAACAAAGTATTGTTCAAGCATCGGTAAATAGCATCGTAAACGAGGATAGAATTGCTGCTCTCAATTATCAGTACTCTCCTTCGGTAAAATCATACTCAGAAATAGATTCTTTGGAAGAAAGTTCAAAACCTGGACTTGAGATGAACGAGAATAAAAATTCTTCAATACTTAGTGAAAACAATATTCCGTTTTTGTCTTCTACAAAAGAAGGAAGTGATGATTCGAATTTCCAAGGGTATTCATGCTACTTTCAAGACAGTCAAAAGAGAAAATATCACTGTGAAAGTGAGTTCGATTTGTTCGGAGCAAGGAAACAGTCAGGTGCATGGGATAGACCATGTCAAACAAACACCGACTGTCCATACTACCGAAAGAATTTAAACTATCCCAATGAACGGGGTGGATGTATTCAGGGAAGGTGTGAAATGCCAGTGAATACTCCGAATCTAGGACCAACGTATGTAAACAGTGATAAGAATGATGCATACTGTTTTAATTGTGATCCAAGTGATCATGAGTATAAGTGTTGTAAAGAACAAAAAGAAAAAAGCCGAACTAGTTATAGACTCATGGCTTCACCTGATTATGCGTTTGTCAATGATTATCTAGAACGAAGGAAAAACCAAGAAATACTTATCGAGCGAAACTTAAAAGTTTGAACTTGTTTTGTTGTTCCTAGTTCTTATTGTTTGTTGTTCTTAGCTCTTATTGTTTGTTGTTCTTAGTTCTTATTGTTTGTTTCATTCCATTTCACTGGCACTAACATACGCAACAATTGCCGCTAAAACAAGTTTTTTTTATTTCCAGAGCATCCCAGATGATTTCCAAATTTTAGAAGGAGGGAATGAAATGGATGGTTGATGGAAAAAAGGTTGTGTAGGCTGATGAAAAAATGACGAGGCTGTATTTTGAGGATAGTATACACTTGATGGATAAAAATCACCCCCTCCTTGTTGCATTTGGTATCCTACTGGTCCTAATGTTGGTACTGTTCCTGGTACTGGTACTGGTACTGTTACTGGTGCCAGAGTAGACGACGCCATCAGTGATTCACCATTTCCTTCAGAAATGGAAGTTTTATTCTTAAAAAAACCGTCGAACACGGAGTATAGCGACCCAGATGAAAAGAGACTTGCACTAGCATATGCAAAAATTGCCGCTAGAACAAGTAATATTTCCAGAGAAAACAGTGTTTCACTTGAACCTACGCCAAATTTTCGAAAGTTCTTCCTGTCTCGATCGTAAATGAAACTAGGTTTCCATATGACCAATATACCGGCAAAAATACAATAACCTGTAAGCGCTAAAACTACACGACTGTTTATTAAATTTTCTATCGCCATTTATTGAAAATTTTGTTTTTTTCCTCTATTTAACTTTTCGTAGAGAAAAAATAAAATCTTCGAGAGACATGTTCGCTTTATGAAAAAACTCTTGTTCGATCAGCTGTCGGAACAGCACATGCAGACGAGTAAAGCGGTTCGCAATTTTCCGCTCTAGATACTGGGAAAGCAGGTCTTTGATCAAGAAGTTTTGGAATTGCTGGGCGATGATTATCCTTTGCAACAAGACGATAGTTTGTATTCCGGGGAAAAGGAATTTCAACCTGATCCTGTGGATTTCGGTCTAAGAAATCCCAGCGATCCCAGCCTGTACATCGGAGAGTTGCTGGAGGATTTTGCAGACGAGGCTCTTCAGTGGGAAATGTACATCTTTTAGACTTACTGGTATCAGTAGACTTACTGGTATCACTTGGTTTATATTTTAGAGATGGACACCGACTCTCTGGTAAATTGAGCCGGAATAAATTACTCTCGACATCTACCAATTCCGAATTTCCTTGAACTTCTTGTCTTATTCCACGTTGTTGAAGTCGAATTTTAGGATTGGATTCATAACAAGGATCACAACCAGCATTATAAGGTGTATCTAACATATAGTTTCCCGGACCGACAGACTCTTGAATCGATTGTTTGGATTCACATGTATCATATTGAAGACGATTGAAGGACATTAATGAATACTGCCTTTGAAGCGGAAAAAATAAATTATAGTTAGTACTCTTTACTTAGTATTATTACTAAAGTATTTTAGATATTTCTCACGAGGGATAAAAAAAATACGTGGGATAAAATACCGCTCTGAAAACACTCCAGATCTTTGATATTCTCTAGTCTGCTCTACTTGCGCTACTAGGATTAAGTCTGTTCTCCTACTTGCAGCAGACGGTTATCGGTCCTACTCGGGAGAAGATGGATAAACATGAAAAACTGTTATAGTATACTGAAACAGTTTTGAGATAGTTCAGTACTTAAGTATTCTTGGAAACATTGCTTATGCAACTGTTCCAGTGGTTCCAGATGATGTACACGTCTTACAATTTGTTTGTAGAGATCAAATCCTATAAATCGCAAAATGTTTTTACCTTTATCATCATATGTCCATGATTTGATAAGTTTATAAAACTTCAGTTCAGTTATAAAAGTAGGCCGATGGTAGTGAAATACTTCTTCCAGTATAGAACAACCGAGACGACACAAATCGAAAGAACGATTTGGAACAGCTTTTGGGTTTCTAATATAATTTTCGGTAGGGTAAGCAAACTGTTCTCCTGCTTCCCCTTTAGCTTTAAAAACATCTCCCATGATTAACTCGTCGTCATACAACCGATAGGTTGCTCTTCCAAAATCGATAATTTTTACAATATAGCCAAAAGTGGGAACTTTATAAGTGACAGAATTGAGTTTATAATCCAGATATAATTGTGTCGTTGGTTCAAAGAGTATATTTTGAGTATGCAAATCATTGTGTATCATATCGTAATAGTGGTTCATGGTTATAAGTGCCATTACAATTTGCAGCATAATTGATATCCACTTTCGATCGAACATGTTCCGTCTAGTCTTTAGTAACCAATGATAAAAACAGTAGTGAACATTTTTATCATCAACTTTCCGATAACATTTTTTCATTTTCACATATGTAGAAAGAAGTTTTCTATAGTCCGTATCTAATACATCTTCTAAAATGACTGGAAACCCTTCCATAGCTACGACTTGACATGGTAAGTCCTTAAAAATAATATATTTCTCTGTTCTACTTTCATTGCTTTCTGAGGTAGAGTTGAATGAATTTCGTTTCCGAGGCAATTCCAGTATCTCCGAGTTAATTTCAAGATCGTCCAATTCTTTTAATACCATTTCATTAATACTCCTTTCATCGACAATAACGTCTTTTACAAAAGAAGTATCCTCATCAAACTGAAGGTCTTCTAGTTTTATACTTTTAAAAGAGAGTTTAGAACAATATGAGTTCATATCCGAGATATGATCATTATCACTTTTTTCATCCTCCTCCTCATCCTTCTCATCCTCCGCCTCCTCATCCTTCTCATCCTCCTCCTCCTCATATTCACTACATGTACTTTCATTTTCAGAACAAATAGACGACAATATACTACCTTCTTTCTCGCTACACTTGTTTCGAATTATACTTAGATCACAACTATTTCCATCTTCCTCCTCTTCTTCATCTTCTTCATCTAGTGAAAACTCATCAAATGAATCATAAGATTCACTCTCACCATCTTCGTCAATGAGAACTGACCAAATGCCTTGGTTTATTCCTTCGTCAAATTCTTCACTGCCATTGTAAGTAGAAAACTCATCTGTGAAGTTCACGGCATGAGCACCAATTGTTGCAGAAAAAATACCAAATACTCTCGGAAAATGTGGAGATATAAACTCTTCTGTGAGTCTAGATGTCAGTAAACATGCCATACTCTCTGTATAACAAGAGTTTGATTTATTCTCGATTTTTGACTCTAAAATCGTCTTTTCTTCACCTGCTGGAATAACTATGACATCCTCAGATTGTACTTCAGAACTTACAGAATTGTTTTCGTTTTCAGACGAGATTTTTTCACAGTGAAAATCTAAGTATGTTGAAGTATCGTAACATGGTATAGCCTTTATAAATACTTTGGAAGTACTCTGACTTCTGTCTACTTGTTCTTCGAGTGAATTATCCCAGATTCGACAAGCGAAGACTCGATAATCGGAATCATATATTTTAATGCTATCTTTCTTATCTTCTTCAATTAACTCCGAAATGTAAAATCGATGATAAAGAGAATCTTTGTTATTTTGATCTTGACATAGTGGAAAAGTACTAGAAATGTTAGACAATGCAAGTCGTGAATGTTGCAGAAATTCTACCAAGTCCGTCTCCTCACGAACTTTTTCTTTCACAAATGTAGACGTGTAAAAGTTTGAGGAAATAAAAGTTGTCTTTTCACCGAGTTCCATTGTAAATGAAATTAGATGGTAGATTATTTGCACTAAGTCCTCAACAAGTCTTATATTAGCTTCATCTATATAATATATTTTCGATTGCATACGCATTCAAAAGTTAGTTTTTTCTAGTTATGAAGTCATATAAAGGAACCCAACCTTTTCATAGTTACTTACTGAAAAAAAGTTTTTATACTCTAAGTGTAAGCAAATATGTCTATACGATCTTCGGATATTTGGGAATATGATTATTCAAATAGTTCCTCCTCGGGACGTTTTAAACAGGTATTTATCCAAAATGCAATCTACCTTACAGATAATACGGTTTTTTGTATTGATAACAACATTTCTGATAGAACTACAGTAGCACCTGTACTTTTCAGTGGAACTGATTTGAAAGACTTACTTTCGGCCGGACAAAATGTCATTTGGCTGATAGATGCGATGAAAACTTACTGTTACTCAGAGTATCCAATTTTTATTTCCGGTTCAGGTTCTATTGACCCACAGTATAAGAAGTCACTCGTACAAACATATGGGTTTATTTGTCTAGCACCCAGTTTACTGTCTAGTTTAAGTGTTACCACTGTTCAACTTTTGGGTACATTAAGTGGAGGAAGAATTGTTGGGGCGGATATAGTAGGAACGAGTGAAAGTAGCATAAATTTGACGAATGGGTCTTTAACCCTTGCTGGTGGTGTTATCAAGAGTGGAACAAGTAGTCTGAGTTCATTAGATATAACCTCCTCTCTAAAGGCTAAAAGTCTAGAGGTAAGTGGAACGACTAAATTTGGAAGTGGAGTATCCATTGGGACTAAAATTTCTATTAATGATTTGGGTACAACTGTATTTAATCTTACGTCGTCTGGTCCAATGATTTCTCAAGGTGACTTAACAGTCCTAGAAAATACAACCCTTGAAAAAGTGGTGGTGAACAATCTATTAACTGCTAGAAATGGACTAGTGGTTAGTGGTGTATCTGTAGTAAACGATGGGTTAACTGTTTCAGGGGGCTTAATTTCTAATAGTAACTTGAAAGTTTTGGGAGAAACGAACGTAAGTACACTAAAAACTTCGGGACTTATTATGGCCAGTGGTGGACTTTCAGTTTCTAGTCTATCATCAAGTCAAAGCAGTGCCGTGAACATTACTGGTGGTGCGACGTTAGATGGTGTTAAAATTGTATCAGGAATTATTGATATAACTGGTTCAGGTGGTATAAAATGCTCTGATACAGTAACTATCACACCTACTCTACTTGGTTATCTATCAGGTACACGATCGAAACTACAAGAACAGATCGATCTAAAAGCCAATCTCGCTTCCCCCACCTTCACTGGAACGGTTTCTGGAATCACGAGAGAAATGGTAGGTCTAGCTACTGTAGATAACACTTCTGATGTAAGTAAACCCGTGAGTACCGCCACACAAGCAGCATTGGATCTGAAAGCCAATCTCGCTTCCCCTGCCTTCACTGGAACGGTTTCGGGAATCACGAGAGAAATGGTAGGTCTAGCTACTGTAGATAACACTTCTGATGTAAGTAAACCCGTGAGTACCGCCACACAAGCAGCATTGGATCTGAAAGCCAATCTCGATTCCCCCACCTTCACTGGAACGGTTTCTGGAATCACGAGAGAAATGGTAGGTCTAGCTACTGTAGATAATACTTCTGATGTAAGTAAACCCGTGAGTACCGCCACACAAGCAGCATTGGATCTAAAAGCCAATCTCGATTCCCCCACCTTCACTGGAACGGTTTCTGGAATCACGAAAGAAAT
>Ga0209355_1001230_pt1 | contig 14674 bp, 10 predicted proteins | sample LauGreSBDMM110SN_3_FD_187563 | JGI IMG/M metagenome (GOLD analysis project Ga0209355, IMG submission 187563) | Freshwater lake microbial communities from Lake Michigan, USA - Sp13.BD.MM110.SN (SPAdes) (version 2) | ecosystem: Environmental > Aquatic > Freshwater > Lake | place: Lake Michigan...
CGTAAACAAAGAAAAAGCCAATATTTTTACTTCAAATCGGCTAAACTATTGACGGCCAAACACCTCTCTACCGTAAAGCCTTCGGCGTGCTCAACGCCTATCAATCGGCCTAAATCGCGTGCTCGGTAGGTAATGCTGTCACTAAAATTTACCGACGAGATGGGCGTTTCTGGTTCATCGGCATTGGGGTTGAAAAATTGGGATGCATAGGCCTGTACAGCATTCAATTTATGTGTCATAAATCCACTAATGTCTACTGCAAAATGGGGTTCTATATTTACCCATTGAATGTAATGATACACCCGTTTGGGTCGCCAAGCTTTTTGGGCTTGTCCGTCGTATTTGGTTTCTATTTTGGTTAAACCCGACAAAAAACAAGCATCCGAAACCAATTGACTGCCCTTTCCGTGATCAATGTGGCGGTCTTTGATGGCATTGCACAACACTACCTCCGGTTGGTATTTGCGAATCATCTTGATCACTTCGAGTTGGTGGGCTTCATCATTCAGGAAAAAACCGTCGCGAAAATTCAAATTTTCCCGAATCGTTACTCCGAGTATTGCTGCTCCTTGCGCAGCTTCTGTATCGCGTATGGGTACTGAACCACGCGTTCCCAATTCACCGCGGGTAAGATCAATAATGGCAACTTTTTTTCCTAAGGAAACTTCTTTGGCCAAGGTTCCACCACAACCCAATTCGACATCGTCGGGATGCGCACCAAAGGCGAGTATATCTACTTTCATCATAATATAATTAGTACGCGAGTACTTGTTTCATGGTTTGTGATTTGTGAACGGTTTCAGCAAATTCCAAGTCAGGTTGGCTGTCTTTGGTAATGCCACAGCCTACGTAAATAGTTGCTTGTTGATTGGCCAATTTCATGCAACGCAAATTAACAAATAAATCCACTTGGTTATTCGCTTCTATTTCACCCAAAAATCCGGCGTAAAATTGACGATCATAGCCTTCTTCTTTCCCAATAAATTGCAAGGCAGTAGCTTTAGGCAGGCCACAAACGGCAGGTGTTGGATGCAACTGTTGCAACAAATTTTGTAATGAAAAACCGGCATGCAACTGCGCGCTAATTTCGGTCTTGAGGTGAAGTAAAGATCCCGCTTGCTGTGAGTAGGGACCATTAAGTTTAAGGCGTTCGCAAAATGGTTGAAGCTGTGCCACGAGGTAATCGGTGACCACTTGCTGTTCCTGCTTTTCTTTTGCGCCCCAGCTGGGGTAGTCGGTAAATTTTTGGGTGCCCGCTAAGGCAATTGTATGTATCGTTTGGACTTGAATTTTCACCAATTGCTCGGGGCTTGCTCCCAACCACAAACCGGTTTCGGGATGAAACCAAGCATAACAAAAAGCTGATGGGTATAATGAAAATAAGCGCGTAATAAGGACGGCAAGTTCGACAGAGTGTACGGGCAAAACTTCTTCGCGCGACAGCACTACTTTCTCAAATTGGCCGGCTTGTATGCTCGAAATGGCTTTAGAAACAAGCGTTTCAAAATCAACTTTTGCAGATTCCACAAAAGGAGTATCAACTGAAAATAGGGTTGCAGTTGAGGCTTCAAATTCCGCTTCTAGAACTTGGGATTTTTGAGTCGGAATGCAGTAATTGGATGTTCCATCAAAAGTGGTAAACACAAAACCCGCATCTTGGAAATCAGCGGTAGTAAAACGTGTAGCATCCGTTTGTAAATAGGCTTTCACCTTGTTTTTATGCGGTTTTCGAAACACCACAAATGGCAATTGTTGCTGATATTGCGCTTCTATTTGCGCCAAGAGTGCCTTCATCTTATCCTTTTTTGGGCAAGACCATGTTGGTCAATTTGCAAATGGAAATGAGTTTGCCGGCTTCGTCGGTGATTTTTATTTCCCACAAATGTACCGAACGCCCTTGGTGCATAATGCGCGCCGTGGCTGTTACCATTCCTTCTCGTTTGGGTCGCACGTGATTGGCCGAAATTTCAATGCCTCTCACCTCTGATTTTTCTGGATTGACAAACAACATCGAAGCTGCACTGCCTACACTTTCGGCCAAAGCCACTGAGGCTCCGCCGTGTAATAAGCCCATTGGCTGATGCACACTAGGATTTACTGGCATAGTCGCGGTAAGAAAATCGGGACCGGCATCTACATAGCGAATATTCAAGGTACCCATAAGTGTCTGTGCCGCGAATGAATTGCACCAATCTAAAATATGTTGTTTATCAAACTCCATGTGTAAAATTTTGGGCAAATTTAGAGTAATTTGTTTAGAGTTTTTAAGTTTATGTTCTCGGTTATCAGTTCTCGGTTGTCGGTTTTGAAGTATACTAAGAACTTAGGTGTGGGATTTGGTCCCGAAGCGTCGGGATTAAATATTTGAATTTATTTAATTCGTGCATTCGTGGCAAACTAATAACAAAAAGAGAAATGACCAACAGATAAGAGATGTGAGACTTGTTCTAAGAAATTCATTTTAACCGAGAACTGACAACCGAGAACTGTCAACTAAAGTTGACTTTCTCAATTTAATCCCTATTTTTACCAAAACATTTTTTCATGCGCAGCGCACTCCTTTTATTTTTCAGTATTGCTCTCCTTTCCCTTACTTCTTGTCGCAAAGATTTTGAGACGGTTCCAAGTAACGGAACGCTCACGTTTTCTAAAGACACAGTCTATTTAGATACCGTGTTCACCAACATCGGATCGAGTACGTACCGTTTGAAAGTATACAACAACAGCAGCAACGACATTACAATTCCCAGTATTCGTATGGGAAAAAGCGATTCCAAATACCGCATGATGGTTGACGGATTGACCGGCGTAGATGAAAATGGCGACGGCATTGGCGAAGGAAAACAATTCTCAAATGTAGAATTATTGGCCAACGACAGCTTGTTTGTTTTTATTGAAACCACGGTGGATATTGCCCAATATGCGGCACAAAATCAAACCCAATTTTTGTACACCGACGAAATATTGTTTGACGGCGGATCAAATCTGCAAAAAGTAAATTTGGTCACACTCATTCAAGACGCAATTTTTTTATATCCCAAAAAATTTGCCGACGGCAGCAAAGAATCGCTCTTATTGGGCCTTGACGAAACGGGCGCCGAAGTGCGCATCAACGGTTTTGAGCTCGACGAAAACGATCCCATTCACGGCAATGAATTTATCTTCACCAACCAAAAACCCTACGTGGTCTATGGCTACGCCGGGATTCCCAATAACAAAACACTCACCATTGAGGCAGGAGCTCGCGTGCACTTTCATGCCGAATCGGGCTTGATTGCACAACCCGGATCTAGTTTACAAATTAATGGAGCGCCTTCGCAAGATCCCGCCAATCCCTTGGCCAACGAAGTAGTGTTTGAAGGCGATCGTTTGGAACCCGGATTTGCCGATGTCCCAGGCCAATGGGGCACCATTTGGTTGCGTTCGGGCAGTAACTGCACCATCAACCACGCCACCATCAAAAATGCAACGGTGGGTTTATTGGTAGAAAACAGCAATTTGGGTTTACATAATTCACAAATATACAACCACACCAATGTGGGAATTTTGGGCCGAAACGCCACCATTACTAGTACCAATACGGTAATCAATTATGCAGGACAAGCCTGTTTGGCAGCCGTGGGCGGAAGTTATGATTTTACCCATGCCACCATCAACAACAATTGGAGTAGCACGCGTCAATTGGCAGTTTCGCTTAGCAATTACCAAGAAAATAGTGATCAATCGCTAAGCTTAGCTCCCCTCACACACGCCGAATTCAAAAACAGCATTATCTACAGCCAAAATGCAATTGGTTTATTATTGGACAAAGCGCCTAATAATCCCGAAGTAGCTTTCGAATCAAATTTTCAGCATTGTTTAATCAAATTCAGAGATGCTGGAACGGTATTATCTACCAACGAAAACTACAACTTCATTCGCTTGGAACAAAATGGCAATCTCAAAAATCAAGATCCCAAATTCTTTGATTTATATACCAATCAGTTAAACATCGATTCCAGTTCGGGCGCCTTTCAAAAAGGAAATTTATTGTATTTGATTGGGTTTGACATTCGCGGAAACGCACGCAGCACGTCTACAGCTCCCGATTTAGGCGCTTATATCGCCGCCGATTTTCCCGATTAATTGTTTATAACCTTTAATAACTGCCGTTTGTGCCTTGCCGAATTTTGAATTAAATTTGCGCACACAACAACTCAATTCGTGGCCTTCTGATAAAAGGGCTTCGAATCAAAAACCGAACTCATGATTTATTTCTTCGGCAACGAAAGTAAAACCGTTTTTGCAGTCGCTACGCAAATGGAATTTTCGGCAGAAACCATCAGCAAACTAAACTGGCTTTTTCAAGCAGAGCTGCTTTTAGACGCGTCAACAAATCAACCCAAATCCGTACTTGCGGATTTTTTTGTGGGACCGCGTGCCACGATGATTACCCCTTGGAGTACCAATGCAGTTGAGATTACCCAAAACATGGGCATCCAAAGCATTGAACGCATCGAAGAATTTACGCAAGTTGCTGCTGATTTTGAAGATTTTGACCCGATGTTGTTGCAAAAATATTCGGCTATCAATCAAGACATTTTCACGATTGCCATTTCGCCTGAACCCATACTTTACATTGACGACATTGCTCAGTATAACCAAAGCGAAGGATTGTCGCTCAGCCCCGAAGAAGTAGATTATTTGAATGGCGTAGCGACTAAAATTTGCCGAAAACTCACAGATTCGGAAGTATTTGGATTTTCTCAGGTCAATTCAGAACACTGCCGCCACAAGATTTTTAATGGCACTTTTGTAATCGATGGTGAAACCAAGGAACGTTCGTTGTTTAAACTCATCAAGGAAACCTCGGCACAAAACCCGAACGACATTGTATCGGCCTACAAAGACAATGTGGCCTTTGTGAAAGGACCGCGCATGATGCAATTTGCACCCAAAAGTCCCGAAAAAGCCGATTACTACGAAAACAAAGCTTTTGATTCGGTGATTTCCTTGAAAGCCGAAACCCATAATTTCCCCACTACCGTAGAGCCCTTTAATGGTGCTGCTACGGGATCTGGGGGAGAAATTCGCGACCGTTTGGCCGGCGGACAAGGATCATTGCCTTTGGCTGGAACAGCGGTTTACATGACCGCTTATTCCCGTTTGCAAGGCGAATCACAGCCCTGGGAACAAGCCATGCCAGCACGTCCGTGGCTGTACCAAACGCCCCTAGATATTTTGATCAAGGCCTCAAACGGCGCTTCCGATTTTGGCAATAAATTTGGTCAACCACTCATTTGCGGATCGGTTTTGACCTTTGAATACGACGAACACACCGAAGCAACCCTAGCGCACGCACGCAGATTGGGCTATGACAAAGTGATTATGCAAGCCGGTGGAATTGGTTACGGCAAATTGGACCAATCCATCAAACAAAAACCGCAAGCCGGTGATGCAATCGTGATTTTAGGTGGCGACAACTACAGAATTGGAATGGGTGGTGCAGCGGTTTCCTCAGCCGACACAGGAGCCTTTAGTTCCGGAATTGAATTGAATGCCATTCAGCGATCGAATCCCGAAATGCAAAAACGGGCTGCCAATGCCATTCGTGGAATGGTAGAAAGCGACCACAACCCCATTGTTTCGATACACGATCACGGAGCTGGCGGTCACTTAAACTGCTTGTCCGAATTGATCGAAGAAACCGGTGGACACATCAACCTGGACAAATTACCGATTGGCGATCCTACCCTTTCGGCCAAAGAAATAATTGGCAACGAATCCCAAGAACGCATGGGCTTAGTGATAGGCAAAAAAGACTTGGATTTGTTGCAACAAATTGCCAGCCGTGAACGTGCACCAATGTATGAAGTAGGCGAAGTAACTCAAAACCACCGCTTCACCTTTGAATCAGCCAAAACCGGAGCAAAACCCATGGATTTAGCCTTAGAAGATATGTTTGGCAGTTCACCCAAATTGGTGATGCAAGACAAAACCATAACTCGTTCCTACAGCCCTATTGCCTACAAAATAGAAGAATTAGAAAATTACATTCAACAGGTGTTACGTCTAGAAGCCGTGGCGTGTAAAGACTGGCTCACCAACAAAGTAGACCGTTGCGTGGGCGGAAAAGTAGCCAAGCAACAATGCGCAGGTCCGTTGCAATTGCCCTTGAATAATGTAGGCGTCATGGCCTTGGATTATGCGGGAAAAGAAGGCGTAGCCACGTCGATTGGTCATGCGCCTATTTCGGCTTTGATTGATCCGGTAGCCGGTAGTAAAAATGCGATTGGTGAAGCACTTTCCAACTTGGTTTGGGCACCGATTCACAACGGATTATCCGGTGTATCGCTTTCGGCTAACTGGATGTGGCCCTGTAAAAACGAAGGCGAAGATGCCCGATTGTATGCCGCGGTAGAAAGCTGTTCTGAGTTTGCGATTGCTTTGGGCATCAACATTCCTACGGGCAAGGATTCCTTGTCGATGAAACAAAAATACCCCGAAGGCGATGTCTTGGCGCCAGGAACAGTAATCATTTCGGCTGCTGGAAACTGTACTGACATCACCCAAGTGGTGGAACCGGTTTTGCAAAAAAATGGCGGTAGTATTTACTACATTAACTTATCGCAAGATTTATATCAACTGGGCGGAAGTTCCTTTGCTCAAACCCAAAACAAAATTGGTGACGCTACTCCTACCATACAAAATCCGGCGTTTTTTGCTCAAGCCTTTCAAGCCATTCAAACGGCGATTACGCAGGGTCAAATTCTTGCTGGGCATGACATTGGCAGCGGCGGATTGATTACCACTTTATTAGAACTCTGTTTTGCCGATACCCATTTGGGCGCCAAACTTGATTTGAGTTCAATTGCCGAAACCGATTTGGTAAAACTGTTGTTTGCAGAAAATATTGGCGTGGTAATCCAAGCCAAAGACGATGCAGCCTTTGAAGCATTATTTGCTGGAATTGAATACTTTAAAATTGGTACAGCAACAAATTCACCGTATTTAACATTTGGTCCATACAACTTATCAATAGCCCAATTGCGCGACACCTGGTTTGAGACTTCGTATTTATTAGACCAAAAACAAACGCAGCAAAACAAAGCCCAAGAGCGCTTTAGCAATTATAAAAACCACCCCTTGCAGTATACTTTTCCGGCGCATTTTGACGGGAAAAAACCAGTACTCAACACGGCACTTACCCCAGTTCAAAAACCCAAAGCGGCGATTATTCGCGAGAAAGGAAGCAACTCCGAACGCGAAATGGCAAACGCGATGTATTTGGCCGGTTTTGAGGTGAAAGACATACACATGACCGACTTGATTTCGGGCCGTGAAAACCTAGAAGACGTTCAGTTTATTGGTGCGGTGGGCGGTTTCTCGAACTCCGACGTGTTGGGCAGCGCCAAAGGGTGGGCCGGCGCCTTTTTGTATAACGAAAAAGCCAAAACAGCCTTGACCAACTTCTTCAAACGAGAAGACACCTTATCAGTTGGTATTTGCAACGGATGTCAGTTGTTTATGGAACTCGAAGTGATAAATCCGGAGCATGAAATTCACGGCAAAATGAAACACAACGATAGCCACAAACACGAAAGTAATTTTACCTCGGTTAATATACAAGAAAATAATTCAGTGATGTTAAACAGTTTAGCCGGCAGCACCTTGGGCGTTTGGATTTCGCATGGCGAAGGAAAATTCCAACTGCCCTATGCCGAAGACCAGTACCAGATTGTGGGCAAATACGGCTACGATACGTATCCGGCCAATCCAAATGGATCAGATTACAACACCGCGATGTTGTGTGACACTACCGGACGTCATTTGGTGATGATGCCGCACATTGAACGCTCGACTTTCCCTTGGAACTGGGCACATTATCCGAAAGATCGTCAAGACGAAGTTTCTCCTTGGATCGAGGCTTTTGTGAATGCCAGAAAATGGGTGGAAGAACGCCAATCGTAATATAAAAAAAGCCGTTTTGAAATGTATCAAAACGGCTTTTTTATTTGTATTTCTAATTCTTATTTTCCTTCCAATTGCTTGCGTGTTTTGAAGGCCTTTAAGTATTCACCTTTGGGTTTGCCGTCGTCAAACGAACTGAATTTAACGAGCGTACGCACCCCATTTCGGGCTTCTTCGTTGGTGAAATTCTCATATTCCATTCTATAAATAGCCGAGTACAATTCGGCTCTGCCAGTTCCGTGGTAGCAATGAATCAAAACCGGGTAATTGGCTTTGTTGTCTAAGATGGATCTGAATACCGCAATATTTTTACCGTTTGGCACTTGCTCAGATGGGTTGGGGAAATAATTTACACCCTTAATTTTGACTACAGCTTCGCGTTCGGATTGCAATTCTCCTGGGTTTTCGGGATTCAACACCAAATCATTGGTACCGGGCATACGCAAATCTATGATTGATTTGATGTGGTATTTGGCCACGTAATCGGCAATTTCATCAGGTGGAATAACTCCAGACTTGTATACTTTTCCTTCGGTAATCACTTCAAAATTGTGGTTGATGTTCATGTCGTAGACATATTTTCCAACTGCTACAAGCAGGATTATTCCGAGAACAATTGCAATTTTTTTACGGGTACTTTTCATCATTTTTGGTTATTTGGTGTACATTTTTTTATCGACGATGCGCTGCATATAGTCTTGAATAAAGGCCTTGCAATGCAATTCGAGTTCGTTCATTTCGGGGGTGCGCTTCCCGATTAAATTGTGCGTCAACCCTTTGTCATTTTTATCATAAAAACCCAAAACTTTTTGGCCGTCAAAGGTACAAATGTAGTTGCCTTGGGCAAATTGATAGATCGTCCCAGTCGAATTAATCACAAACGGCTCTGTCGATTTATCGAGCAAACTTCGGCCCCAACTTCTGAAGGGTTTGGGGTAGCCAATCATGTCAAGCAAAGTAGGATAAATATCAATTTGCTGTGCCCAATTGTCGTTTATGCCTTTGTAACTGCTATTGGGTTTGTAAAATAAAATCGGTACTGCAAAACGCTGTATGGGTTTTTGGTACTCTTTGTAATAGGTTTGGTTCCCGTGATCGGCTACAAATACAAAAATAGTGTTGGCAAACCAAGGCTCGTTTTTGGCCGAGTTAAAAAATTGCTGCAAGGCATAATCGGTGTATTCGACGCATTTGTGCATCACCAATTCGCCTTCTTTAAATTGTGTTTTATATTTTTCGGGAATGATGTACGGTTCATGCGAAGAAACCGTGAAAATGGTAGAGAAAAAAGGTGCTTTTTGGGTATCAATTGTGCGCTTCATGAACTGAAAAAACGGTTCGTCCCAGATGCCCCAGAAGCCATCAAACTGCGAATCGTCGTTAAATTCGGTGCGGCCGTAATAGGCATCAATCCCCAAAATATTACCAAAACCTTGAAAACCCATGGAACCATTGGCTGCGCCGTGAAAAAACGAGGTGTTGTAGCCAATTCCTTCTAAGGTAGACACCAACGATTCGATCTTTTGTTTGGGATAGGGCGACGAAGTAAAAGCGTCTTTAAACGACGGAATTCCCGCCAAGATTGACGACATCCCGTGTATGGATTGACGGCCATTGGCATAGGCGTTACGAAAAATTAAGCTGTGCTGCGCCAACGAATCGATAAAGGGCGTATGGCTTTTGTAGCCCGGAATTTTCAAATTTCCATTGAACGCACCCGAATATTCGCGGCCGTAACTTTCTAAAATAAACACTACAATGTTGGGTTTAGTTGGCTGATTGTTGTGGTAGTACTTAATGGGTTGAACTTTTTGGGCAATCATTGCATCAGTGACGCCTGCATACTTGGTTTTGATGAAACTGTTGCTAAATAGCGTACGAATAATCGCAAATGGTGTGTTGAGCACCACATCAGCGTGCACCTGATTTTTGACGTGTTTACTGGCGTCCAAAATATTAATGGGTCGGGTTGCTTTGCTGAAATCTCCGCCGCGAATCCCTCCAATTATCATAGCCACGACTAGCAAAAAACTCACTACCGAGAAACCAAAATAATGTGGTTTTTTCAACGGTCGATCGTAGGGAACAGTTACTTTTTTGTAAAGGTACATCCACAAAAAGGAAACCAAGAAAAAGAGTACAAACACATACCAAAAATCAATCAAGAAGCTTAAAAACAAAGTAGTTTTGTTGGTTTCGTGTTCCACTACATTTAAGGCCATAATCGTGGTTCGGGCATAGGTGTATTGGTAGTAGATAAAATCAATAAAATTGGTGGAGTAAGCTAGTAAATTGGTGGCAAAATACACATAAAACAAGCCCTTTTGGTAGCGTTGCGTCGTGTTGTTGTACAGTGGCAAAACAGAGCCGAGAATAAACAACAAATTGACATACAAAATGGCAGTGGTGTCAAAGGCAAGCCCGTAATAGGAAAGCGCAAAAAAATCAGAAATAGAATCTACTTTGAGTAGATTGGCATTAAACAAGTAAAAGAGTATACGGGCTATAAAATAAAACACATAAGCCAAGGCAATGCGATAGCCTAAAACCTTGTATTCGTTGAGGCGCAAATGTTTTTTCATAAGCAATTTCTGTGGGGCCAAAATTACCAATTAAAATAGAACAAGCCGAACTTGTTGGCGTTAATTTAGGACAACTGTCATAAATTGTATTGGCGTTGTAGGATATTTTAATTAATTTTCAGATCTCAAAAAGTACATTATGATCACACCTACCCGCTTGTTTGACTTTCCCTATTATCAATTGGCTAATTATCCGATAGCTGATGCTTTTGTAACCAAATACAATGGAGTTTGGGAAAAAACATCAACACAAGAATTTATCGATAAAGCCAATGGAATCTCGCGGGCATTACTTCGCATGGGAGTTCAAAAAAACGATAAAATTGCCCTTATCTCTTCCAACAACCGAACCGAATGGAACATTATGGATACAGGCATCCTACAAACGGGTGCCCAGAACGTTCCAATCTATCCCACCATTTCTGAAGAAGACTACGCCTATATTCTAAACCACTCCGAATCGATTTATTGTTTTGTTTCTGATCAGGAAGTCTATGACAAAGTGATGCGAATTCAAGCGCAAACGCCTTTGCTTAAGCAGGTATTTTCCTTTAATGAAATTGAAGGATGTTCAAACTGGAAAAGTTTACTCGAATTGGGTGCCGATATAGCCAATCAAGATGTGGTAGAAGATCGAAAAAACAGCGTAAAACCGGCAGATTTAGCCACCATTATTTATACCTCAGGCACCACAGGACAACCCAAAGGCGTGATGTTGTCGCACGATAATATTGTTTCTAATTTATTAAACAGCGCACCCCGTATTCCGTTTGAAGCCGGCAATTCTAGAGCGTTGAGTTTTTTGCCTGTCTGTCATATTTTTGAGCGGTTTATCTTATACCTCTACCAATGTTTTGGCGTTTCGGTCTATTTTGGAGAGTCGATTGAAAAAGTGGGCGACAACATAAAGGAAGTAAAACCCAACGTGATGAGTGCCGTTCCGCGCTTAATAGAAAAAGTCTACGATAAGATTTATGCCAAAGGAACCGAGCTAAGCGGGCTAAAAAAGGTGCTTTTCTTTTGGGGCATCAACTTGGGCTTGCGCTACCAACCCTATGGAGCAAATGGCGCTTGGTACGAATGGCAACTCAAATTGGCGCGCAAACTCATTTTTAGCAAGTGGAAAGAAGGTTTGGGTGGAGAACTCGATTTGATTGTTTCGGGTAGTGCTGCCTTACAACCGCGATTGGCCCGCATTTTTGCTGCGGCCGAAATTCCAATTATGGAGGGATATGGTCTTACTGAAACCTCTCCGGTGATTACGGTTAATGATACAAGAAACGGCTTATTTCGTGTGGGCACAGTAGGTAAACCTATTCAAAACGTAGAAGTTAAAATTGCTGAGGACGGTGAAATTTTATGCAAAGGATCAAATGTCATGATGGGCTACTACAAGGATGCCGAAAAAACCGCCGAGGCAATCCAAAATGGCTATTTTCATACCGGTGACATTGGCGAATTTGATGCCGATGGCTTCCTGAAAATTACCGACCGCAAGAAAGAAATGTTTAAAACCTCGGGCGGAAAATACATTGCGCCTCAACTCATTGAAAACGCCATGAAGCAATCGCGTTTTATAGAGCAAATTATGGTGATTGGCGATGGCGAAAAAATGCCAGCTGCCTTTATTCAACCCAATTTTGAATTTGTCCGTGAATGGGCCAAATTGCATCAAATTACACTTGGAACTACCGCAGAAGAACTCATTCAAAACACACAAGTTGTTGATCGAATCCAAGAAGAAATTACCGCATTAAACGAAAAATTCGGAAGCTGGGAACGCATTAAGCGCTTTGAATTGACCGCTGAAGTATGGTCAATTAAGGAAGGACACCTCACGCCTACCTTAAAATTAAGGCGTAAAATAATTTTGGAGAAGTACAAAAACCTCTACCAAAAAATATACAGCTAACGAAATATATAGCTAATCAAACTGTCCAACTGGGCAGTTTTTTTTGTGCTAAACTTTAACATATTTAGTATGCATGCATAGTATTTATTGTTTTACATTTGATTTTCAAAACACCTCAAATGAACCAACAAACCATCGATTATACCCTGCGCACCACTTGGCAAGCTGTGGCTCGTTTGTATAATGAACAAGCGGCAAATTACGAAGGATCGATGGCCATTGGTTTTACCTTGTTGAGTATCGACAAAGACAAAGGAACGCCGGCTACCGAAATTAGCGCCCGCATGGGTATGGAAGCCACCAGTTTAACCCGCACGTTAAAAACCCTGACCGAAAAAGGCTTGATCATTAAACGCAAAAACCCAGCCGATGGCCGTGGTGTTTTATGTTACCTCACCGAATTGGGAAAAGAAAAACGAGAATTGTCTAAAAATACTGTCATCCAATTTAATGAAGTAATCAAATCAACTATTTCAGTTGAAAAATTGAATCATTTTTTTGAAGTGACCGAAACCATCAACCAATTAATTACTGATAAAAAAATATTTTAATCTCCACAAGACGATGAAACGAAACATCAACAAAGTCGCTGTAATAGGTTCGGGCATTATGGGATCGGGTATTGCCTGTCATTTTGCCAACATTGGAGTCGAAGTACTGCTCTTGGACGTGCTACCACAGGAATCCACTGCCGCAGAAATTAAAAAAGGGCTAACGCTTGAAAGCCCAATTGTCCGCAACCGAATTGCCACCGACAATCTTGCTAAAGCTTTAAAATCAAAACCCTCACCCATTTATTCGGCTGCTTTTGCTTCGCGCATCAAAACCGGAAATACAACCGATGATTTACCCAAACTGGCCGAAGTTGATTGGATTATTGAAGTAGTTGTGGAGCGATTGGACATCAAAAAATCGGTTTTTGAAGCCATCGAAAAATACCGAAAACCAGGTACGCTTATCACCTCTAACACTTCTGGGATTCCTATTTCATTCATGAGCGAAGGCCGATCAGCCGATTTCCAACAGCACTTTTGTGGCACGCACTTTTTTAATCCGGCGCGCTATCTCAACTTATTTGAAATTATTCCGGGAACGCAAACTTCCCCCGAAGTACTCGATTTTTTATGCGATTACGGCCAACGCTATTTGGGAAAAACGGCTGTTTTGGCCAAAGACACACCCGCCTTTATCGGCAACCGCATTGGTATTTATGGTATTCAAAGTTTGTTTCATTTGGTGAACGAATTGGGACTCACTGTAGAAGAAGTAGATAAACTAACTGGCCCGGTAATTGGAAGACCCAAGTCGGCAACCTTTCGCACTGTCGATGTGGTGGGCCTAGATACGTTGGTGCATGTGGCCAATGGCATTTACGAAAATTGCCCGAATGACGAGGCACACGATTTGTTCAAATTGCCTGATTTTATTCAACATATGGTTGATCAAAAGTGGTTGGGCAGCAAAACCGGACAAGGCTTTTACAAAAAAACTGATGAGGGCATTCAGGCACTCGACTTGAAAACCTTAACCTATAAGCCCAGCAAAAAAGCCAATTTTGCCACCTTAGAATTAACCAAAACCATTCCCCATGTAATCGATCGTTTTGCCGTATTGCTGAAAGGAACCGACAAAGCGGGTGAATTTTATCGCAAGAGTTTTGCCGGATTGTTTGCCTATGTAGCGCAACGCATCCCCGAAATAACCGACCAGTATTACCAAATAGACGAAGCCATGAAAGCCGGTTTTGGCTGGGAACATGGTCCTTTTGAAATTTGGGACGCCATCGGTTTTGAAGCCGGTATTCAACTGATCGAAGCCCAAGGCTATGCCATAGCCCCTTGGATTTTAGATTGGAAACAAAATGGTATTTCCCAGTTTTACCAAATTAATAATGGGAAAAACTGCTCTTATAATTCCACGTCAAACACCTACACTCCCATTCCGGGACAAGAAGGATTTTTGTTGTTGTCTACCATTCGCGAAACCCAAACCATCTGGAAAAACAGTGGCGCCAGTATTCAGGATCTGGGTGATGGCATCCTGAATTTGGAATTTCACTCCAAGATGAACACCATCGGCGGCGATGTCTTACAAGGAATTAACAAAGCCATTGATTTGGCCGAAAAAGAATATGAAGGGTTGGTCATTGGCAACCAAGCGGCCAATTTTTCGGTGGGAGCCAACATTGGCATGATCTTCATGATGGCTGTGGAGCAAGAATACGAAGAAC
>Ga0209355_1001233_pt1 | contig 14645 bp, 17 predicted proteins | sample LauGreSBDMM110SN_3_FD_187563 | JGI IMG/M metagenome (GOLD analysis project Ga0209355, IMG submission 187563) | Freshwater lake microbial communities from Lake Michigan, USA - Sp13.BD.MM110.SN (SPAdes) (version 2) | ecosystem: Environmental > Aquatic > Freshwater > Lake | place: Lake Michigan...
AATGGTTAAAGACCTACGTACAGATTACGAAACTGGAAACACATCAGCTGTATTAAATGGCGAAATCGATGAGTTCATCGAAGCCGGAATTCGCTGGCGCCGTAGTTCTTAATTACTGAGAATGTGCGGGATTCGATAAATCTCACACTTTTCTTACGCCTAAAGCCCCCTCACATCCAACGATTTCCCCCTGCCTTCCATAAACTAAGCGCAGGTCGAAGGTGGTTCCCCGAAACTCCACCCCGCAGATGCAATGGGAGATTTAATGATTCGCTTTGAAAATGTCACCAAGATTTACTCTGGTCAGGAGCACCCAGCCCTTGATTCTGTAAATCTCGAGATTGTAAAAGGCGAGTTCGTATTCCTTGTCGGGCTTTCAGGTTCAGGAAAATCAACATTCTTGCGTTTAGTTCTTCGTGAAGAACGTCCATCATCAGGCTCGATACATGTTGCAGGAAAAGATTTAGGAACATTGGCCAATCACAAGGTTCCAGAGCTGCGTCGCTCCGTAGGAACAGTTTTCCAAGATTTCCGTTTGCTTCCAAATAAGACAATTACTGAAAATGTTGCTTTCACGTTGCACGTTCTCGGATACTCACAAAAAGAAATCAATCGTGAAGTTCCAGAGGTTCTAGAGTTAGTTGGTTTGGAGGATAAGGGCGATCGTTTACCATCAGAGATTTCAGGTGGAGAACAACAGCGCGTAGCGATTGCGCGTGCTTACGTTAGCCGCCCACCAATTTTGATTGCAGATGAGCCAACTGGAAACCTTGATCCAGCAACATCTGTCGGCATCATGAAGTTGCTTGATCGCATTAACCGTGAGGGCACTACAGTTTTGATGGCAACACATGATGCTGGCATTGTGGATCAAATGCGTAAGCGCGTTATTGAGCTTGATGCAGGAAATGTAATCCGCGATCAGGTTCGTGGCGTTTATGGGTACACGGGTTAAGGACGGGATAACAAATGCGCGCAAGATTTCTTCTCAGTGAAGTTCGGATTGGACTTCGTCGTAACTTAACTATGACATTTGCTGTTGTTGTCACAACAGCGATCTCATTGTCATTGCTTGGCATAGGCCTTCTTTCTAACGCTCAAGTCGGCGCAATGAAGGATTATTGGTATGACAAGATCGAAGTATCTGTTTTCCTGTGCGGAAATCTTTCAGATTCACCTTCATGTGCAAATGGTGTAGTCACAGCTGCGCAGCGATTAACAATTCAGCAGGATCTTCAAGAGATGAGCGTTGTCGATAGCGTTTTCTACGAATCACAATCAGAGGCGTTCACACGTTTTCAAGAGCGTTTTAAGGATTCAGCGATTGCGCAAAACGTGACTGCAGATCAGTTACCAGAATCATTCCGAGTTAAATTGAAGGATCCAACACAATTTTCAGTACTTGTCAGCGCCTTCAGTGGTCGACCGGGTGTGGATGTTGTTCAAGACCAGCGGACGATTCTTGAGAAATTCTTTAAGTTATTAGGAGTACTTCGAAATGGCGCATTGGTCGTTGGTCTTGCATCTGTCTTAACGGCAGCGCTATTGATTTCAAATACTTTACGTATCGCAGCATTTAACCGCCGCCGTGAAACTGGCGTAATGAAACTTGTTGGCGCATCCTCTTGGTCAATTCAACTTCCATTCTTGTTAGAAGGTGTTATCTCAGCGATTATTGGTTGGGCGGTTGCCACAGGATTGCTTGCTGGATTAAAGACAGTCATCGATTCCAACGTTGCTCCACTTCTAACCTTTACCAAGTTCTTTGGTTGGGGCGAGGTCTGGGTTGCATCCGCATATCTACTAGCCACAGGCTTAGTTGTTTCAATCCTGGCTTCAGTAATCACCCTTCGCCGCTATCTGAAGGTCTAATTCGCACCAACTTGGCGGCTCTCATTGATAGGTAATGAGAGAATTGAGCCCTGCAATCCAATCGTTGGATGCGCAGGTTTTAATTTAAGAGGTTGAGGGTGGTGATGCGGCATGGTTAAAGAGGTAGGCCGCAAGGTCATCGCCCAAAATAAAAAAGCACGTCACGATTATTCAATCTCTGATGTGCTTGAGTGCGGATTGGTGCTTACTGGTACTGAAGTTAAATCACTTCGTGCTGGCCGCGCATCGCTGATTGATGGCTTCGCCATGGTCAATAATGGTGAACTGTGGTTGATGGGTGTTCACATCCCTGAATACACCGAGGGCACATGGACCAATCACACACCACGTCGTGATCGCAAACTTCTTGTCCATAAAAATGAACTGAATAAGCTGATCGGTAAGTTGAAGGATTCTGGAACTACCCTTGTTCCACTCCAGTTGTATTTCAAGGATGGAAAAGCCAAGGTTGAGATTGCAGTTGCTAAGGGCAAGAGGGCCCATGACAAGCGCGAAGCAATAAAGGAACGCGAGGCTGACCGTGAAGTCTCACGCGTTGTCTCGCGTACTTTGAGCGGTAAAGCCAGTCGCGCCGCCACAAAATACGAGGATTAACACCTTCTTGCTTTCCTGATTTACACTTAGTTCACCGCCGCTTCGATACCTCAATTTTTGAGGCAACGTTGCGACGGCGAAGAAAATTGACAATTAAATAGGGGATAAGAAATACGTTTCTTTTTCTCCAAGTTGTAAGTGTGAAAGCACTTTAAATCTTGGGGGTGAACGGTCTCGACTTTGGATGTTGAGGCAGGGGAAGCGGGCCGAGGAAGCCGGAATGATCTCGTAAACCAATAATCCGTGCAAAAAATAACTGCAGACCTTAAAAAGTCTGAATTCTCACTAGCTGCATAAGCTACTGTGATTCCGTTAGCCCAGGTGCCGCTCTCGGCCTGGAATCTAGCGTCGACTAGGGGGCTTTTCACTTCATTGGTGTTGCAGACAATGAAGGAGAACAGTTTTGCAACTGAGTTCGTCGAAGAAATGTGTGTAAAAACTTCGGGACTGAGAAAGCGTTAATCACACTACGCCCGTAGAAGCCCTGTTTTTATACCGAAGGACCCGGGTTCGATTCCCGGCACCTCCACTAAAATGTAAGTGTCTGTATGCTTTTCCCATGGAAGGCATTCTTGTTGCGCTAGCGATTTTGGTCATTTTCTTTTTTGCTAAAGATGGCTCCAGCAAGAGAGATAAAAAAGATTAAATAAAGCTTCTTAATAAGATTCAGTGTTGCCCGCCAGGTCCGTGTCCATCATCACCGGATGAGCGGCCATTCCTTTTCCATTTAATCGCTGGCCCGTGATCACCAGGTCCAACTTTTCGGATTCCAAGTTTATTTCCAATGGTTGCAAACAAGTGAAAATCAGGGAAGTACTCACGACGTAATGCAATGTATCCAAGCACAATTGCGTATACACCAATAATCTTTGTGATTGTAACGTCCACCGCCATTAGGGATAAGCCAAGGAAAAGCCCGATAGTAATTGCTAGTAGATGAATAATTTTTCGAAGTGCGTTAACAATTGCCCACAAGACGCCTTCTTTGGAGTTCAAGAATTTCACTAATCTGTGTGAGGTTAAAGCAATTGCAAATGGACCTGAAAACAAGGCAATCGAAAAGGTTATGACAACCAGATAGGCGAGTCCTTCCATTTCTAGGCCTCCCAGTCACTCCGGATCGCTGCGAACATAATCATGTTCTCACGGGAACCATCATCTTGACAACAGGCATCTCGCAGAACACCTTCTTGCTGATAGCCCGCCTTAGCAAGTACTTTCAAGGATGGCTTATTTGATTCAACAACTAACGCTTCTATCCGATGGAAACCAATACTTTCAAAGCCATATTCGGTCAATAGCCTTGTGGCTTTTGATGCAATGCCCTTGCCGCGAATATCTGCAGTTACCCAGTAACCGATTTCAGCCTTAGCTTCTTCAAGATTTAGGGTGTGAAAGGAGAGTGCGCCTGCAAATTTTCCATCGTATTCAAGGGCAAGTTGAAGTTCAGTCCTCATGGTGAAGCCATTAGGGGAGCGCTCACGAACATAATGCTCAGCATTGGCCATTTGATAATTGGCGGGAATACGAGTGAACTTTGGAATTATTGGATCTTGAACACCTTCAAATAAAGGAACGATGTCGCGCTCTTCAGGCTTACGAAGTGTGATCAACCCATACTGCAAGGTTGGTACTTCAGTTGGCCACCAGATCATTTACCTAGTATCGCAGGTTAATTAACCTTCTTGTAAGTCGGTGGGTGCACCATGGACGTCGAGAACATCCGCGCCTAACTTGGATCCTTCTCCGCTGCGATTAAGGGGAGTCTTTGCCTTGGCATCATCTTTATAGATAGCAGGAACTGAACCAAGTAAACCCTTTTGGAAATCTTCAAATGCTTGGAGAACTTCGCGCTTTGTATTCATAACAAAGGGACCCATCCAGGCAACAGGTTCTTTAATGGGTGCGCCACCAAGAATGAATAGTTCAAGCTCTGGAGAACGTGCTTCTTGCTGATTAGCAGCGCGTACAACAATTGTGTCACCCTCGCCAAAGACTGTTAACTGACCCATCTGCACGGGACGTGCTTCATCTCCAACAAATCCATGTCCTGCCATTGTGTAAACAAGTGCGTTGTAATCCTTGCGCCATGGCAAGCGTAACTCTGCGCCAGCTGCAACAGTTGCGTGCAACAGAGTAATTGGGGTTTGGGTTGAACCTGGACCAAAGTGTCCATCAACTTCACCGGCAATAACGCGCAATAGGGAACCACCATCTGCAGATGACAACAAAGCAACATCTTTTGCACGGACATCTTGATATGCAGGAGGCGACCACTTCTTTGCAGCAGGCAAGTTGACCCACAACTGGAAACCGTGGAACAAACCGCCAGACATAACCAAACTCTCTGGGGGAGTCTCAATGTGCAAAATTCCGGCACCAGCTGTCATCCATTGCGTATCGCCATCTGAAATTGTTCCACCGCCACCATTGTTATCTTGGTGATCAAAAATTCCATCAATAATGTAAGTAACAGTTTCAAATCCACGGTGTGGGTGCCAAGGAGTTCCTTTTGGCTCACCTGGTGCGTATTCAACTTCGCCCATTTGATCTAAGTGGATAAATGGATCAAGCTCTGCCATATCAACACCAGCAAATGCACGACGAACTGGAAAGCCTTCACCTTCAAAACCTTGAGGCGCAGTAGTAATGCTCTTCACCTTGCGAGCACGTGCACCAGTAACTTCGTTAACACGAGGTAATACGGTGATGTCGCTGACGGTTACTGCAGGCATTTCGATCTCCTTAGTTCAGAGCTCAATAGTAATTGAACATTCAACTACTTGCAACTTCTTGGTTACAGGGCTTTGAGCGCAGAAACAACCTTGGTGAGTGAAGCCTTAGCATCACCAAACAAAAGCATTGTCTTTGGATCATATAAAAGTTCATTCTCAATACCAGCAAAACCTGGCCGCATAGAACGCTTTAAGAAGATGATGTTGGCGGCGTTATTTACTTCCAAGATTGGCATTCCATAAATTGGGCAACCAGGCGTTGTTTGTGCTGCTGGGTTAACAACATCGTTTGCACCAATAACAATGGCTACATCGGTCTGACCAAATGTTGGATTAACTTCATCCATTTCAAGCAATTGATCATAAGGAACATTAGCTTCAGCAAGAAGAACGTTCATATGCCCTGGCATACGGCCCGCAACAGGGTGAATGCCGTATGCAACATCGATGCCTTTAGAAATCATCAGGTCAGCTAATTCACGAACTGTGTGCTGCGCTTGTGCAACAGCAAGTCCAAAACCAGGAACGATAACGACACGACGAGCGTAGTTAAGCAAGATCGCAACATCATCAGGTGAACCTGATTTAACTGGACGCTCCTCGCCAGCTGCAGCCAAATCTTGTGGCTTTGCAGTAAATGCACCAAACAATGTTCCAAACAATGAACGTCCCATTGCCTCTGCCATTTTGCGAGTCAAGATAGTTCCTGATGCACCAACAAGTGTTCCGGCAATGATCAACAAAGTTGAATCAAGTACATAACCACTTGCAGCCACTGTTAAACCAGTAAAGGCATTGAGAAGTGAGATAACAATTGGAACATCTGCTCCACCAACAGGAAGCACGAATAAGATTCCGAATAACAGGGACAATCCTGCGAGAATTAATAGTGGTGTTGTGCCGAGTGCACTTACTACCCACCCACCAACACCAATGACTGAAACCAATGTTGCAGCAATAATGAAGCGGCCCGCCGGGAAAATTACTGGGCGAGTAGTCATCAGCTCTTGCAACTTCATGAAGGTAATGATTGAACCGCTAAATGAAACGCAACCAACAATTACCGTGAAAACAGTGAAGATAACTACAGCTGTTGTGGCCTTTGCCCCAAGATTTAAGTACTCAACGATTGCCACCAACGCCGCTGCGCCACCGCCCACACCATTAAATAGTGCAACAAGTTGTGGCATCTGGGTCATCTGGACTTTGCGAGCAGCGGGGACTCCAATTACAAGCCCGATCGCGATTGCTCCAAGAATCCAGCCAAGATTGTTAAGGGGTAATGATGAATTCTCATTGGAGTAGAAGAAGACAACAAGTGTTGCTAATCCAGCGCCAAAGGCACCAATTAAGTTACCGCGACGAGCGGTCTTTGGGTGAGACAGACCTTTTAGAGCAAGAATGAAGGCAACGCCAGCAGCTAGGCCAATGAGGTCATATACCGTGCGGCTCATTTCTTATTTCCCTTGAACATCTCAAGCATTCGGTCGGTTACGACAAATCCACCCACCATGTTGATAGTTGCCAAAATGATTGCTGCAACTGAAAGTCCTAGCTCAAGGTTTGTCTTACTGTGATCGGCCACGATGATGGCACCGACCAAGATAACTCCGTGAATCGCATTGGCACCCGACATGAGCGGTGTGTGCAAAGTTGATGACACTTTTGAGACAACCTCAAAGCCTACAAAAACAGAGAGAACGAAAATTGAAAGAATCGCCATCGGTTCCATTATTGAGCTCCTCTTCGTGATCCGCCATGTGTAACCGCAGCGCCGTTAATAATTTCATCATCAAAATCTAAGTTGAACGCGACCTTTACATCATCCTTTGCAGGAACCGTAAATAGAGACAATAGATTCACAACGTTTCGTGAGTATAAGAATGATGCGTGAAAGGGAAGCTGGCTAGGCACATCTTTACCGCCCCAGATACGCACTCCACCAGCTGTTTCAACAATCTCACCAGGCTTTGATCCTTCAACATTGCCACCAGTTTCGGCGGCCAAGTCAACAATGATTGTTCCTGGCGCCATTGAATCCACCATTGCTTGTGTCATCAATCGAGGTGCTTGGCGACCAGGGACGGCTGCAGTTGTAATAACAACGTGTGATTTTGCAATGAATGGTGTCAAAAGTTCGCGTTGCTTCGCTGCTCGATCTTCTGTCATTTCACGCGCATATCCGCCAGCACCTTCTAGTGCTTCAAGTTCTAGTTGAATAAATGTTGCACCCATAGAACGAACTTCATCAGCAGAGGCTGGACGAACATCATAAGCAGAGACCACAGCACCTAAACGACGTGAAGTTGCAATTGCTTGCAATCCAGCAACGCCTGCACCAAGTACTAAAACTTGTGCGGGAGTAACTGTTCCAGCCGCTGTCATAAGCATTGGGAAAAATCGTGGAGAAAGTTCTGCTCCAACAACTGCTGCGCGATATCCAGCACACAGTGCTTGAGAAGTTAATGCATCCATTGATTGTGCACGAGAAATACGTGGAACAAGTTCTAGTGAAAAAGCGGTAACGCCGGCAGCAGCTGCTGCCTCGATTGAATCAACAGCAGTTACTGGGGATAAGAATGAAATTGTGATGGCACCTTTTTTCAAGGTTGCCATTTGCTGCGCCGTTAACGGCTGAACAGAGAGGACTACATCTGCATCAGCAAGAACATCGCCTTGTTTCACAGTGGCACCAGCTGTGGTGAAATCAGCATCAGTTGCTTGCGAATGAGCACCGGCACCAGATTCGATACTTACATCGAGGCCTAGTCGGGTCAGCTTATTGATGATGTCTGGAACAAGCGCAACGCGCTTTTCTCCAGCTTTAATTTCCTTCGGAACGGCTACGCGCATGGGCCAAATATTAGTGGGTGGAACCCTTCAAGTCACCTTTTATTAGGTGGTAGAGAATCGATTGAATAGTTGTTCGGCGGTGATATGCCTCTCTCCACACGACAGAACGTGGACCATCGATTACGGATGCCTCAACTTCTTCTCCGCGGTGGGCAGGTAAACAATGCATGAACACTGAGTCCTTACTTGTCAGTTTCATAAGATTTTCTGTTACGGCAAATGGTGAGAGGGCTGGTATTTTTTCTGCACGGTCTGCTTCTGAATCACCCATAGACATCCATACATCGGTATAGAGAACAGATGCATCTTTAGCCGCTGATTCTGGATCATGTGTTACTTCAACTTTTCCACCATTATGAGATGCAATATTTTTTGCTACTGCAACAACAACAGGATCTGGTGCCCACTTACCACTAGGGGTTGCTGCAACAACATGTGCTCCCATGATTGCACCCATTAGTAACCAGGCATGAGACATATTGTTTCCATCGCCTAGGTATACAAACTTACGACCGGTGATATCTGTTCCAAATTTTTCACGAATGGTTAGCCAGTCAGCAAGTAACTGCGTTGGGTGATCATCATCTGTTAGGGCATTAATGACAGGAATTGATGCATTAGCGCCAAGTTGATCAACATCAGCTTGTGCAAATGTGCGAATAATTAATGCACTGCAGTAACCACTAATTATTTTTGCAGTATCGGCAATAGTTTCTCCGCGGCCTAGTTGCAGCTCATCGCCGCGAATAAAGATTGGAGTCCCACCAAGGTGGGCAACAGCTGTTTCAGATGACAAACGTGTACGAGTAGAAGGTTTTGTCATGTAAATAGCAACGGACTTATTTGCCAGAGCGGTGTTTGACCGCAGTGGATTCTCAGCAAATTCAGCGGCTGTCGATAGCAATAATTCGACATCGGCTCGGCTCAAGTGCTCGGTACGTAGTAAGTCCTTCATTTGTGAATTCTACCCGTACTTTTGAGGTGCTCAAAGGTATTCTTATCCACCTAATGGGCCTCTTTAAGAAAATCGGAACAGACGGTGAAACCGATCTGCTGACCCGACCATCCGAAGAACTACTCGAAGATGATGGTGGGCATGATCGTTTTGCTCATTATGTGAAGAAAGAGAAAATCACTGAATCGGTTGTGACTGGAAAGGCAGTAAAAGCTCTGTGCGGGAAGAAATGGACCCCTTCTCGAGATCCCGAAAAGTATCCAATCTGCCCAACCTGCAAAGAGATTTATGCAGGATTGAAACCAGCACCTGAAGATAAATAAGAATGAAGCGCAGGTTTGGCTTCGCACTTTCATTTCTTTTACTCATCACCGCTTTTGCACAACCCATACAAGCAGCGGATAAAGAACCGCGAAAGATTTTGTCCGGGTGGATTCCTTATTACTCTGTTAAAACAGTTCTGCCATTGGTGCGCAAACTTCCTTCAGCTGCTCCCAATATTGCAGGACAAGCACCTGTTTGCGACGCATCTCAGTATGGCCCAGCCGAAAATCAAGCAATCGAAAGTTCATATCTTTTTACAAACAAAGATTTAATGAAAGAGGTAATGCCATTTTGGTTTAGCATAAAAAGCCCAACAGTAATTCGTGATGATTATGTTTCTGGTAATCCTTCATGGCCAATGGCAGACACTGTGTGTTTAATGCGACGTGCTGGATTGCAAGTTATTCCAACTATGACAGATGGCACAGCCAAACTTGTTCTTTCTGAATACCTTTCAAATGCCGCCACCCGAACAACGATTGTAAATACAATCGTAGATTTAGTAGTTAAGAATAACTTTGACGGAATTGATCTGGATTACGAAGGTTTTGCTTTTGTTGATGGAAACACTACCTGGAGCAAGACCGCACCTCGATGGGTCGCCTTGGTCAAAGAATTGAGCGTTGCGCTCCATGCAAAAAACAAATTGTTATCCGTATCAACTCCTTATTTGTATGATCCTAAAGAAAAGCAAAAAGGTTATTTTGTATACGCGTGGGCAGATATTGCAGGCAGCATCGATCGCCTTCGAATAATGACATATGACTACTCCGTAGCAAAGCCTGGTCCTATGGGTCCCTTGTCATGGACCGACAAGACAATTCAATATGCAATTAGTGTTATGCCAGCATCAAAAGTTTATGTTGGCTTGCCTGGATATGGTCGTGACTGGATCACATCAGTTAATGGAAAGTGTCCAACATCGGCTCCACCTGGATTAATCGGTGGAGCAAAGGCTGCAACATTTAAAATGAATTACGCAGCAGCTAAAGCGGCCATTGATGGAGCAATTCCAACTTATAACGAACAGTTTGGCGAAGCTACATATAACTACACACAGAGTTACAACGGATTATCTGCAACCGGGGCATCGACTGCCTGCACAGTGAATCGAACTGTTTGGTATCAAAATGCTCGAAGCTTCGCTGCACGAATGGCTTTAGTCGCAAAGTATCGTCTTGGTGGCGCTGCAATGTGGACTCTGGGTATGGAAGAAGCAGCGGCAACAAGTGAAATTCGCAGTGCCGCCCTAGCGATTGCACCAGATCCCGTAATCAACACAATGACATTGGAAAATATCAATCAAGGCACGATCAACTACGGCAATTTGTTCACTGTCAAAGGTTTAATCACCTTGAAGGACAAAACACCGATAGCTGGCGTAACTGTTGCTCTTGAAATTAAGCGTCCTAGTGAATCCGTGTGGACAAAGATTACAGAGCTAGTGACCGCCCTCGATGGCACTATTACAACACCAATGACCTTGGGAGCAGATGCTTCGATACGCTTAACAACTGTTGGAACGTGGGAGAGAGCAGAGTCAGTAAGTGCTGAACAAAAGATTGCCATAAAGGGTCTTATTCAAATTGATCGCCCAGTTTCTGCATCAAAGGGATCTGTAATTACGATTAAGGCACAGCTACTACCTAAATTAGTTGGCAAATCTGCGAATTTACAGAAAAACATTAATGGAAAGTGGCAAAATATTGGCGTGGCCTCTATTTCAGATGCCAATGGTTTATTCACATTTACTGCCTCAGAACCAAAGCGAGGAGTCGTCACTATGCGTGTTCAAGTCGTCGGCGATATCGCGTCTGCCACATTTGCGATTGTGATTCGGTAATCATGGTTAAAGTTAAGGACAAGATCGAAGAAGAGTTACAAGCGATCTTTAGTGGTGATGTTCCCTGGATAACTATTGTTTGGGATGACCCAGTTAACTTAATGACTTATGTGACATATGTATTAATGGAATTATTCGGGTATAACAAAGAAAAAGCTCATGAACTAATGATGAAGGTTCACACCGAAGGTAAAGCAGTTGTTTCATCGGGAAGTCGTGAAGAGATGGAACATGATGTTGCTCGTTTACACGAATACGGATTGTGGGCAACTTTACAACACGGTAATCAAGCATTATGAAAGAAAATGAACATGGTTTCTTCCGTCACGGAGATAACGCATACCTAGCTAATTTTTCTGAAGCTGAACGTGAAGTTCTGACCAATTTAGTTGAGCAGATAATTGAACTATTAGCCGAACGCGTTGATCATCACAATGATGATCCATTGGCTGCAATGGTTGGTATCACTATGCACGATACACCACCTGATGATGAAGTATTGCTGCGCTTATTGCCTAATGCGTATGCAGATCAAGTTGATGCATCCGAATTTCGTAGATATACCGAATCAACATTACGACAAAAGAAACAGGCACACGCATTGGCGATGCGAATACATCTAAAGAGTGCAGTGGATGGCATTGTTGAAGTTGATCACGATGGTGCAAATGCATGGCTTGGTGCGATGAATGATGTGCGGCTTGCATTAGGTGTTCGATTAAAGGTTGAAGAAAATACGCATCAAGATTTGGAATTATTGGCCCCTGATGACCCAATGCGTGGCGTTTATGCGGTGTATAGCTGGCTTGGCTGGCTGCAAGAAAGTTTAATTTCTGCGCTTATGGATGATTCTGAATAGTTCGCCTGCTAGTCAAGGCATGAGTGCAAGGTAGGCTAACCCTGTGAGTGATGCCCCAATAGGAATATTTGATTCAGGTGTAGGTGGTCTCACCGTTGCACGTGCAATCTTGGATCAACTTCCGAATGAATCCACTCTATATATTGGAGATACAGCACGTGGTCCCTATGGTCCGCGCTCATTAGCTGAAGTACGAGAATTCGCACTTGAAACAATGGACTTTCTTGTTGAGCAAGGTGTTAAAGCGATTGTTATAGCATGTAATACAGCATCAGCTGCAATGCTCCGTGATGCTCGTGAGCGTTATTCAATTCCGGTTATTGAAGTTATTCAACCTGCTGTTCGTCGCGCAGTTGCTGCAACAAGAACAGGAAGTATTGGTGTCATCGGAACTCGCGCAACTATTGACTCAAAGGCCTACGTAGATGCATTTGCAGCTGCCCCGCAAATTAAGATCACATCAATTGCTTGCCCATTGTTTGTTGAATATGTTGAACGTGGTGAGACCTCGGGTAGTGAAATTACCAAGGTTGCTCGCGAATACTTAGCATCGGTAATGGATGCAAAGGTTGACACTTTAGTTTTGGGCTGTACGCACTATCCATTACTAACAGGTGTAATTTCATATGTAATGGGCGAAGGCGTCACCTTGGTTTCAAGCGCCGAAGAAACAGCAAAAGATTTGTACCGAACCTTGGTTGAAAATGGCTTATTACGGGCACAGTCATCAACACCAGCAACACATAGATTCTTAGCAACCGGTGATGCAAAGGCATTTGAAACCTTGGCTCGACGTTTTCTAGGTCCCGAGGTCACACAAGTCGAGCACAAGGAGCTATAAATGGCACGCAATGATGGGCGCACAGTTAATGATCTGCGCGAAATTAAATTTACTCGCGGTTGGTTAGATCATGCCGAAGGTTCAGTGTTAGTTGAATTCGGTAAGACTCGCGTTTTGTGTGTTGCATCATTTACACCAGGTGTTCCACGTTGGTTAAAGGACACCGGTAATGGGTGGGTTACATCAGAGTATTCAATGCTGCCTCGTGCAACTCACATACGATCAGATCGTGAAAGTGTCAAAGGCAAGCTGGGTGGGCGCACACAAGAGATTTCACGTTTAGTGGGCCGTTCTTTGCGCGCAGTGGTGAATATGAAAGAGCTTGGCGAAAACACAATTGTTATTGACTGCGACGTCTTACAAGCAGATGGTGGAACACGTACTGCAGCAATTACAGGTGCATACGTTGCACTTGCCGATGCAATTTCTTGGGCAAAGGCGCAAGGACACATTAAGGCAGATGCAAAGCCGCTTAATGATTTTGTTGCAGCGGTAAGTGTTGGAATCATTGATGGCGTCCCAATGCTCGATCTTTGCTACGAAGAAGATGTCCGTGCAGGAACAGATATGAATGTTGTAGTTGCCGGCGATGGACGATTCATCGAAGTTCAAGGAACAGCTGAAGGTGAACCGTTTGATCGCGCACTTTTAAATCAACTTCTTGATTTAGCCGTCGCTGGATGCTCAACACTGAATCAAATGCAGAAAGATGTCCTTGCTAAGTAATGTCTCACAAACTTGTTTTAGCAACACGTAATCAAGGAAAGATCACTGAGTTTCGGCGCATCCTGGATGCCTTGGCACCAGGTGTAATCGAACTGATTGGTGTGGATCAATTTCCAGATTTAGTTGATGTTGAAGAGACCGGCTCAACATTTGAAGAAAACTCTTTACTCAAGGCGCGTTATACGAGTCATGCAACGGGGTTGCCAGCAATCGCTGATGATTCAGGCCTATGTGTAGATGCATTAAATGGTGATCCTGGAATATTTTCTGCCAGATGGGCAGGCGAGCATGGCAATGACCATGCAAATCTCGAAAAGGTTTTAGATCAACTCAAAGATGTTCCAGACAGCAAGCGCACTGCACACTTTATGTGCGTGGCATCTCTGGTACTTCCAGATGGTCGCCACCAGGTTGCCGAAGGACGTTTTGATGGACACATTTTGCATACCCCTGTTGGCGACAATGGATTTGGCTATGACCCAATTTTCCAGCCGGCAGGAATGTCCATATCTTCTGCACAAATGAGCGCGGAGGAAAAGGATGTACTGAGCCACCGCGGAAAATCACTACGCTCATTAGCGCCTCATGTCATCCATTTGCTTGGGAGCCTGGGGTAACCTTTACCTATCGCAGTGCGTTAATTACGCGCTAATAGCAATCCGAGGAGTTCGAAGTGGCCGTTAAGAAGACCGCAAAGAAGGCAGCAAAAAAGTCTCCTGCAAAGAAGACAGCTGCAAAGAAGTCGCCAGCTAAGAAAGCTGTAGCGAAGAAGAAGACAGCTAAGAAAACTGTTGCCAAGAGAGCAGTTGCCAAGAAGACTGCAAAGAAGTCATCAGCTAAGAAAACTGCAACCAAGCGCGTAGTTAAGAAGACAGCAAAGAAAGCTGTAGCGAAAAAAGTTGTTAAGAAGACCGCGAAGAAGGCCCCAGCAAAGCGCGTTGTCAAAAAAGCAACAACAACTCGAGTTTCATCTGCGCCAGCAGCGATTAGCGCACCAGCAAAATCTGTTGCACCTGTTGCAG
>Ga0209355_1001240_pt1 | contig 14606 bp, 17 predicted proteins | sample LauGreSBDMM110SN_3_FD_187563 | JGI IMG/M metagenome (GOLD analysis project Ga0209355, IMG submission 187563) | Freshwater lake microbial communities from Lake Michigan, USA - Sp13.BD.MM110.SN (SPAdes) (version 2) | ecosystem: Environmental > Aquatic > Freshwater > Lake | place: Lake Michigan...
CAAACATGATGGCAGTGTTGACTTCTTGGATTGTTGCGTATGTCATTTCGGGCTCCTTTTGTTACAATATGTTCATATTATAGCATTTTGGCAATTATTGGTCAACCGCCAAAAAAGTAATACTCAAGTATTACATGCTCCAGAAAGTTTCGCTTGAGGGTGAGCAGAAGTAAGGCGTGTCATAACGTTCCTGGTATGTCTTACCAGTCATCATGTTGCGTTTGGTAACATAAGTCTCATGGGGTTCCACAATGAAACCCAATTTAGTTTTGGATTCAATCACAGCCCGGATATAGGCTCTGGTCACAGGGGCAAATTCTTCTTTTGCAACAAGACGCTTGCCTTCTTTGGTACGTCTGTCAGATTTGTACAATTCCAATGTGTATTCAACTAGTGCAGTCATTTTGGCTCCTTTTTGCTACTCTATGTCTATATTATAGCAAATTGGGCATTTCTGGTCAACCACCAAAAAGTAGTACTTGAGTATTACACCAATGCCCGTGCTTCTGCGGGTGTGTATTCACTGCTACTCAACGTGGCCTGTGGTGGTACTGCATTGGGCAGTTGTGGAACATCGTTGTCTGCTTTGATCCCAACAGCGTTGATGCCTGCGGTGTTGCGTCCTTCACGTAACGCACCTACCATGGCCTGACCTGACTGGTTGGCGGTGTTGGCAATAGCTTCTAAAAATTCAGCTGCCATACCTGTTTGTGTTTCTTGTCCGTATCCGCCTAAGGCAGGAATAAAAGCAGTGATAGGCAACTGAGCACCGGCAGTGAGTGTGGCATAGTTGATACTTGCTTGTGTTTGGAATGTGGCTTCGTTGGCGCTGTGCGTGGTCATTGCTGTCCAGGCAGTGTTCAATGTTGTGGTTGCAGTGCCCATGGCAGTAATGGCTGTACCGATCTCAGCATCAGCGGCTGTGATCAATACCACCAACGCCGCATTATAAGATGCATACGGATTGCCTGCATTGTAAGGTGCTGGAAGAGCAATTGCACCTGGTAATCCATACACATCGGTGATAAGATTTTTCATGTAAGAATATACAGTATTAAGTGTGGTCAGTGTGCCTGTTGTGAGTTGTGTAGTGATGGTTGAGGTTACAGAGGTCAAATAATTGTTGTACGGAATACCGGCCGCTGACCCAAAAAAGTCTGTGGTCAGGTATGTGCCGTTGGGCCCTGATCCTTTGGCCAATGTGCTTTGATAATATGTGGCCACTGCGGCAGGCACAGGAGTTGTGGTGTTGGCCACCAAGGGCAGTCCTTTGAGTGTACCTAGTTTTTGTGAATATGCTACCGTTTCGGCTGCTGTTTGTGCCAGTGTGGTCATTGTAATATTGCCGCCAGTTGTTGTGTGGTTGTACTTGTGATGCCTTTGACTTGTTGAAATGCAATTTGCAATGCACGACTTGCGGCAGCATTGTCTTGAGGAATAATTTTGGCCAACTCATCACAACCTGTGGGACTGACAGATCCTGAATTTAAAATAGGTACAATAACGGAATTTACTGCACCAGTTTCATCGTATATCAGCACAGGACCGTCTGGTGTGGGCAATGTCAAACTGCTGAAACTTGTGGGAAATAATTTCACAGGATTCAATAAGTCTGCCATGGTTAGAATACCAGGTGTGGTGGTATCTAATATGGATAACACATCTGTTAAACAATCTCCAGTTACATTGAGTAATGCAGGATATGCACGTTTTTGTAATGTATCAAATTGATTTCGTGTGAGTCCTTCAGAATTAAACAAACTTTGCACATTGTTGTTCACAAGATCTGAAATGTCTGAATCGGTTAGACCTTGAGTTTTTAATGCGGTAGTCACACACGGAGTTGACCCATCTAATATATTACCGCACTCGGCTACATTTTGAAGCAGTCCTGCAGGAGTACCAATTGAATCTGGCCTAGAGAATTTGATTGCACATCCAACATTGGCCAAGTCTGCTCCAAATGCTGGAAATGCCAAATTGATCTGTGCTATGTCTCCTGTGATCAAATTGTTCATGTTACTGAATGTGGGACCAAGATAGTCGGTGCTGTTGGCATTGACTGCACTGTTGATAATGTTGTTGGTCAAACTGATGTACCCTTGTGCGGCACCAAATGCTTGTGCAAACTTGCCAAAGTCTCCACTGCCTAAATAAGTGCCAGCTGCCGTGGTTATGGTAGTAGCATATCCTGCATTGCCCACGGTCCAAGACACGTTGCTGGGTACTGAGTCGCCTAGCGCCGGACAATAGTTGCCTGACACATTGGCACCCAATGTTTTGAGATTGGCTATTGTACCAGCTGAGATACTCAATGAAACATTGCTTGTGGCTTGACCAATGGTGTAGATCAAGTTGGCTATGGGTGCAAGAGAGTTGTATGCGGCAATGTTGTTGGCCAATTGTGTGTTAGCTGTGATGGCATTGCCTGAATAAAATCCCACACCTGCTGTGAGTTGTAGGGGTGTTGCTGTTGACTCTGCCATTATGCTGCTCTCACCGTGCTAGATCCTGCCACACGACTGTGTCCGCAAGTGTCACTATCGCCATCGCGTATAACTGGACTGCCGCCTGCACGTACTGTGCCCGACCCTCCTGCGGTCACGGCTGAGCAGTGTATGCCACACCCAGGCTGGCCACAACAAGGGTGCGGGGTAACCCCAATACCAGGTATAACAATGGGGCGATTGTTCACACGTACTGAAGCCACACCAGAAGTGTTTACACCCCCTGAGCCGTTTGGATCGCCTTGTCGTTGCACTGCTGGCATGTTATCCCATTAGAATTTTACTGCGCACAGGTTTGATACCTGTTGTGGCTTCTAAATAACTGTCCCCAACATCTTCACGCACAGGGGCAATCATGGCCACGCTAGATCTATTTACCGTGACTTCTGCCTCAGGATCTGCGGTGAACAAACTATTCATCAGTTGTATACCTTGCTGTCCAGGCACCACTGCCACGGGCTTGCTCAGCGTGTAAGTACTGCTGTCATATGCTGTGATTTTTGCCACAATCTCTTCACCATAGCCCATGCGCATGGTGTATGTTTTTCCTGTTTCAATGCTCATTCTATTTCCTTTTTAACTATTGCCAACTGATAATTTACCAGACCCAATTTGAGCCTGTGATAAAACATGTTCACAAAGGCATCAATGCTTTGTTTGCAACGACCCAGGTAGTGCTGGTCATCTTCCCAGAGATAGTCATCAAACAACATGACACCACCTGGGCGTAATAATCCAAAACACATCACAGCATCTGCCAAGGCATCATCTGCGTTGTGACTGCCATCCACATAGACAAAGTCATATTGACGTTGATCCACAATCAGCTGTGCCAGTGCTGGGAAACTCATGTTGGCGTGGACTTCAAGTGTTTGTCCAGACTTGCAAACTTCTGCTGTGTTGGCACGAAAGATTTGTTCAATGCTGCGATCTTCGGGTATTGAATCACCACTGAAAGCTGTGACCGGACGATCAGCAAATGGATCAACGCAAGTGATTGTGCCTGTGTCACTCAGCATGTTTTCCAACATCCAGCAAGTGCTACGGCCTTCATGACTGCCTATTTCTAATATACTGTCAACTGTTTTTTGTTTTTGTAAGTAGTTGGTGATGTAATCAAAGTTGACCAGTGCATTGCTGAACCAGTCAGATGTGAACTGTGGCATTACATCAACCTTTGGCGCAGTTCCTGAAATCCGCCCACGTATTCTTCATCCAAGAAAATCTGTGGTACTGATCTAGCAGTTGGTACTGCTTCTAATAATTGTTCACGAGTCCAGTCGTGACTGATGTTTCGGACTTCATATTCGATGCCTCGACTTTCCAACAGGCCTTTGGCTTGCTCGCAGAAGGTGCATTGGTCTTTTGACCATACTATGGCTTTCATTTGGTTTTCCTTTTGGGTTCTACTTTAATAATGCATGGTGAATCAATACGATCCGACATGGCTTTGACACCATCTGCCCATGAATGCATTTCAACTGACAACCAGTCTAAAAATTGCACTCGCAAACAACGATTCTTTTCTTCAATCCGTTCGAACTTTTGCATCACGTTGCGAATGTTCTGAAAGTCTTCTGACTCTCGTATTGCATGATTTTGCTTATACATATTGTTTCCTTTTATAAATCTGGTAATTCGTCGTAGTCAAGTTGATCTGACATCACCCCAATAACGTAATTTGTGCTCTCATTCTCTTGCAAGGCCGTCTGTTTCTTGCTGGTGTCTACATGCTTCATGAACCAGGGAATTGGTGTGCTTCTGGGTGCAGGCTCCAGGTACTTGACGCCGATCTCTTTGAGTGCGCCCACTGCGGTGTAGTCCACAAAGTCTTTGAGAATGTTGGCATTGAGTCCAATCACAGGACCTTTCTGGAACAAGTAGTCGGCCCAGGCCTTTTCCTCACCAATCACGTCCAGGTACAGTTGATACACTTCGGCTTCACATTCTGCCTTGGCAGCAGCAAAGCGTGGATCTTCTTTGACCACTTGATTGATAATCCAAGCAGTCCAGTCTTTGTGCAGGATTTCATCTTGCAGGATCAGGCTGATGATGTTGCCATTGCCAATGAAGATACGATTCTCTACCATGGCTAAACTTGTAGCAAACGATACCATAAAGCGGAATGCTTCTAGTGCATATGACGCATTCAGTGCCAACCATATGGCCTTGATGTGTACTTGTTCGAGAACCATACCTGTCATTTCACTGCTGAGTTCTTTATGGCAATTTATTCTGTGTAGTTCGTCGTAGTATTTGCCCACACTTGATGCCATGTCCACAATCTCTCGGGTGTCATGAATGGTGTTGAACACATCCTTGGGCACGTTGTAGATGTTGCGGATGATGTGACTGTATGAACGGCTATGGATGTTGGTTTCAAAGAAACTCCAGTTGTACATCAAGGCTTCTAGTTCAGGTATTCCCACCACAGGAGTAAACACCTGTGCTGGTCCACGACCTTGCAAACTGTCCAAGGCTGTTTGTCTTAGCAAGTTGCTGGTAAAAATATGTTTCACAGTTTCACTTGATTCTTTGAAGTCGTTGGCATCTTTGGTCAAGGACACTTCTTCAGGAATCCAAAAGAAGCCACGTGCTTCTTGTTCAAACTTCACAAGTTTGTTGTACTTGACTTCTTCAAAGCGTTGGATTGTTACAGGACCTGCAGGATCCAAAAACATCTTGCGATGCAGGTAGTCTGTTTTGGTGGCGAGATTGTATTGTGCTTGGCTCATTTTATTTTACCTTAATAAATTCTTTGACTTGATCTGCGGTCATGTTACCTACATGGCGTTTGACTTCAGACTCGCCATCCACTATAACCATAGTAGGCAGGCCTCGAATGTTGTACTTCTTGGCCATTTCAGCGTTGTTGTCTGCATCAATTTCCTCAACTTCAAATGGAATTTCTTCCTTGATCGATTCAATTGTCTTTGACAACATCTTGCATGGGCCGCACCAATCTGCATAAAATTTTAATATTTTCATAATGTTTGTTTCTTTATAGTTTGCAACTTTCGCAGTCTTCTGCATCATCAAAGTCAATGACCTCCAATGGTGCTGTTTCTTTGTCTGCTCGAGAGCCTTGCTTGTTGATCAGGCTGTAATAGAATGTTTTGATACCCCAGTGATGTGCTTGCATGAGATTCTTGGCAATTAGCGTGGTGGGGACTTTACGATCTGGCCAGTGCGCCGGATTGTAGAATGTGTTGGTCGATATTGACTGATCAATATATGCTGCCAACACAGCGGCTGTTTTTAAATAGCCCACACAATCCTTTTGCGCCCACATCATTTGATATTTGTTTTTGAGTCTGTGATACTCAGGCACCACCTGTGTCAATGATCCTGCTTTTGATTCTTTTACGCTTATCAAGCTCATGGGCATTTCAATGCCATTGGTTGAGTTGATCACAACTGAACTACTCTCCACAGGTGCCACTGCCATCAAGGTGGCATTACGTACACCATATGCTCGCATGTTGCCACGCAGGGTGTTCCAATCCAATCCAGGGTCAGGTGTGAAGTCTGCAAGTTCGTTCACGCCTTTGGCTCTGCGTTCCCAAGGAAACTCGCCTTGTCCATACCGTGTCTTATCCGAGTCTAGGCAACGACCACGTTCCTTAGCCAGTTCCACTGTGGCTTCAGTCAGGTAGTAGGCTTGATGTTCCATCCACGTCTTGACTTCAGCCAAGGCGTCTCGTTCTCCGTACTTGAAGCTTCGTTTGGCGTGCCAGTAGGCAAGGTTGGTGATTCCGATACCCAAGGGCTGGATCTCGTCGTTGGAGAGTTGAGACTGGATGGAGAGAAAGTCTTGATAGTCAAGAATGTTGCACAGGCTACGCTGAAGTATACGGCAAGCACGGCGCATGTCTTCTGGATTACGGAACGCACCCCAGTTGATTGAGCCCAGTGTGCAAAGAGCGATACGACCATCACGGTCATCCAGACGTTTAAAGGGTTTAGTAGGAAGAAGTATTTCACAGCAAAGGTTACTCTGGTAAATGGTATGATATTCAGGATCGAATGGGCCTTGACTCATCACATTGTCAATGAACACCAAGTAGATGCGTCCGGTGTCAGTGCGTTCTTTCAAAATGCCCGACTTGAACACTTCTTCTGCAGCCATTGTTTTTGTACGCAGACTGGTGTCCTTTTCGTATTTCACATACAGTTCTTCAAACAGTTCTGTGTTGCTATAAAAGGCTTCGTACAGATCCGGCACTTGGTTGGGATCAAAGAATGTTATGTTTTCTTTGTTCTTGAAACGTCTCCAAAAGAACGCACTCAGCACCACACCATAGTCCATGTGTCTGACTCGAGTTTCTTCTGTGCCTTGATTGTTCTTCAGCACAATAAGATCATCAAACTGCAAATGCCATATGGGATAGAAAACTGTGGCTGACGCATTGCGAATACCACCTTGGCTACAACTGCGCAGGTCGCCAAACCATTTCTTCAAGAACGGAATCATGCCAGTGTGCATGATTTCGCCACCGCGTATGGGCGAACCTAGCGGACGCAGTCGACCAATCTCTAAACCAATGCCAGCACGTTTGCTGGCATACTTGGCCATCATCTCACCGCTGGCAAATATGCTATCGAGATCATCGTCTGATCTAATAAGAACACAACTACTAAACTGCTTAGTAGGAGTACCAAGCCCAGCCAGCACAGGTGTGGCCAGAGTGAAAAGTCCGTCACTGGCTGCTGTGTAGTATTCTTTGATATAACGCATTCTAGCCGTGTTAGGCTCTTCTTTGTGAAATACTGTAGCCGCGGCCACCATGTATCTAACTTGAGGGGTTTCATATGTTTGTCCTGTGCTACGATTTTTTACTAGATATTTTTCAATCAACTGTTCCACTGCGGCATAACTGTATGACTCATCCTTGGCATGATCGATCATGTCATTCATGCGGTTCCAATCATCCTCTGAGTACCATTCCAGCAGTTCAGGAGTGTACAGGCCAGTGGCCACATTGGTCTTCACAATGTCATACAAGTGTGGAGGATCGTATGAGCCGTAGACATCTTTGCGTAACATGCTGAGTCGTTGTTTGCCTGCTACATACTGATAGTTGGTGTGCCCCACATCAGGGTTTGACTCTACGTCAATCAGGTCCACAATGGCACGTAGGGTAATGCCGTCGATCTCTTTGGTGGTGATTCCATCATAAAAATGCAACTGTGCTTTGATCTCTACCATGCTCTGACTTACGTCAGCTATTCCTGCACACACTTTGGCAATTTGTGTCTGCCATTTTTCCAATGCAAGTGGCTCACGAAGGCCACTGCGCTTTACAACTGTAATGCTTTTCATCTCTTCCTAACGAATTTTTTGTTTTATTTGTTCTTGACTGACTTGCCGACGGGGTTTTGACTTTCCCAAACTGATATTTACGACTTGATCAGGATCCCAATTCAGTATATATTTCTCTTTGTTGACCAGGACTAAATTGTCGCTTTGATACTCAATCAGCTGGGCATCTTGTAGGTCTTCACGGTCTAGCATGCTAATAGTATACATGATTCCCAGGCCTCTTGCAACCGGGCAATACTGGTCATCGCTCAACAACTGCCAAGGATCGGGCCAATCCGCTTGGTCGTCCCAGTGCAAGTGGTAGGCAGTCCAAGGAGTTTGGAACCACCATTGATTGATTTTGATCAAAGCAGGCTCTGAGTCCAGTTGACAGCATTGCTGTTTCAACTGTGCCCAACTCTCCAGCCGCTTACTGAAGTCTCTAGGCCACATGGTGGTTAATAACTTCGACCCAGGTGTGTCAAACTGTAGTAGATCTTGCCAGCGGCTCTGGCAGCACTGGAAGTATACAGCATGCTCATTGTGCTGCCAACATCAGTTACCGACAAAGTGATGTCAGTGTCTGAATTTTGCACAAAGTCGTCTGTATAACTCAGTCCGTCTCCTGCCGAATCGTCAGCATCATTGACCACTGTGATTGTTCCTGTTCTCACACTTGTCTCTCTAGTGATAGTATATTCCATCTGGAATGCTTTGATTTGTGCTGAACTCACGGTGAACAATGTGGTAGAAGTAGCGCCAGCACTCAGTGTTGCTTGTGTACCAGTTTCTCTAACAAAACTGCCCATTTGAATTTGAGCGGCACTGTCAACGCCAATACTGGCAGGCACAGTTTGAGTGGCAGCATTAAAAATTTTGATTCTAGGATAGGTACCACTGAAGGTTGTGGTACGCTGGAACATGTCACCAACGCTGATGTTGTTGATAGCATCAATTGTGATCACTGCTGATGCTGGAAGTGATGTACCATTGAAGTGGTTGCCCACATCATAAAACACATTATAACCTGTGGCATTCAAACTCACACCATTGATCAAGATACCTTCTTCGTAGATGTTGTCAAACAAATTGCCTATGAATTTTACACCAGTGGGTCCACCATTGCTAGGAGTGGTACCACCTAGTATTGCTCCTTGATACAGTGTGTCAAATTGACTGTTACTGACCACACATCCTTGTATTTGTTGTTCAGTGTTTATGCTGTAGGTAAATCCTGAAAACTTACAATTATCAAAATTCACTTGTTTGCATGGCAAACTTACGGTGCTGGACCAGTCAACTGCAACTGTGCCATCTACAGATGTGGTGAGATCAACCTCGGTCAATGGTCCGGTAAAGTTCATGTTGCTAAAAGAACACTGTTGTGCATTTTCAATCAACAGGCCGTCATGTATCTGATCAGTCACGATAGCCATGCTAGACATTTCAATATTCTGTGGTGAGATAGCACCATTGGTGGCAATGTTCACGCCTGTTTGTTGCAAACTGTCAGCAGTCTGTACCACGTAACTGGGTAATGATTCAGCGGCCCAGTACAACGCATTTGAAATCACAACGCCTGTGGCAGGCACAGGGGCAATGCTTCTATAGTATGTGCTGGTGGGAACATAGTACACCAATGTACTTTCAGCATAGGCAGTGTTGGCTGCCCAGTTTTGTACCAAGAACCTGATAATACTGCTGTTGGCTCCTTCGCCGTAGATTCGGGCGTAGGGAGGAATTTTTATTGTGTCAGTGACTATGTAAGTGCCAGCAGGGAAAAACAAACTGCGGCGAATGGCTGTGTTGGTTTGCACACAGAACAACTGATACAATGCACGATTGATAGCAGCGGTGTCATCAGTTGCTCCGTCTCCTAATATACCAAAGTCGGTTGCCACTGCATAACTATCCAGTCTGCTTTGTATACTTTGAGAAATTGGGCTACTAGGTGTGGCGCCTGTTTGTGCAGTGTATCCCGCTGCTTCGCCTTTGTAAGTGTACTGTCCAGCAAAACTCAGGATGTCTGAGAACTCAGTGAGGACTTCTGTGTTGCCAACTATAGGGGCACCTTCTTCCAATGTGCCGTTGCCAATGAACAGCCTACGATCGTCGACTGCCCAGCCTAGTTCAGCACCTGCCAGGGGTTGAGGTAAATCTTCTTGTAGACCTTTGCGGGCGGTAATTCTTGATATTTGTACGATTGCCACAGTGTGATTCCTTCGGGTATCACATATTTAGCAAGTAATACTGTTCGACCTTTTTCCACCACAAGTCGCGATACTTGTCAAACTCCCGGCCTTCCAGCACAAATTCTTGGTATTCTGGCTGAGAGATCATGTTCATTTGCTCATCTAATTCGGGTTTGACACACATTAAAACTACGCCTTTTCGGATTTGTGTACCGTGCAATTCGTTGTGTGCTTCTGCGTAGGCGCACAACTGCACAAAGTAGTCGTCGATCCACTCGCGTTTTTTAGGCTTGTTGGTTTGTTTGTAGTCCAAGATGGCTTCTTCATTCAGGTGTAGGCCTGCGCCATCAGTAGTGCCCGCATACACCTTGGGAAAATACAACGGCACTTCAATACCCCAAAATTCATTCACATTTTTCAATCCGTGCTCGACAACTTTGTGCGCCATGGCATGACTGGCCCAACTAAACGGGTTTGTACCGCGATCTTTGATCACACCATCTCGAACATACTGCTCAAGATAAGTGTGCATGCGTGTGCCACGATTGGCTGCTTCTGTAGTGATGGCCTGTGCTTGTTCTGTGCCCACTCTGGCTCGCCAGTTCTGCAGAGCTCGTTTGCTTTCCTCACTTTTGGTAGCATCAAGTATTGTGGTCACCGACGGTAATCGGTTGCCATCTGGTGTGGCATACATTCTGCGGCCGTTGACGTTTTCCCTGGGAATGGGTTGATAATTAAATTTTGGATTGTACAATGTTAAACTCTAAAACTTTCTCCGCAACCACAGCGGTCGCGTTCGTTTGGGTTGGAAAATTCAAAACCTTCATTAAGGCCTTGACGTACATAATCTACCTGTGTGCCTTTCAAATACACCTCATGTTTTTTATCAACCAACACACAGAAATTTGGCTGAGCATAATTTATAGTACTGGCATCAGGGTCATATTGTTTAACGTATTCTAACACATAAGCGAGCCCTGAGCAACCTGTGGTTTTTACGCCCAGCTGTATGCCGGCATAGCCTTTGGTTTGCACCAATTTTTGTATCTTAGATTGTGCTTGATCAGTTATGGTTATCATGTTAGTATTTACTAGTCAATCTCATTACATAACTCATTGGCAACTTGTTTAAAATTGTCTTTTACAGTTAGTTGAAAAAGTTTTTTTGCAGATTCTTTTGGTAACAATTTTAAAACATATAAAATAAAACTGTCATTCACGGTCAACCATCCGCCAAACGACATAGGCTCGCACGATCTTATTGTGGGATTTCCTAAAAAATCCTGAGTGAAATAAAAATTTTGTTCGTTAATCCAATTTGTATAAAGATTATCACATAAAATACGATATCCATTACTAGTTAATAAATTATCAATTACTGGTTCAATGTCTATGTGCATACCAGTGTGCCTTATCATAATGAATTTTATTACACTCAGAGCGTTATAAAATCCAGATAACACTGTCATTTTTGCCAAATCTTGCTGATCAAACGAAATACATTTTTTGGGAATTTCACTTACATAAAGATCAAAATTTGGATTAATCCTTGTGGATTTTACGTATTCAAATTGAAATTTGCGTTGATACTCAGGATCATACACTGCAGGACTGGCTGGCAATGGCTCATTTAAAAACACAATCGGTAGTATATTTTTTTGAGTTATTTGACGTAGAGTTTCTCTCCAGGTCAATGGGGTTTGTCCAGGCAATCCATAAATTAATTGTGCTTTTACAATCAACTGCGGATGTCGTGTTGTTAGTTCATCAGCCATGGCTGCATGTACGTCCCAGCCCACATCTGGACGATTAATATTTTTTAATATTTCTTCATTAGTATCTTGTATGGAAAAGTTCAAAGTCTTTTGTACTAGCCCACTTTCAGCCATGATGTTGAAAATTTTCAAGTTAACATCTTTGCGTAGTTTACTGTAGTTGCCACTGATTTTAAATCCTGCATTGTGTTGTAGATTTTTTTGCGCAAAGTACTCAATCATGTCAACATCTTCGTCATACTGTCCAACATTAGCGTCAGACAAATAAATTTGCCTAATTTCTAATTCATGAAATAGATCAATTTCTTCTCGATAGGTGTTTTTGCGTCGACTTATTTTATTTCCTAATCCACTGTTCCAATCGCAGAAGGTACACGAATACGGACATCCCCTAGTTAGAGTATAAGGCAAATAAAGTGCTCCATTGCGTTCCATAATCGTACGAGTCATTTTGGCAAACAATTCTTGATTGTGTGTAAACGGACTGGTGCTGATCATTTTTACAAATTTGTAATCTGCCACAACAGGCAAGCCAGTATTGTGATTTACCCATCCACAATTAGATGTATTGAATGCTATCAGGGCAGTGTCAGTAACCAGACTTTTAATAATGTCCGCGAATGCATGTTCTCCTGCTCCGTACACTGCATAGTCAATGTAAGGATGCTTGATAAAAAAGTCAGGATCAAGATTAACATTGATGCTAGGGCCTCCAGCAATGACTTTGATATGTTTAGACAATTGTGATCTAATTTGAACCAGTTGATTTATCAAGTATTCATGATTCCATATGTAATGGCTGGTACAAAGAGCGTCTGGCTGATGTTGATCGATATATGCCAACAATTCATCATTGGTCAGCGTTTGTTGAATTGGAACTAACCATTCCAGTTGGGCAGCGATGTCTGGATATGTAATATCAATATAAGTTTTTAAATGCAGCACAGCCGGATACAACCAAGATTTTGTTCCGCCGGCGTGATACAGTAATATTTTTAACTTTTTGTTAGTTGCAGGAATCATACTGGTATTCATCAAGCCAATTCAGCATATAGTTTCATAACGTAATGATACAAGATTTTTTCTTTATTCAAATAAGATAGCTGTTTTTTTTGAACATCTGGTACCAAGTTTTGAAGCTGCAAAATAAATTCTTCGAGCCTAATTAACGATACACTGAGGTATCCGACTTCACAAGAATAATTTGCAACATTTCCTACAAAATCTTGAGTGAAATAAAACTTTTGTTCATTGGTCCAATTTTTATAAAGATTGTCACATAAAATACGATATCCTTCACTGAGCAACAAATTATCAATTATAAATTTAGTGTCTAAGCGTGATCCGCCGTGTTGTATCATGGCTAAATTTATTATACTGATTGCCTCGCTTATTCCAGACAATACAATCATTTGTGTCAGATCATGTTGATCAAATGAAATACATTTTTTAGGAACTATACCTACATAATATTTTTCTTGAAAATCTTTACGTACGGCCTTGTCGTATTCAAATTGCCATTTTTTCTGGTATTCTGGATCATACATAGCAGGACTGGCTGGCAATGGTTCATTTATAAACCAAACTGGTAACATATTGTTTGCAAGGATTTCTTGCATGGTCTCTTGCCAAGATTCAACTGTTTGTCCGGGTAATCCACAAATCAACTGAGTTTTGACAATCAAGTGAGGATGTTTCTCTCGCAATTCATCAGCCATAGCCACATGTACGTCCCAGCCCACATCTGGACGATCAATGTTCTTTAATACTTGTTCATTGATGTCTTGGACTGCAAAATTAAAAGTATATTGAACCAGACCACTTTCGGCCATGATGTTGAACATTTTTAAATTGTTTTCTTTTTTTAATTTACTGTAATTTCCTGATATACGAAAACCTGCATCTTCTTGCAAATTCTTTTGAGCAAAATACATGACCATATCAACGTCTTCATCATACTGTCCAACGTTGGCATCAGACAAGTAAATATTTTTAAGACCTAATTTTTGAAATAGATCAATTTCTTCTCGATAGGTGTTTTTGCGTCGACTTATTTTATTTCCTAATCCACTGTTCCAATCGCAGAAGGTACATGCATATGGACAACCTCTTGTGAGAGTATAGGGAACCCACTCATCTATATTGGTTACATTTGTTTTTTTGGCATTTTCGACCATGCGACCAAACAGTTCTGCGTTGTGAACAAAAGGACTGGTTTCTAACATTTTTACAAACTTGTAATCAGCTACAGTAGTTTTTCCAGTTTGACCATGCTTCCATGCACAGTTTGATGTGTTGAATGCAATCATAGGTGTTTCTAATACCAAATGACTAACAATGTCTGCAAATGCCTGTTCACCTGCTCCGTACACTGCATAGTCAATGTACGGGTGTTGATCAAAAAAGCCTTGATTATTGTTGACATCGATGCTGGGACCTCCTGCAATTACTGCTCGAAGCGTCAATTTAGATTTGATGCGTGATAACTGATTGGTTAAAAAGTCATGATTCCAGAGATAATGACTGGTGCATAAAATATCAACATTGTTTTGTTTAATATGTCGGATTAACCCTTCATCAGTCATTGCGTCTTGTATGGGCAACAACCATTCTAATTTTTCTGCTAGGACTGGATACAGTGTTTCAATAAATGTTTTGAACACTAAAACATTAACTTTGATCCAACCTTTCATTCCAGTTTGATAAAATAATATCCTAGTTTTTTTTTGTGAAAAAAAACTGCTTGGGCTACGCGACATGTTGTGTTAATGTTTTTTCTTGTAATCTTCTACAGCAGCCTTTATAGCATCTTCAGCAAGAATAGAACAAT
>Ga0209355_1001249_pt1 | contig 14556 bp, 13 predicted proteins | sample LauGreSBDMM110SN_3_FD_187563 | JGI IMG/M metagenome (GOLD analysis project Ga0209355, IMG submission 187563) | Freshwater lake microbial communities from Lake Michigan, USA - Sp13.BD.MM110.SN (SPAdes) (version 2) | ecosystem: Environmental > Aquatic > Freshwater > Lake | place: Lake Michigan...
ATGAATGACGATGCGATAGAAGTCGAGCCTTGATGCGAGGAGCGCCAGTCCGCGCTCTCTCCGAAGGATATGAAATCGGTCGTTAAGGCCACCCCAACCCATGCAGCCTTTCGTGTATATATCGCATGTGCTGTCCGTGGCCAGGAGCGGCAGAAGCTTCAGAGGACCTATCAAATAGATGTCATCGCGCGTGCTGATTATGTAATCGAACCGCCGGCCCCGCACGTCCTCGAGCGTCTCAATGGCGCGCGCGCAACTCGCGTGATGCGCATATGTGTTCAAAATACCATCTTGTGTTGAAGTGTACATGTAGATGCCGCCCAGTTTCGATGTGCGCATCTCCCGCCTCCACTCGTCTGCGTCGCGGTCGCGCGTGACATCGAGCACGTGGACCGCGTGCCTGCCGCTGCCAAAGGCTTGCATGACGAGTCTGAGGTCCTCGGCCGCCAGATCAGCAAGCGGCGACCTGTAGTGGGTCATGTTCCGCAGAGCATTGTCGCGAGCAGGGAGGCCGACTGTGTTGTACACCAAGACACGGCTCGGCCCGAGGGCGAGAAGCACATCGAATGCATACAGCGGGTTCGCATCGACGAGGTTCTCGATGAGGCTGCGTGGCCATAGCCGCGATGGCTGGCCGGAGATGCACACGGCGACTGACGGCTTGATTGCACCATATTTGGTGGAATTCGACTCACGGAGCGCCATTCGAGCAGCCGACAACCGAGCTTGCTGTTTCGTCCCGTTGGGGCCAGCGTACATCGCCGAAGGGAAGATGCGTGGATTGGCGCTGAAGCAGGCGCGCGGCGGCTCGGTGCCTGGAGGGATGCTCAAGCAGAACCGCACCAGCGACGGAGGTGCGCGCATTATTGAGCAAGCTTCATCGAACACACACACGGTCTCCGACAAATTTGCGCGTTTTTCGGACGTTTCATTCATTGCACAGGAAAGGGACGTTTCGTTTTTTTACCACCGTCTTTCGCTCATCCTCCATTTTTCGGACGTTTCATTCATTGCACAGGAAAGGGACGTTTCGTTTTTTTACCACCGTCTTTCGCTCATCGTCCCTGATTAATTAATTAAGTCGGCTCGCGCCGACGAGCGAAGGTGCGGGCACGGCACACTGACACCACGCGCGGGCGGATTGTGAGCAGCCAATGCGCACAGCCGCCGCGCCTGCGCGGCCGCGATGCGCGGCGCGCGAATCATGTCACCCGACTCACCTGCACGGCGGCGTTCCGCACCCACAGTCGTGCATGTCGACGGTGGCCGTCGCTCCGGCTTCCGCCGCACCCACCGACGTCGCCTACTACCAACCGTCGATCGCGTCGAGTACAACACGCGTGCAGCAGCGGGAATCTAGGTCGGTTTATCTGCAAGAGCTGTCGATCATTGAGTACTGTGTCCTCGACCATCTTGGCCTCGCACTCGATGACATGCGGATGAATCGCGACGGTACACTGGCCTTCGTGCAGGCAACACATGGTCCTCATGGAGATTCGTATAGTGCAACCATTCGAACGAGACTTGGTCATGCAACGGTTGTTACGTTCTCTCGATCGGATGAGGATGACGTACACCTTGTCGGTGCTGTCGATGCGCTGCTGTTCTCTCTTGCAGTGGCGCGGGTACAGATTCCGTCATCTTCCGTATTCATCTCCACTGACGATGCCATCCAATTGACCATACTCTGCGATAAGCGTGATATTCCCATCATCAAATACGAAATGGACTACGCTTTCCGGTCTGGGTGTTTCCTGTCTTTCACGCCCATTCGGTTCTACCAGAAAGAAATGACCAAAACGTGTTCCCTGGGAACATTTCAATCGGCGTTCGCGGCGGCCACAGCGGTTGCTCTCGCTTCCAATGTACATTACGAAGACCATGCCATGCTGGCGAATCACTCTAACTCCCGTGCACCAAACACCACATACTACGGTTCGTGCAACAACAAACGCTGTGGTCTCGCAACTCGAATCCGCACTAAAGTGCACAGCGCACAACAGGCTTCGCACGAACAATCGGCCGTTTTCTGGTCCTCACTGGAAAGCACATGAGATGGCACCAAAATCACAGCTGACGCTGATTGCAAATTGCATTTCCGGTATAACCACGACACAAATCAAATGTTACAAAATCATATTGCTTAGATAAATGGAGGAAAGCACGACTCCGATATCCGGGTGGTTGTGGAAGCGACACGCGCACACGTCCCGCTTCGGAACCCAGTGGAGCAAGCGCTTCGTCTCGCTCAATTCTAAACGAGGGACGCTCTCCGTCGGAAAATACGGGTCGGCGCAGGCAAAAACTATCCTGCCATTATGCGACGTCAACGACGTGCGGTTGTTCACACGTGTTGCAATAGACCATTGGCATGAGCACACCTTCGAGATCATCTGCCCGCCACTTCGGCTCCAATTGCGCGCATCAACTGAGGCCGATTGCGACCGATGGGTCAATACCATTCGCGAGCACGTAAACGTGTGGCACACACATGAGCGGCTAGCAAACAAGGCACTATCGAGCTGCACACCCGCCCGGATCGCCACGACAAAGCCCGGGTCGCCGCGACAAGCATCCTCGGTGAATCGATGAAACGCGAGTCATCGGTGTACGACTGCGGCGCGCTCGCATAGCGCTCTCGTAGCGCCTCTCGGTGTATTCCACGGACAAGGGTTATACAACAGAGGAGAACAAAATAGGCGAACAACACATTTTTAATCACTCAAGTCTCGTGGAAAAAAATAAATGCAATATTGTACTGCGGTACACTTGCGGTGTTGGTCGGAGCCATGGATTCGAGCGTCAGCAGTTCGAGGGGTACATGAACGCTATGTGGCACACACGGCAGCGCATACTTCATGTGCACACACGTATCGCGCGCACTGCACGGGTGCAGTACCGACCGCGAAATCAGGTGGATTAGACATGTCGTTTCTCACATATATTTCGGGAACGCACATGCATTTACATGTGATCAAACGATGATCGGCGCAATGAAGATCGGCGGTATGAAGACCGGATGTATCTCCATATTGATCTCGTCCATGATGCACAACCGACCATTCTCGTCCGTGTCGTAAAACACGTGCAGGATCGACCACGTCTTTTGTGGTTCATGCGAGTCGAGCGCCTTTTGGATGACCTCGACGAGCCTGGCGTGCCTCACCTCTAGCGAGACACGCCCTGTTTTCTGGTCGATCTTGAACGCGTCCGGGTTGAAGCGCACGAAATGCACGTGCCGGATATTGTCGCCCAGACGGAAAGCGGTGAATATTTCGTTGAGCCGGGATATCTCTCCACAGTAGCTGCTGTGCTGAAACTCGTCGACCTCGACAATCACGACAGCTGTCATGCTCTCGATGACGAAGTCGAGGCGCGCGCTAATCGATGGCTTCTGGCCGCACGCCGATCGATCGACACCTATGCCGCAGGCTTTGAACGAGACGGCGAGCTCCCGACGAACGCACTGGTCGCCGTACGCGAGTTGGAGTAATACCGCGACCGCGTCCTCCTTCTTGTGGATTCGTGGCCACAGCGTGGTGTCGCACACAGTGCACTTTCCGACCTTGGACATGGGGTGCACGAAATTCCGGAAAGTGCACGAACATCGCTTCCTAACAACGTCCTCGTAGCCTTTGTCTCGACCATGCCCGCTACAGTGCGTAGCAGACTTGGGGAGGCAACCTACGGGTCCGTAGGTAGGGGTGAGGCTCGTGCACCCCGGCTCCTCACACTTCCTGGACCTGACGTCCTCGTATCCGCGTAGTTGTCCGTGTGTCGCACAGACGACACCGGACGCGGGGAGGCCACCGACGGGTCCGTAGCTCCGGTTGAGGCTCGGGCACCCCTCTGGATACTGACACCGCTTGTGCGTGACGTCAATGTGGGTGCCGGGCGTGTGGTGCTTTTCGCAAAACTGCGGCCGTCCACCAGGGATGCCGAAGCACGGCGTGAGGCTCTTGCACCCGCCTGGATGCTGACACTTCGCGCTGTAAACATCCTCGTACCCGTGTTTTTTTCCATGTGGACCACAGTAGACCGCAGAGGATCTGGTTCCGTCGACGGGGCCGTGTGTGCGCCTCTTTTTACAACGAGGCTCTCTGCAGTGTCTTGCCCCCTTCACCTCTTCTTCATTGGCATCGACAGTGTCACCTTCAGCCGCGGCCGAGGAGCTAGCTCCATTGCTGGATTGGCCGAGCTTCGGCTTCTTGGAACGCTTCGAGGCGCATGGTTCACCCACCGCGCCTTCGATCGCATCGACGGCTCTCTTTCCCGAACCGACGGGTTCGTCAACGTCACACGGATGACACGTTCCCGAAAAGGGTGGTTCGTGGCCGAAAGTAACAAATGACATGTCGATGAATGAACCTTACATATTCAGAGCGTGCGTTAGTTGCATTTCCGTGCCATAGTTTGATCTTGATATCGAAAAAAATAATTGGACTATCTTGGCACCATATATACAAGCTCGTTGCACCGCAACCAACACCCAACTTTTCGGCTTTCGTGGTATACGCACAGCGTTTGGACGAATAACCTTGCTGTCCATGCCGTACATGGCATATATTCACGTAACACGATGTGCTCGACATATGTAAGTGTTATCGAGTGCGTCGTCACGAGTCCACTGACCGCGGGCGTTGGTGTAATACACCGTCGCATTCGGCCATCCACGTGAGAGGCGGAATGAGCACGAGGAACACGGCCTCGATAGTGCATGGCCGTTCGTTGAGAGACGCGTCACGAATATGTCGATGTGCTTCGCTCGATACCGCTTCATCTCGTGGCAACAGATCAACGCTATCTCCGCATGGACACCTGGACAGTTGGTGCGCGAAGCGATGACGTGGCCACGGTGCACAGCCGTAGCCATGTGAGTCGACTGCTTCCACATTTTATTTTCCATGTGGCCGGCGGCCGGTGCGGCGGCCAATGGCCGGCGGCGGGCGGCGAGCGGCGAAGCAGCCACTGACCGGTTATGCTCGGCCGGAAACCACACAGCGTTCAACTAAAAAACGGCGCGACCCGACGGCAAACATGAAACGTCGCATCCGTTTCGTTTCGTGTCGTTTTGCTCGACAAATAAACCCTCAGAGTTAAAATTAACGATAATTAATTAATTAATCAACACACAACCTGACAGCTCACATGAAACGTCGCGTCCGTTTCGTTTTTTGTCGTTTTGCTCAGCCGGGAACCTCTCGCTACAAACGGCACAACCCGACCCGCGGTTCTTCACCGCGCGATGGCGTTTGTATACCTCATATTCACAGGGCTTGCGACTTGTGCAGAATGGCACAGTGCCAGGCGAAATGTTCGTGCTCGAGTGGTTCGATCAACATACATGGTGTCGAGGAACGAGCACGAGCCCTCTGCACTGCCCAATATGAAGCGAGTGGGTGACTTCATTGCACTGGCATCACCCAAACACCAGCGAACGATCGTGTCAATTTGCCAGTCACTCCATCAAATGCTCACGGATCGCCCGACAGTTCGGAACCGAATCGAGCTACTGTATGTGACAAGCCGCACCAAATCTGCCTACTCGACATGGATGAAAATGCAGCGGTTGGGTTGCCCGATCGAGGAAATTCTTGATTTGGCCGCAATGCGCATCGTGTTGTCATACAAATGCACCCCACCCGACCCAACCGACGCTTGCAAGGTGCACACACAGCGCGGATCGGCCTCCTCTCGGTCACCATCGGAGCCGGAGACACGAGACTCGAAGATAAACCAAGAAGAACACACGCTATGCAAGGACGTGCTGGAAATGGTGCATCGCTGCGGGCATCAGCTTCCTTTGGCGATGAAGGATTACATTTCAAATCCTAAACCAAACGGCTATCGTTCATTGCACACAACCATCGTCGTGGATGCACAACCAATCGAGGTTCAGATAAGGACACTCGCCATGCACTTCAATGCACAACACGGCTCCGCTTCTCATTTGCTATATAAACAGGCACAGTACCGACACGCGATCACACCGCAGTATGGCCACGGGGACGTCCCGCGACAACACGAACCAATCGACGGACGCACCGTGTGTGTGCTGGTAGATGGAGGCATCCCCAACTCACGCTTTATACGGCATTGAATGTATTTATGTTGCGATGCACGAATCGGCCGCTGAGTCACGTTAATACAAACACGGCGATCAACACGGAACATTCGTTTCTTTATTTTGGTTTATTTGTTTTCCTCGCACAGGGGGGAATCAATCTCTTTCATGTTTTTTTGTTTTTTGTCTTCCGCTCGGCGCCGGCACAAGCACGCCGATACAATGAACGAGCTTGTTTCGCTATGCCTTTCTACTCCGAACGGCGTGTTGTCACTGCTTTCCAGGTTCATGCGTTACGACAAAACAGACGACTGGTGCGGTCATGTCACACATCGTGTGCGCGCGATGGAGGTCGCACACGACGCGCGACGCACCGTGTTCAACGAACGTCATGCAGTGACAGAATCTGTGTTTCAAGTCACACTAGAGATGTACACGGGATCAGTGGCCCCACAACGTCCGCTGCTTCAGTCGATCACCTATATCGGCTTCAGCTTCCGTGTTCTCACGCGTCTCGATGCAAGCGAACTGCTCTGTACGCTGCGACACAAGCTCACGTCGACGAACCTTCGCGTCCATGTCAAGTCAGTCGAACAGACGGATATGTCCACATTCATTGCACACTGCAAGATATTCGACGAGTGGGAAGTCCCCGCGATTTGCATAGATGACAGCGACACCAAGATCATTGCTTTCGCAGATGGGACGAACGGCCCACGTGTCGACAAAATCGAGCTATCCGTGTGGGCAGTGACCCGTGCGATCGAAATCCTCCGAAACTGTGATATTCCGGGCGTGGTCGTTAACAGATGGCACGGAAGCGGATACGAACCGCACAAACGGAGCAAATGCAACGAGCGGAACGCGGCACACACCCTCGTCCAATTCGCGAAGAGTGCGATCTTTTTCGAATAAACGAACACCATTATGGTACCCCCACAGGAAGGGTTGTGTGGCAGTCTAACGGTAGTTACCCCGCGGGTATCTCTATTTTAAAAATTCATATGCTCGCAACCCACGAAACAACCCACGAAACGGGTTTTTTACACACACACTCACAAGGGACGGACGCGGCCATGGTCGTGCCTAATATGATCATTACAGAGTACAACGATACGTGGTGTCGTACTCGGCCGTCGCAGGCGTATGGTGTCGCACAGGATGGCTTGCCCACAGTGCACCAAACGCGTGGCAACCAGCGGCTCACCATAGACGAGTACAAATGGCGCGAATCGTGGAGTCGACTCGGTTTCCCGATTCGAACGGCGGACGACGAACAGGCACGCCGCGACATCGCGCGGATGCAGCGCATCATCTACTTCCCGGCACTAAGCCAAATGTTTGATGCGCTAGATACAAACACCCAGCGTTCGGATGTCTGGCGTTACGTCATCCTGTGGCTTGATGGTGGCATCTACGCGGACATCGATGTTGTCGCACACTTCCCGTTGGTTGAGTTCGTTCGCTCACATACCACCGACGGAGCGCTGTTTTCGGAATCCTTGGCTGTCTTCGACTACCTTCCACGCACTCTATCAAGGGCACTGTGTAAGGGATTCCGTTATCTCGGGCTGACTGACCTCGTGCGACTGCCACAAAGGCGCAATTGCATCATCATCGCACCTGCGGGTTGTCCCCTGATGCTTCGCACGCTGCGGTTGATCGCGGAGAGGTTCATCGCAAACACGAACAAGTCACATCTGCCCGAGCCAGAACGAACGCTCGAACTCACTGGACCTGGCATCTTCACAGACGCCATCGACGAACTATCACACGAGTGCGGAGGGTTAGCTGGCGGATTTCACATGGTACATCGATTCAGAGGCACCTCGTACATTCAGCACATCGGCACCGGCAAATGGAAAACATATCGAGTTTCTAACGGTGGATTGCAGCCGCATGAGGGCAATTTGCTTTGCGCCGTACTCGCATTGAACGCACTCGTCTTATTTGTGGTCGCGGTCGCGTGCAAACAACATCGCATGCGGCTGTTTGCAATCAATCACACACGTCTGCCGCGTGCACGTAGCAACGAGCGGGTCGGTCGCGATTGACACGGCGAACGACAATACGCCGAAGTTGACTCAGGTGGGAAAGCGCGTTCATTCGTTACGCGTGTTCCGCGGCTGGTATGTACGGCGAGCTCGGGCGCGTTATTTCAACGAAACACACGACTCCCCTACACGCGGTGCGTCATCCGCGACCAACGACATCACACAATTCCTGTTTTGTATGAAAATCGCCCCGCCTGGAGCGTAACTCAAACGAGCAGCTTCTTCGAACCACCAAATGACGAACCATCTCGTTTTCACATATTGCCGCAAATTGCGCCATCGGCGAATGGCACGCACGCGCTGGCACATGGTGTGCAGAGCAAAGAGAGCCGAGTCACGCAGCTGGAAATCATGAACCCAATGAGCACCACAAGTGGTCAACGTACAAGCCAGTAATAAATCGCGCTCCGTTTGAGGGGACACATCTCGTGGGTTGATGCGCTTGAGAATCAATATTATGACGTTCACGTTGCCATTTCCGCGCGCGACGGATTGCGAAGCAGTTTGTAGGATTTCATGCGATTCGCGCGATATGGCGTTCTCAAGATCAGCACGAAACGGTCCAGTGAACACCGCGTTCGAACCGACGCGCACAGCGTGCCGTACGATAGCTGATCTGACACGGGCCACCGCCATCAACTCAGGCGCACACGAAAGCGCTAGTTCCAGTAGATAATCCAAATCTCGTACTGTTCGCAGACACTCGAAGGCATACACCATGTCGAAGGACCTAGACACAAACAACGCATGCACTATAGTGCACATATCACAGTGCATATTCAACTCTGAAACAACATCGCATAAATTTGCGTAGCACCAGTCGGCTAAGATGTGCATCGGAGTGCCCGACACACTGTCAAACACTGAAAACATCTCAGAACTCGACATTCCACAGCTCACACCAAAGCCAACGAGTTTGACGAACGCAAACGGATAGGTCGCGGTGATGTGGAATATCGTCGAGGAGCTGAGTCCCCTGCGGCGCGATAGGGTTTCAAACATACGATCGGGCGGTATGGCCATGATGAGCGTATCCACGACCGGCGCGGAGTTTATTGTTCGCTGAAAAATGTCGACGGCATCTGTTATCTTTACCGAGGATGAATTCAACAAGTCGCCGAGAACACCCGGACACCTTCGCTTCATACAACCAACCAGATTCACTATTTGAGCGAGTGACATTTCCGTGTCCATGGCCGTGCTGATTACCGAACGACCGGTCGTCTCGTCAATTAAATCACTCACAGATTCAACGCGATCCAGCAGTTTGTTGATGGTGGCCGCATCCCCCGAACAGACGGCGTAGTGAAGGACACACATGCCATATCGATCTCTTGTTTGCCACAGGTTCGCGTTACTAGTTAAATCAACAATTGCCCCAATTATGCTCGAGCCCCGAAGAACATATAAAGCCTCCATCAGCGGGCTGCGGCCTGTCCGTGAGAGTCTGGCGCGTGCATCCTCGGGTGTCAGGGTTCCGATGGAGATAATCGACTCCGCCGAACCGTGTCGGCACGCGTAATGATACGGTGTCATCCCATTCGAATCAACGCTCGTCAACACCCTGCCCGGCGTTCGGTGTAAAATATCGATTACCAACGCATCCCGGGCATGTATTACCTCGTACAAGATCGTTCGTCTGCCTTTCGTCCGCATTGGTAGGACCAGCGATGGTATGTTCAGCAAAAAGTAACGAACTTCGGAAATCGGCACCGTTTCGTTGGCGATGACCTCGCTCGCAAGCTCAGACAGATAAGCGTTTGCCTTCGCCGTTACTGCAAATTTCAGCACTTCACGCAACTTCGCCGATGCAGCGCCGATTTCACCGATCTCACCGAAGCGCCCGAACGCACGGACGAACTCTATGGCGTCCATCGTGCCTTTGTTTCACACACAGAAAATAACCCTTCACGGGGTTGTATGCGAATGATCACGCTTCTAACTATTCCTCAAAAAAATAAAAAAGAGGGGAAATTTCATTTCTTTTGTCATACAAAACCGCTAACGCACAAATGAGCGACATGCCGGACACGGAGGCTTCGTTTCGGATCGAGGACTTCTTTTCGTTTGATGCGGCACTTGACGGGATCGAACCTCTCCAGTCCGATGCGACGCCATATTCGCAACGAAACGACGCACCAACGGGATGTGCCGGCGGCCGAACGTGTGCACCAGACCCAGTTCATCCGGTGAGCAAATGGTCGGACGACCCGACACAGCACCGTTTCTCCGCCACAACTAAACGGCCACATGACGACGCGTCGGAGGCGATGGACGAAGAACGGAAGATGCGGCGAATGGCACGCAACCGACGTGCTGCTGCTACTTCACGTTCAAGGAAAAAGGAACAGTTGGATGTTATGCAATCCGAGATCAACAGGTTATTGGATGCGAACAATACGCTACAGCACGAGAACACCCGATTGCGCCGCTTGTTTGCAAGCCACGTGTCGGATGCAATGCAACACTGGCGCGTGAAACAACACTAGCCGCGGGACAGGGCACGCACACACACACGAAACGACCATGCACCGGGCGACGATGCGCTGCGAGTCGCATAAGAGGCTCCTCGTGGGTGTGTTCGCAAGGATCAAGCAGACCGCTTTGGCGATCGTCCTCTTCGGCGTGTGTGTTAAATGGGGTCCGTACCCCGACACGCATCTTCGTAATGCGTTGACGAGTTAAAGATAAACATAGGTGAATCCGCTGGCGGCAGCGGATTCATATCGCCTTTATTCTCATAAGCCATTCGTATAATTGTGCCGTACGATGAATTCGAGTTGCCAACGATCCGAGTCGGGATCGAAGAAGCGACATCTCGTACCAATGGACCACGATAGTTCGCAGCACGGGCGGCATCCTCTCTGTTTGGTGCCTCGATCCCGAAGACCAGCGTCGGCCCATCAGCAATGGACTCGTCAGTGGATTCACCCGCTGGCGCAGTGGGTTCATCGGTCGATAGAGCTTCCTGTGGTTGTGTTTTATTTGAAGTCACACTCATTATAAGCTGTGAGATTGGTTCTCTAAAAATCAATACGATTATCACCATCGCTATAATTAGGGTTACCACAATCTGAGCCCACATCTTTTTTGTTATACAAAAGAAAAAAAAAGTCATCTGCGATCACGAAGGCTCTTAATCGTAATCATCAGATCTTGATTCGTCTTCGTAATCATCCTCCCACTCCAAACACACTTCACAAACACACGCGGAGTTATATTCACACTCACTGTACAACAACCCGGTCGTTTGGTGATCCCGGTCATTCGCACACTCACCCGGGATGGCACGCTGTGGCATTTTCAACGCAGCACGATATTCGTTCCTTTCACGCACCACGTCAACCGAGTCAAGGTGGGCCTGTGCGATCGACTGAGCAACCATCGCAATTTCATTTTCTATATCGATGACAGAAAATTCGTCGTTCAGTGCGTTACAACAAGCGGCTGAAATTGACCCGATACCGACATAGTCGATCTGGTAAGTCTCATGGCCGTGTTCACGGACCATACATTCGAATTTAGCATGCCCCCAAGGAGAAACCCATTTTGGTATCACGTCGTGCGGTGTTGCAGGCGGCGAATCGAAACGATCCATTTGCATTCAGGGAGCAAAAAAATAAAATCATACCTCAGCGATGAGGGCAGACGCGTCGAGTACCAACTCATATTCGTGGTCAACTTCATTGAACCGGGAGTCACTTTTCTTGCACCTACCCCCGGTTATCCGGTAGCACCCACCGACACGCAACCGAGCGTCGATTGAGTGACAGTCAGGCGAAAACGATACAGCGCGAATCTTGCCTGAAGCGTCTTCGAGCACGAACGCGATGAGTTCGCCGCTTCCGTTTTTAAATGAAATCGGATCCCCCTTCGATGCGATGAAACACTTGATATCTGGTCGCGATCCACGCCGGGTGCATAATTCCGCGATAGGGGTTGGTGCATGCATCAACGGAAGGTCACACACCTCCACACGAGTTTCGTCAGGTTTTACCATCACGCCAAGCTGATCGGACGGAATCGCATCGCGAACGCCAAGCACGATCAATATCTCCTCGCCATCGCGAACCAAACAAACCGAAGATGTCACCACAATGTTGGTTTTACCTCGGAGAGATGCAATAAGAGCAGGTCGGACCAAAACTGTGCATTCGCAATTTCCGAAACGAAGTTTGAGCAACGGCGGCGTCACGCTTAGCATTTCAAACCACACGAACCCACTTTCAAACGCGATGTGGACATCCCTTAACATTTCTGAAGGCTTCATCGTCCTCGTTGAACTATCAGTTAGTTTGACACCGAATTGGATGGAGGGAAGAGCCCAGTCACCAGACCATATTTGATGCACTGCTCTGACGTCAGGTCCAGTTCCTTTCTCAACATTCTCTTCACACGTCGCTCACTGAGGTTCGTTTCTTTTACATAGATCGAAGTCAGTGACGTCATGACATTTGAAGCATTTTTGGACTCATCGAGCATGTCTTGGTGCTTTCCAAAGAAGCCAGCACTTAGCTGATGGATCAGCACATGCGAGAACGGCGTGATGTACCGAACACTACCACCAAGCAGCATCAGCGTGGCCGCGGATGCAACCATGCCATCGGCGATGGTTACAACCCGAACTCGATTATTTTTCAGGTGCGCCATCGCTGACAAACCGGCAAACAAATCGCCGCCATATGATTGAATGTATAAATGCACGCTTGGATCAAATTTCTTTCCCTTCCTACCTCTTTTCTTTGTAGTCTCGAGTGCCTCTTCGGTAGCCTCATGGAGCAATTCAAAGAGTCGCAATACTGACGTTGCACTCACGTCGACCCAGAAATAGATGTTCGTGCCGCTTCGGTAGACGAGGTGATTTATTTCGGCTGGTCCGGCGACTTCATCATCACCGTCTAATCGAGACCGCTTCATATTGCACCGCATCGCCGCAGCAATTTTTCCCGTCACTGGGCGTTTGTAGTGTCACAGTTTGACTTCCAATTGCAAGAATCCATTTTTTTGTCATGCTAAGATCAAACTGTAGTTGGCAAACACTCAAACACACAACCGACATGTGTAACCCGTGTATCGACTTGGCCGCTGAGATGACGATGATACTGCGCCGCAGCCTGGCAGACACGAACTGTTCGGGGAAGCGAACCATCGACACACACGAATGCGCTATGTGTGAACCGTGCGCGTCGGGTCCTTCCAAGACACCGAAGCTCGGTCCGTGCGAATCGACCCCAGAGGAGAACAAGGCTGACGACGAGGACGAGGAGTTCGTCGGGGAGGAAGCGGATGACGCGGAGGAGGAGGAAGAAGCTGCCGCACTCGACACGGCCGACGCCGATCTCGTGCAGAAGGGCTCAAAGATTTGCGTCAGTGAGTCGTGCGGCAAAAGGAGCACATGGGGCCCGATCGGTGGCCCGAAAAACTCGGCTACGCTTTGTGCACCGTGCGGGAAAGCATATGGCGGGTGCGAGAACGTCAAACACAAACGGTGTGCGGAACCGGGGTGCAAGACCCTCACTCCCGCATTCGGACCGGTGGGTGGAATCCGCAAGGACGCCACGCACTGTTCGGGTCACGGGAAGCCGAAAGGATATGTCGATCTCGTCAGCCCGCGATGTGAGCAGGACGGCTGCGACAAGCATGCAAATTTCGGCGAGCCCGGCGGGAAGAAAATTCGGTGCGGTAAACATCGGGAGGACTACGTCGACATCGTGAACGCGAAATGTGACCAACCCGGCTGCGACACGCGCGCGTCCTTCGGCTTGCCCGACGGGAAGAAAATTCGGTGCGGTGATCATCGGGAGGACTACGTCGACATCAGTCACGCGAAATGTGACCAACCCGGCTGCGACAGGTACGCGTCCTTCGGCGAGCCCGGCGGGAAGCCAATTCGGTGCGGTGATCATCGCGAGGACTACGTCAACCTCGTTAGCAAGCTATGCCAGCACGCGGGCGGGTGCCCCCGTCAACCGTGCTACGGCGTGCCGGGCGGGCGGCCGGAGTTTTGCGCCGAGCATAGAGACAAGCAAACGCACGAGGACGTCAAGCACCCGCGGTGTGTCACCTGCCGACTCTTGCCGAAGAAGTTCCGCAACCCCAAGTCGAAGACCAAGGAGTGCAACGAATGCGACCCAGCAATATATTCCATGCCACGGAAGCAGAAGGAGGAAGCGGTCAAGGCCATACTCGAGGCAGCGTTCCCGGACATGGTCCTTCACCGGGAGATGCACGTTGATTTCTGCGGCCAAGGCGCCGATCGGACGGCGTGCGGCAAGAATCCGGCGCTGCGCGCGCGCTGCGATTTCGTGCTTGAGACCGTTCTAGAGGATGGTGTGGTCGTCCAAGTCGAGGTGGACGAGCACGCCCACCGGCACTACTGCCAGGCCGATGAGATCATCCGGGCCCAATCCATCGTCGCCGCCCTGCACGAAGGTCATA
>Ga0209355_1001252_pt1 | contig 14501 bp, 15 predicted proteins | sample LauGreSBDMM110SN_3_FD_187563 | JGI IMG/M metagenome (GOLD analysis project Ga0209355, IMG submission 187563) | Freshwater lake microbial communities from Lake Michigan, USA - Sp13.BD.MM110.SN (SPAdes) (version 2) | ecosystem: Environmental > Aquatic > Freshwater > Lake | place: Lake Michigan...
GACAGGCCCACTTCCTGCATTTGAAGCCATAGCAAGTGGTGTTGTCGTAATTGGAACAGCTGTTGGTAATTTTATGGAAGTTCCTGGACCAAAGTTTGCTACAATTGAAGAAGCTGTTGGTATTTTGAATGACTTAAAACAGAATCCCGAAAAGGTTAAGCAAATTGCAAAGGAACAGTATAAATGTATTGTGAATAAGTGGAACTATAAGGTCGTTTCTGAACAATGGAAAGAAATGTTTCGGGCCGCTTTAAAGAATGCCGAATCTACTTAATATAATGAGACCAACAATTCTTATTTTTGATCAAGGTGTTGGGGCTGTGCGTAATGTTCATACTGATCTAGAACCTTATCTAACCGACGAATTTAATATTATATTTCACGATTGGCACTATACCAATGATGAATTTTATGAAAAAGAAAAAAATGCTGATTTAGTTATGACAGGGTTAGACGGTTATTATTATTTAAGAAAGGTGTTTCCGTTCGAACATTTTAAAAAATATGTACTTGTCTCACATGGATATCCGGAATTTACCGATTCACTTCCAGAAGGTTTAACTTATGGTATGACAAGTTACGTTATAAGACATTTCTTTCCACGCGATAGTCCGGTTTATATTGTGAAGAATGGTGTGAACCATAAGGTCTTTGATCATATCGAACGAACGGGTGAACTACGTACTATGGGATGGTGTGGACGTTCTGAATTTCTTTCTAAGCGTTTTTCGATAGCTACTGAAATGTCAATTTTCACGGATACTAATCTTTCATCTATCGACGGTAAAGAATGGAAATCGCGAGATGAAATAAAAGAATGGTATAAAACTATTGATCTTCTTCTCATCACTTCAGGACCTGAAGATTGGTGTGAAACAGGACCACTTCCTGCATTTGAAGCTATTGCGTCCGGTGTGGTTGTAATAGGAACTAGTGTTGGAAATTTCTCGCGTATACCGGGACCTAAGTTTTCAACTGTCGAAGAGGGTATTGTAATTTTGAATGATTTGAAATCAAATCCTGAAAAAATGAAACAAATTGCAAAAGAACAGTACGATTGTTTACTAGATCTTTGGACATATGAAAAAAATGCATCTCAGTGGAAATCCCTTTTTAACATTGGTTTGGAGAAGGCGCGTTCTAGTTTTCAGAACTGACTCGTTTAGATGAAATAAATGGATGTACTAGGGGCAGACTTCCTAACAAATGGTGCAATGTCCAGTGTCAACATTGAGCTTCCTAAAGAGACTACAACGTTTGACCTTCCAACGGTTAATTTTGACGATGGTCCTAAACTTGTTCCTTCCATGGAACATGTTGGATCAATTCGTACAAGCGAGGGTCTTGAGAACATGAATGCAGATTCGTATTTTCCGTCACAATCATCACGCAAGATGTCAGATGAGCACCTACTTCGTGAGAAGTACGACATGCTTCGCAAGTTTAAGCGCTTTCAAGCTGCTGGTCTTCCGATGCGTAAGAATTTTACACTCGAGTCGCCTCTTGAAGAGATGCGAATGGAGCTTGAGTTCATCAAGAAGGAGAAAGATATGGATGCTACAATCAAGCAGTTCTGCGACTGGTTTATTACGGGAATGTCTGCTATGGAGTGGAGCTCAAAGAACGTTCCTCTTATGAAGGCGTTCGGTCTTAAACTAGATGGTCTTTCTGAGTCAGCTCAGATGAATGTAGTTGATATGGAAGAAGACTTTGAGGAGCTATACGATATGTACGGCGATTCGATCAAGATGCATCCTCTTGTGCGTATTCCGATCCGTACTTGCATGATGGTCTACATGGTTCACCTAACGAATCAAATGGCGATGAAGGCACCTATTCCCAACATTGATGAAGTTCTACGTACCAATCCTGATATTGCTCGTCAGCTTGCTACGGCCGCCATGCAGCAGCAGACACAGAATATTCGCGCCGGTGGGATGGCTCAACAGGCTCCGGCTGCCAATCCACTTGCCGGTCTTGCGAGCTTTATGAGCGGAATGGTACCGCCTCCTCCTCAACAGACAAACGTGCGTCCTCAAGTTCCGGCTTCAATCAAGTCACCTGTAAAGCTACCTCAGCAGCGTCCTAACCCTCCACCCCAAGTAGCTCGCACCGTGGCTCCTCCACCGGCCCCCGTTCGTGAAATGAAGGGCCCTGAAGTAAATATTGATGATCTACTCAGGCGAGTAAACGCCGGTGTAGAAACCACTAAGAAGGTAAACACAACACCGACCGCAAAGAAGGGTGGTTCTACGGGTAAAAACTCAGTTTCAATCCGTCTTTAACTAGTGGGTCCTTTATATGGCAAATCGCTTATATCATCATCTATTCTGCTTTGAAAATAATCTAAAAATAAAGGATTCCATTTATCCTTATCAATCCATTCATATATACCATCTTTATTAATTTTTATTAATTTTTGTATATCGGGCTCATTATCAATTATTTTATGACGTTCTACGTATTGTCGATTTGTTTTTGAACCGTGATAAAGATGTTGTATGTTACCTTTTTTATAATATGTTATACGTGGAGCTGGCTTAGTGGTGAAATCACTATAAGCTGGTTTTAAACTTGTAGGGAGAGACTTAAAAATTTTAGGAAATGATTTCTTTAACCAACCTGCAGAGGAAAGTGTATCACCGCTTCCACTTATGGCCCAATCAAAAAAGCCAACTTTGCGATACCATTCACGACGAAATGCCCAACCGAATCCAGGATGGTAATTATAATTCCATACAGGTTCTTTCATATGTAATACTGTTTTGCGAGTCAGTGTTACATTTGTATATGTTAAATCTAACCATTCACTCGATTCAAATGGTTGAACTACATCATGTTTATCTAATAATTTTGAAATGTCAGAATACCAAGTATCATTTGTAAAAAGCACATCTCCGTCGATAAATAATAACTTTTTATACTTTGACGGAATTTTGGTTTCAAGTATGCGACACATACGTTCTTTATGAAACATAAATGAATCACCACGTACATGAAAAGCAGACGGTATTTCTGGTTCTCTGTCTTTAAACACAAGCTCGAGTGTAAACACAGGTATTTTTTTTAACTGAAATTGATTTACAGTATACAGGTAATTCATAATAATACGTTTTGATTTTACAGGATTGAAAATAATAAGACATACGGCCATATCTTTAGACGATGATAGTCCCATTATTTAAAACATAGGTTTTACACTTGTGTCATAAGCAGGTGCTTCAACTTTTCCATGTAATCCCGCTGCAGAACGCATTTTATCATCAGGATTTACTAATCCTTCACGAGCAAACGATGATTTACCGCGAAGAAATCCAGATGCCAAAACTACAAAACACGCTGTTAGTAGAAGAGATGTTACAAGATCACGGGTGCCGACAAAACAGACCGCAAAAATAGTTAGACGGCGCAAAAGAATATTTTGACTATACTCTTCTTCATTATCACTAAATTCGTGAACAATATAACGACTGCCCACATTGAGTAGCAACATCATAGCACCGATCACGAATGGTGAACCTGCAAACTGTGCGATTTGTTCGTGAATCATTCCCTTACTCAAAAGACACTAAAGTTTTCAATTTTTGCCGGGGGAGTCGGCTTAGGCTGAGCTGGTGCATCGGGCTTAGTATGTTCAGCTTTACCGTGAGACTGGGGAAGACGAACATCTCCCTTTTTCTTACCTGTCATAGCCGCTAACATGCCAGAGATTGCGGCAGGAGGAATTCCATTTGCTTTAGGCTGGGCGGCATCCTTAGGTTTCTGTTCCTTAGGGTCAAGGTACTCCAACGTGCTAGATGCACTCATGACATATGCAATACCTAAAAAGAGACCAAGTATCATGCTATAGTTCATACCTACATATAGAACTGCTAGAAGAACAAGTCCGTGACCAATCGGACTAGAAAGCAAGGATGATACTACTGAAGGGGGAGGATGTGTGAAGAATGCAACATATACAATAAGAAGTGCAACACCTCCTAATTCCATTGAAGAGAGCTTCATTTGTTTGACAGACTTGTTAATATTTTTCTATGAGTCTTTCAACAAGTGAGAGATGGCAAGTCTCGAAGAAGTTTGGGGATCATCCTTTCCAAAAAAGCATTTTGATATGACATCAAAGCATGATGCTCCTCACGTAAAACGTGATCCCGAAAAGGAAGGTCGGATTGCTCCAACTCCTATTCATCGATCAACAGCTGCTCTACAAAAACATCGCAAGTCGATCGATGACTTGACGAAGTCACTTCCTATTGGCGGAAATGATGAAGATATGGAATCAAATTACGGTCCCGCTCGTATCCCGTCTACAAAAGAACATATGACTGATTTCTCATCAACAAAGGGTAAACAGACCAATCCGTATTACCCTCGTGATGATGGTACCGACTTTGCGTATGCCCCGCCGTCTTTTCAGTCCGCCGCATATGATATTAAACTCGATCGTATTCTACGTATGATAGAACAGAATCGAACTGGGTATGAAGCCGCTTCATCGCAAGATATGATGTTGTACATTTTTACAGGTGTATTCTTTTTATACACGCTTGATACATTTGTAAATTTAGGTCGTCGTATGAAGTAAATTATATTACGTGATAGAAAGATTGTCAGAGCGATTGTTAATACGAGACTCAAATGAAGAAAATGAATCAAACACATTGTCAATGTACTCAATTTCAAGAGTCATTGAGAATGATTTATATGCAGAATTGGCATACCAATAGATAAATCCCTGATTACCCTGCTGTGAGTGAAGACGAGTACGAATGTGTAGACGATCTAGATTCTCAATAGGAGGTGTATAGCGAGAAATGTTATCCTGAGCAGAGTGATCATTGTAGTCAATGTATCCAGTTGGAGCAGAAATAGGTATCTTAGCAAATGTACTATCTACGAAAGATGAACGATCAGCGCCAACACGTGTCTCGTCCATCTTGTTTAGACCTTCAATGTCAATTAGGAAGTACTGAGCCGTTGATACACCCGTTGCACTATCACTTCCATTTGCACCGGTATTAGCACCATATGTTACGGACTCTCCGTTAGCAACAGCGGTGTCGTATGTATGTGTGAATGCAGTAGAAATTGACGGAAATTCAGCTGCTGATAGACGAATTGATACAACGTTCTTGTATACACGAGGAAGATAGATTACAAAATCACCTCCAGCAGAATACTTTAGCACGTCACGATCAGCTGAATCAATTAGTAGAGTCTTCTTAACCGTTCGGAGTTCTTTCTGCGGCTTTGATGCCGACACGGTTACTCCATTGTGGTCAAATGCGCGATTCATCTTTGTGTATTACTAGTTAAAAATACTTAAATACTTACACCTTCATCTTTTGAAACATTTGTTCAATACCGATATCAGTCGCTCCTGTGTCGGTTGCTATAATTTCCATCATTTTTTGAATTGTCTTGCAGAAGATGTAATATGTTTGTAGATTGAGTTCTCCAGTCTTGTGGTAAACTTCTGCCAAATAGCGAACTAAAATTTCAGAATGCTCAAATAGTTTGACGTATTCTTCTGTATCATAAATATCTTCGGTTCCTTTCAGCATATCCATATGAGCATTGTAACCAATGATCATGTCGATGTGGTCTTCAATTGGGATTTCAAAATTGGGTTTTTTCTTTTCTAGAAAATCAATAGCATCTTCGATAATATCACTGTGATATTCTCGCTCATCTTCTGTATAGATCTCCATTTTTTGAGATTTACTTTCGGAGCTTTCGGCGATTCGTTTTTACTGATAATTGAGACATTTGATTTACTAAAACCTTCTCGGCATCTAGTTCATCAAGACGAGCCATCATTAGTACAATCTGTTTGCAAAATTGATAAAACTCGGCAATATAGAATGGCGGTTTAATCATATTAACGGCCATCAAATTTGCTTCAGCCATCATTCTTAAATATTCAAAATCTTGTACAACTGGTTTCCGTGTTTCGGGAATATTAATAAAACTCGAATAATATGAGATAACTAGATCGTGACAGTCTGCCATAAAATCTTCTGTGATTGGAAGCTTCTTTTCGAATACTTCAATAGCTTTCACAATTAAGTTATAGTGTGCTTCACGCTGTTCATCATCATATTCATCCATTTGACCAAATCGATCCATTCTATTTACAGATTACAATTTCTAAAGTTCGTTTTTAAACTTTAATAACCGAACTTACGAGCCAAACGAATACAGCAGCGGTAAACTGTGCTAACATGTACATTAGTGCTTTATTTTGACCAATCTTGCCAGATGCAAGTTGCATGGCTGTAATTGCAGGATTGAAGTGGCCACCCGAAGTCTTACCACCAAGACCAAGTGCAATAGCAAGAGCTCCAACAATAAAAATAAAATTTGATGTAAATGCAACGGCTCCTAAAATTAATGATGTACCGAGAAATTCAACAACAACAGGTGTATCCATTTATATAAAAGAATGAAATATTTAGTTGTAAAGGGATGGCTTGGATTTGGAGATCGTATGGAATGTCTCCAAATGGCTGTTAAATTTGCTCTTGATCATAAGCTGCAAATTTATGTAGACTGGAGAGACCCGTTATGGTCACACGGAGATTGTGATTTTTACACATATTTTAAACTTGTAAATATTCCTGTATTAAATTCATTAGACGATATTCCCGAAGATGCTACTGTATTTCCTACATTTTGGAAAGGTAAATTAGACCAGCACTTGTCTATGGAGTTTTTTGAAGCAAATGCAAAGGAAGATATGCATATTGGCCATCTTACAAAAGAATATCCCGGTGATGTCATTATTTCAACATTAAATAACCGTACACTCTACTCAGATTTATCGTTTTTTTCTAATGTATTTAGAGTTATAGATCCTCGTATTTTAACTAAACTAAACCAACGAAAACAGAAATTACCATTAGCAAGTTCTTGGGGTATTCATATTCGCGGAACAGATCGAACAAACAGTAAGAATCGTGATTTATCAATTCAAAATATAGCATCACATGTTACAATGATGGGCGGCTTAAATGGCGTTAGAATGATAGCCGTTTCTGACGATAAAGAATGTTTGGATATATGGAAACGGTTTTATCCAGATACAATTGTAGCAAGCGAGCTTTCGTTAACGACAAGCTCATTAAAAGGAAATCACAATTTAAACAAGGACACGTTAACGGTCACAAAAGATGAAATGAATGTAGATATGTTAGTTGACTTTTTTACTCTTGCTAGTTGTTCTCGCATATTTTCAACTTTTAAAACTGGGCGTTTTTTTCGTGAAGCTCAACGACTTTCACCTCTTATGAATAAGATATTGCAAGGATGAGTCGATTAAATGAATGTTTATCTGTCATGAAACAACTGCGTGATTTAGGGATTGATAAGAACTATCAGCCTCTGAAAGAACTATCTCGAAAACTATCAAATTATGTAAAAACCGGAGAAGCTTCGACGTTTAGTATAGAAATGATACGTTATGGACGTGTTGCCCATGTTACGCTTCCGTCAGATCCGCAATCTCGCGTTCATCTAACATTGAAGGTGATGGGTCACGCCGACGACGATAACAATAATTAGTTACATAACATAGCCCGCTGATAGAAACAATAATTAAAAATATTGACAACGATGTAGCACCATCCTGATCCATTAACTAAAAATGGATGACAATATGAAAATAACATATAACAGTAATGGCACTCACATTAGGTGGATATCAAATTGCAAAAAATGCCATTGAACATATTCACCATACAAAAGGAATATTGACTGTAAAACCTTACATTCCTTCTGTATTTGTAAAGCCTCAATTTGTTAAACGATACCCGGTCTTTAAAGAATCTGAAGAGTTTCTATACTTGCCCAAGCATTACGGAATTGAAACATTTGGTCCTCTAAAAAGTTCAACACGTGAAGTTAATAAAACTGATCCCAAATTTTGGGACTTTGTAGGAACAATTCGCGATAACCAAAAAGAAGTGGTAGATTCATATTTGAAACCAGAGCCACACGATGGTGTTATTTCTCTTCAAACAGGAGGTGGTAAGACAGTTTGCGCTTTGTACATCGCATCACAACTAAAAGTTCCTACAATCGTTCTCGTTCACAATACGTTCCTTCGTGATCAGTGGGTTGACCGTATCAAGTCATTCCTCCCTAAAGCCAGGATAGGATTTGTTCAAGGAGATGAAGCTAAAACTGAAGATGTAGAATTTGTAGTTGCTATGCTCCAAACTGTCTCACAACGTGAGTATCAACAAAAGACTTTCAAACCAATTGGTCTCGTAATTGTAGACGAATGCCACCATATTGCCACTGAATCGTTTTCAAATGCAATGACAAAGTTAACATCTAAGCACGTTCTGGGCCTTTCTGCTACACTTGATCGCAAAGATGGATTGATGCATGTGATTCATTGGTTTCTAGGTCCTTTGCTTTACAAATCAAATACTGCTGATAAAATTGATGAAGGTGTAAAAGTTGAAGTGTACGAATTTGACCCACAAGATGACGAGTATAATGCGGTTATTCGAAATAAATCAGATGTAATGTTCACTGCATTAATGATTAATAAAGTCGTTGAATACAAGCCTCGTAATGAATTTCTGATTAAACTTCTGCTCGATGTATCTGAAGAAAAAGAACGTCAACTACTTGTTCTAACAGATCGTGTTGATCATGCGCAAACTCTCTTTGATATGCTTCCTCCAGAAATTCAAGAAACAGCATGTATTCTTGGACGTATGGTAAAGGCAGAACAAAGAGCAGAATGGTGTTCCACTAAACGTATTTTGCTGGCCACATACCAGATGTGCAAAGAAGGTTTTGACGTGGCGACCTTAAATACACTTATTATTGCCACATCTCGTCCAGATGTGGATCAAATTGTTGGACGCATTTTGCGAGTTGATAAAGCTCATCGCAAAATAGACCCTCTCATTATTGATATTGTTGATCCTGCATTTCGAAGACAGTTTCAACAAAGACTTGATTTGTACAAAAAAAGAAATTATTCGGTTGAAAAGATGGTATTTGATTAAAATGTAAATAAACAAGAACCATATTTCATCAACATGTATTTTTGTTTTTTGTCACTTGTTTTTATGACTTCGAGAGATAAATTCATTATATGAAACCATTTATTGTTATGTAATTCGTAGAAGCGAAGGACTCTATTTTCCATGTATCGATACATAATTTGTACCGTTAAAAGTCCATTTTTGTTTTACTTAAATTTATAAAGTTCTGCATTATCATAGTTACGAATTTCAATGGGAAATCCAATTTTTGAATTTTCACTTAGTTTTTTAATTTTAATTTTTAGTGCTTCCGAAAGTACATGATTTTCTTTATCCGAATTAATAATTAAGATTGGAATAACCTTTTCCACTGTTCCATACATTTCTTTAATTGCGTCGTTACTTAAGATCCAATTACAATAGAGTTGGTTAATATGTTGCAGAGCGACTTTATTTTCTCGCTTTGCCTCATACACAATTGCCTTTTTATTAATAATTTCAATGGCATCAAGCTGGGGTGAGTTTAAGTTATCTTCTTTGAACTTAAATTGTTCTTTTAGAATAAATTTATAATCAATATCTTCTTCCGAACCAAACGCATCTGATCTAGTTTTCTCGAATCTTGCTAAAAGTGATTCTTCAGAAACATATTTTTCAAGTGTAGCTTCAAATTTAATTTCTCTCTGAAGAATTTTTACAACTTCATCAAACAATGGGTTGTGACTTGGCTTAAATTTATTTTTAGTTGGAACCGTAATTGGAAGATCTTTCTGTTCTCCAAATATATTTACAACTGCAATATTACCATTCAAAGTTGTATTAACATCTAGCTGTGTAATTTGCTTATACAAAGATCCAGATGTAACTTTTTGAATCATTCTTCCATTTTTAAATAGATAGATTCCATTTGCTGTGATAGTCTTTCGAAACCATGAATTTGGAATATGTTGTGCAATTACATAATGACTTCCTTCGAGCTTTGCTCCAGATGTCAGCGCACAGCTAAAATTTTTTACTGACGAAACATAATTTGTATCATCATGTGGAATTAGAAACGGATTAATTTGTTCATCATTTAGATACATTTTAATTACACCATTTGTAAATTTCGGATACCGCATCCAATATTGGCTTAGTTCTTCTTTAATTTTTGGAAGCACATTCGTCATTGATGCACTCTTCTTAGAATAAAGTGAACTAAACTGCTTTTTTTGAATTGGAAATTCAATAAGAGATCCAGTTTTATCCGTAATACTTCCAGGCCACACATTAATTTCTACAGCACTATGTTTCATTGAAGAATATGGGGCATTAACGTGATACATTTTTTTATTTTTCCACGCAACTCCCCAAGACTCATCATTCGGATCGAGAATAGCAAGAGATGATTTCAATCCACATCCGTGTTCATTTAAATTTGTTTGAACTCGTGTCTCCGGTGAATATGTAAAGCATCGCGATAGTTCATCAGGAGTCACCGGAAATCCTTTTCCGTTATCTTCAATTGAACCTCTGTTCTTTTCAAAATCTAGAGTTATTTTTATAACAGTAGATTCCGCTGCAAGTGAATTATCAATAATTTCGGCAATTGGCTGCATACTATCCTCGTATTCATTATTAGCCAATGTACGCCACAATCCAGTGTTAGTTGTGTTTATAGTGAAAGAGATTGATCCCATTTTGTAATAAAATACTTGATGCTATGAATAATTCGTTTTTACTTAGTTTCCGAACCCATCTCCGTCGTCAATAACACCACCTACGTTTGCGTAATCATCATAGTCACGAACAGCTCGGTCGCCATAATCACCATAGTCGACCTGTAGTTCAACATTATTATCTCCATGAGGTACGTCACCATTCTCTACATAATCACGGGTATCGTTATAACCTTCTTCAGGTATGTCTCCATCAACTTCTATAGCCTCTTCAAGTTCAGATTTTGTATTTGCGTACTGACGAGCAAAGAACTCACGATCAGCATTTGTGATCAAAAAATCAGCAATACCGATATCTAATAACATTTTTGTAATTTCACGCGATGTATCGTTCATTGTACGAAGTTTCTTCTTGAGTGACTCGCGTTCAGCTGTGCGTAACGCTTCATTCTCTTTTACGGCTTCTTCCGATGTTAAGAATATCATCTGTAAAACAACGTCTCGCTTAACAGATTCTGCTATAACTTTTACAAGAGCAGCCGACTTTCCAACTTTATCAAGTAACTCATAGATCAATCCAGTAGCAATATCTTTTGTTAGTGATTTATCGGAACTTAAATATACAGCCTTTGTTCGGTAATCGACTAACTCTTTTAGATCGTACTTATTATTTGATAGTATATCGAGTATACGATTAAATAGGGTCAAAAATGCAATAGAATCTTCTTTTGAATTCAAGAAGTTAACCAACTTATCTATCTTTGCGAATGCTTTAGGAATGCCCCCTGTTTTCATTTTACGGATTTCTGCTTCACTAAATTTGAAAGATTCGGGAACTGTATCTAAGCCAATGACATCTCTTGCTACAGATGATACTTGAATTTTATCCCATAGTTTTAGTGGATCTTGTGATACTGCAGTTTGTTTATTTCCTTCAAAGAATACGTGAGGCGAAGGTGTTGTACATATCGTTGGAAGCTCTTCTTTTGATTTAACTTCTGTTGAATTATATTGTGTTTTAGAAACATGAATTACAGGTAATTCGATAAGTTGTTTAGTAGTAATTTCAACCGGAACTGTTTCTTCGTAACGCAACTTAGCTTCTTCTAACTGAGTTTTAAACTTAGTAATAAACGGAGCCATTAAACGAGTAGCTTCATCTTTTACTTTACGAGGATTATTTACAATCTCTTTAAAGATCTCAGTTGTAGGTCCCTTGAATAAATTTGGACTTGATTCATACGGAGCTTTTAAAACCGCCATCAGAGAAAAGATAATATCTGCTTTTTTAGGATCATCTGAATCACGAGGGTAACCTGTTAGCTTAGAAACAGAACGACGAGGATATAAGAACGGATTATGTGTTTGAATCAAAAAGACACAACCAATAATACCAAGTATACCTTCCACGCGATCCTTACCTGCTTGAGGAATCTTTGGAGCTCGACGAACAGTTTCAGCAACTTCACGAACAGTTTGAAGAATCGGTAATAGCTGCTTAGCTTCGGGTAAGACTTGAAGCAATGAGAGAAGTAGATACAAAATATCTTCACTTGTACGACCAAGAATAAACATCTTTTGAATATCACGAAGTGATGCAGCAAATGATCCAAATTGAGAATCTCCCTTAAATTCCGATGTTTCCATTACATCATAATTAATTTGAACGTGTCCATCGCTATCAAAGTCATCCTGTGCAATTACTACGTCTTTGTTAACTTCTTCTCCGCAAAACTTACAAGTTCGCGTTCCATCAATTACACTTGTCCACTCGTCGTAAAATTCAAGACGATCGTCTTCTAGCTCTCCTTTTAGTAACGCAACTGTATGCTGACAGACCACAAACGAGTCTTCTTTGTCTGTATATATTCTGTCTTTCAAATCTAGAGCAATAGTTAGCTTTTCTATATCAAGGGCTTTATCTAATTCAGTTCTCTGTGTATCTCCGACAATAGAAAGAACATGCTTTCGCATTTCAGAATTATTTTTCTTTTCAAATTTTTCATATTTTTCTGATTGTACATTTTTGGAGAGAGGCTTCTGAAACTTTTTAAGTAGTTTTATATGATCTTGTAATATCTTGTGACCCATTTCTTCATTCCACGGTGTTCTTCCATGAGATATGAGTTTCTTCTGTTCTTCCTGTATAAATCCAACAGATACACACGTTCCCTTAGGATCTTCGGCTAGTTTTCCCTTTTCTCTATCATCAATTGCCTTATTTAATGAACTCCATGCTGGCGAACGATATACACCTGCTTCGGTTAGAGATTCGAATGTATCAAACGTATAGCATTCATCAGGAGTTGAAAAAGGATATTGTACGGGTGGTTGAGCTTCTATCGGAATAACGGCTACATTACCATGTTCATTTGCTTTGGACAATAACATCTTAGAAACGAATAATCCACCATCTTCCTGATTCATAAGCCAAAAACGCGGCGCCATTCCATCACCCCAGCCAAATGCGTATGAGTCTTGTAAGGATTTAGAAGGTTGTGTTTCGTTATCTTCTTCAGGAAACTTTACGGAAAGTGTAGGAGGAGTTGCGGTAATCGGATGAACCGGAACAAAACGTGATTTCCACGATTCCCATGGAATTTCTGAAAGTTTTACATCATACAATTTCAAATACTTTAATCCTTCGCCATACGGATCAGTGGTAGTTGGGACACCATGTGTTACGATGGTCGTAATTGTGGGAAATATGTCTAGAAGAGATTCATTCGTTATAATTTTAGATTGTTCCCTTGATGCAAGAAATGGATGATCTGCAAGCGGATTAGGGATTTCGAGTTCACGCTTTTCTAGAAAATAACCCTTTATGCGAATATTATCACTTGTATTTCCTATCGGAGCTAATACAACATCAAGAGTACCATCTTCATGTATAACTGTTTTAGAACGCTTATAATTTCCAAGTCCACGAATGCCCTTTTCACCTTTTTCATCTACAAGTGTCGTATCATCTTGCAACAAGACACCTTCTTTGCCAGTAGTTGTGTAAGGACGAGGTAACGCAGTTATCATGCGGGTGTAATACTGGGGGACATATAGAGATTCTTTTGAGAGCAGCGGTACCCAATCTTTTATGTATGAATATGGTGTGTATTGAAAGTCCTCGTAAATACTCTTTACCCATGGAACGTTTAGCGAAGTACGTGTACGATCAATTTTATATTCGGCATCTGTAACAGTTACAGTATTTGTATAGGCTTCTTCTATACGACTGACTTCTTTTGCAAGCTGTTTGATTTCAAATTTAGATACACTTTTATCCTTTGGAAGCATCTTTTGAAAATAATCATTCAATTGGTCAGGCAGAGTAAAAAAACGTTCAGATTCCGATCGCTGAACTTCTTCGTCAAATTCGAATGGTTCATCCAGCAATTCAAATTCACTTTGAGGATCAAATGTTATAACCTCTGCCATTATTATTCTATAGAACCTTTTCTAGAAGACTACAATATTCCTCGATGGAGTCCTTCGCCAGCTTTAGTACTGATTCCGGTGACTTGTCTGTACAGAACTGAAGTTTCAGATCCGGCTTTAGAGGATGCACAATATCATAAGAAACATAGGACGTGTTCATATCACTGTAGATGACTTGTTGAAAGAGACCGCCAATCGTGTGACCTCCAGTTTTAGTTAGAACACTAAATGTCTTATCCTGTTCGCGACGAATATTCTCCAATGCTTCTTTTGTGTAATCGTTGACTCTCTTGCGTAGAACATCCAATGCAATACGAAGAGTATCTTTAGCTGTCATAACACCAATGCTTTCAATTGCAAGACAGATCCAATACGGCTCGTCTTTCTCGTTCGTATAAAAGTACTT
>Ga0209355_1001253_pt1 | contig 14498 bp, 10 predicted proteins | sample LauGreSBDMM110SN_3_FD_187563 | JGI IMG/M metagenome (GOLD analysis project Ga0209355, IMG submission 187563) | Freshwater lake microbial communities from Lake Michigan, USA - Sp13.BD.MM110.SN (SPAdes) (version 2) | ecosystem: Environmental > Aquatic > Freshwater > Lake | place: Lake Michigan...
GCAGCAATTATACTACCCCCTGATTTTTACCACCCGTTGTTGAACGACTCCAAACAAGTTTCCGAAAAAAATAGAGCAATTCTTCGTCCGATATTAGAAGCCGCTGCGGTTGATTTTAAAGTGACATATTTGGATCAAATTTTAATTGACGAGATCAACATATTGAATGCCTCGATCCAAGCAATGCAAATGTGTTTGATTGCACTTCAACCCAAACCTACCTATATTATAGTTGACGGCAACCGATTTAAACCTGTTGAAACTATTCCACACTGCACGATTATAAAGGGCGATTCCAAATATGTGAGTATTGCCGCCGCATCAGTATTGGCAAAAACGTACCGAGACGACTACATGGAACAATTGCACGAAGAATTTCCCATGTACCACTGGAACAAAAACAAAGGATACCCTACTCGAGAACACCGGGATGCGATCAGAAAATACGGCAGTTGCAAATACCACCGTCAAAGTTTTAGATTATTGCCTGAGCAATTAAAATTGGAACTTTAATTTAAAAATTCGCAGCCAAAAAGTGATCTGAAGTGCTTGGCTATTTTTTGTTTCACTTCGGTTTCATCGACCTCACTTACGCCCAATTCAACGTGCAAAGAAGTTACGGCCTTTCCTTTGATGCCGCAGGGAATAATGTGATCAAAATAACCCAAATTCACATTCACATTCAAAGCAAATCCGTGCATGGTCACCCAACGCGAAGCACGCACGCCCAAGGCACAAATTTTTCGGGCAAACGGAGTTCCAACGCCCAACCACACACCGGTTTCTCCTTCGCTGCGGGTAGCTTCAAGACCATATTCGTGTAAGGTTAGAATGATGGCTTCTTCTAAGTAGCGCAAATACTGGTGAATGTCGGTAAAGAAATTTTCTAAGTCCAAGATGGGATAGCCCACCACTTGGCCCGGGCCGTGGTAGGTGATGTCTCCGCCTCTGTTTATTTTATGGAATGTAGCGCCTTTTTCGGCCAATTGGGTTTCAGATAACAGCAAATTATCCATCGAACCACTTTTTCCCAAGGTATACACGTGTGGGTGCGTTACCCACAATAAATAATTGGGCGTAAGAACCGGGATTTCAGCCGAACGATTGGCCAATTTGATCCCAACAATTTTCTGGAATAATTGCTCTTGGTACTCCCAGGCATCGGGATATGCTTGTCTCCCCAATTCTTGTATTTCGACTACTTTGTTCATAGCATGTACTGAGCGACAAAAATACAAAGTTTAGCCACGTGGCGCACATTGATCTAAATCCATTTGACAAATAAAATTTCGCTGTATATCGGCCAATTTTGGGATTGGGTAATTTTAAATTATCCCTATCTTTGGTCGCTCAAAAACAAGACTATGCAACTTTCCGAACAAGAAATCATCCGAAGAGACAAACTCAATGCCTTGCGCGAATTGGGGATCAACCCCTATCCTGCCAACTTATTTCCTGTGAATCATAGCTCAAAGCAAATCAAGGAACAGTTTGAAGAAGGCAAACAAGTAATTGTCGCCGGCCGATTGATGAGCGTGAGAGATCAAGGAAAAGCCTGTTTTGCCGAATTGCAAGACAGCGAAGGTCGCATTCAATTGTATTTGAACCGCGACATGATGTGTCCGGACGAAGACAAAACAACCTACAACCAAGTGTTCAAAAAACTGACCGACTTGGGCGATTTTATTGGCATAGAAGGTGAATTGTTTACCACCCAAGTGGGCGCCAAATGCATCCGTGTGAATGAATACACATTTTTGAGTAAAACCTTGCGTCCGCTTCCCTTGCCCAAAACCGATGAAGACGGAAATGTATTTGACGCCTTTACCGATGCCGAATTGCGTTACCGCATGCGCTATGTTGATTTGGTTGTAAATCCGCAGGTGAAAGCGGTGTTTCAAAAACGCAACAAATTATTTACCGCCATGCGAAATTTCTTTAATGACGCAGGCTATATGGAAGTTGAGACTCCCGTATTGCAATCAATTCCCGGAGGGGCTGCGGCTCGTCCGTTTATTACGCACCACAACAGCTTAGATATTCCCTTGTATATGCGAATTGCCAACGAGCTCTACCTGAAACGATTGATCGTGGGTGGATTTGACGGCGTATACGAATTCTCCAAAAACTTCCGCAACGAAGGCATGGACCGAACCCACAATCCCGAATTTACCGCGATGGAAATTTATGTAGCCTACAAAGACTACAACTGGATGATGAACATGACCGAAAATTTAGTGGAATATTGTGCATTGCAAGTAAATGGCACGACTGAAGCAACATTTGGCGAACACCAAATAAATTTCAAAGCGCCCTATGCTCGCGTTACCATGACCGCTGCCATCCAACAATTTACCGGTTTTGACATCACTGGAAAATCAGAAGAAGAATTGTTTGCCGCCGCCAAATCGATGGGCATCGACGTAAACGAAACCATGGGCAAAGGCAAATTGATTGACGAGATTTTTGGCGAAAAATGCGAAGGCCAATTCATTCAACCTACCTTTATTACCGATTACCCCAAAGAAATGTCGCCCTTGTGCAAAGCGCACCGCGATAATCCCGAATTGACCGAACGTTTTGAGTTGATGGTGTGCGGCAAAGAAATTGCCAATGCCTATTCTGAACTAAACGACCCCATTGACCAACGCGAGCGCTTTGAAGCCCAAATGGCTTTGGCGGCCAAAGGCGATGACGAAGCCAACGGCATTATAGACGAAGATTTTTTGCGCGCGCTTGAATATGGCATGCCGCCCACCTCAGGATTGGGAATTGGAATGGACCGATTGATTATGTTCTTGACAAACAATCCTTCGATACAAGAAGTATTGTTCTTTCCGCAAATGCGTCCGGAGAAAAAACAACTCGAAATTTCAGAAGACGAAAAGCTAATCATCAGTTTATTGAAATCCGAAAACAACCAAGCACTCGGAAGCCTGAAAGAAAAATCGCAATTGAGTGGCAAAAAATGGGATGCCGCCATGAAAGGTTTGGCCAAACACGGACTCACCAAAGTAGTGGTTGACGGCGAAAACAAAACTGTCATGCTCAATTAAAACAAACAAAAAAGGAACTCAATGAGTTCCTTTTTTGTTTATACTTTTCAGGTAGTGTAATGAGAATTCTACATTACCGAATAATTTTGTATTTCTCAACAATTGTCTCAACTTAAAATCAACTGCTCATTAAACCATTGCCAACTCTACCATTCCTAGTGAGGAATTTAAATATGAAAAACATGAAAAAAATGCTATTGGTTGTCGTTTTGTTGCTATGTGTTGTAACTTTTGCACAAGAAAAAAGAAAAAAAGGCAACAACCTGCCTCCAGAAAAAAGAGTAGAATTACAAGTTGCACGATTAAAAATTGAATTGGATTTAACCGAAAAGCAAACCGCCGATTTGCGTAATGTGATCAATGAACACCAACAAAACGGTGCCAAACAACGCGCCGAAATGGGTTCTAAAAAAGACAGTTTACACAAACCAAGTCCTGCCCAACGGGAGCAAATGAAGAAAAGCAGAGCCGATGACAAAAAAATGTTTGAAGAACAACTGAAAAAAATTCTTTCTCCCGCTCAAGTTGAAACCTGGCAACAAAACAAAGAAGCGCGCGAAAACAAACAAAAAGCCCTTAAAGAAAAAAGAGATTCGCGCGAAAATTAATCGAATTCGAAAAATTTAATTTGCCACTTCAAAAAAATCTATTAGATTTGGGCAGTTAACCAAAATAAAATTTGATATGAAAAAAGTTATTTCTATTGTAGTGTTGTTTTTTGCTTTTACACTAAACTCTGCTGCGCAAGACCTTAAAATGAATGCAGACGAAGCAGCCAAAAAAGATATCGCTGCATTAATTTCTAAAATAACTATAACTGAAAATCTTAAAAAAGATTTGTACACACTTATGGTAATGAAACACGAAGCCTTGGCTAATCCAAAATTAACAGCGACAGAAAAAGAGAATATTTCTAAAATATTTGAAAATAAACTAATGGCTGGATTAACAGAAGAGCAAAGAAAACAATTGTCCAGCGATAGCGAATTGTTTCAACGCATGTCGCACTAGAAATACAAATACATACATTAAAAAGGAGCCTTAAATGGGCTCCTTTTTAAGTTTATAGGGTTTGTGCTACTTTCTCTACGGCAGCAATGGTGAAATCTAAATCATCATAAGTAAGCGCATCGGTAATAAACCAGGTTTCGTAGGCCGATGGCGCAATGTAAATTCCCTGCTGCAATAAGCCATGAAAAAATTGCTTGAATCTGGGATTATCTCCTTTGGCTGCTGAAGCAAAATCGACCACCGGAGCTGCCTCAAAGTGCACCGAGATCATGGAACCTACTCGATTGATGGTGAATTCAATTTGATTGGCATCGAGTGCCTTTGCAATTCCTTGCGCCAAATAGGTCGTTTTTTGATCCAATCTTTCAAACAAATCGGCATCTGAATTGATGGCTTGCAACATTGCTAATCCAGCAGCCATAGCCAAGGGATTCCCGGATAAAGTTCCGGCCTGATATACGGGTCCTAATGGAGCTAAATAGTTCATGATTTCGGCTCGCGCGGCAAAAGCACCAACCGGCAAACCGCCGCCAATTACTTTTCCGAAGGTGACAATATCGGCATGTACGCCATACAATTCTTGCACCCCGCCTTTGGCCAATCGGAAGCCGGTCATCACCTCGTCAAAAATGAGCAGCGCATTATGTTGATCACAAATCGCTCTCAATCCTTCTAAAAATCCAGACGCCGGAAGCACACAACCCATGTTTCCCGCTACAGGTTCAACAATTATCGCGGCAATTTCATTGGGATTGGCGGCAAATAATTGTTCTACTTCTTCTAAATTATTGTATTGCGCCAACAAGGTGTCTTGTGCAGTTCCAGGAGTAACTCCCGGGCTGTTGGGTGAACCAAAGGTAACGGCTCCACTACCTGCTTGAATTAAAAACGAATCGGAATGCCCGTGGTAGCAGCCGGCAAACTTGATAATTTTGTGTCGAGAAGTAAATCCTCTGGCCAATCGAATAGCGCTCATACAGGCCTCAGTCCCCGAATTGACAAAGCGTATTTTTTCTATATTGGGCACCATAGAAACGGCCAATTTGGCAATTTCGGTTTCTAAAGCGGTGGGAGTTCCAAAAGAGGTTCCCAAGGCTGCCCGGCTTGTTACTGCCTCTACTACAGGTGGATAGGCATGGCCTAAAATCATCGGGCCCCAGGAATTGATGTAATCAATGTACCGATTTCCGTCTTCGTCAATTAAATACGCTCCATGGGCTTTGGCTATAAAAATAGGCGTTCCTCCCACCGATTTAAAGGCGCGAACGGGAGAATTGACTCCGCCAGGAATAACTTGTTCGGCTTCGGCAAATAATTGACTGCTGCGTTGATATAACATAGAATTAGTTTATTTGTAGCGTTTGTCCAATGGAAAGTGTATTGTCAGCTAGGCCATTTTTGGCACGTAACTCCTCTACACTTTGGTTGAATTTTTTTGAAATAGAATACAAGGTATCGCCCGGCATTACGGTATAGGTGTCGGCAGTGTTTGTTTGGGCTAAGCTTGAATTAGCAGAAACAGGGTTGGTAGGCACATACTCAATACCCAACACCTCGGCATCGTATTTTTGTAGTTGGTACCGCTCAATAATGCCGGTTAACTTTTCGGGATATTTCGGATCTGTGGCATAACCAGCTGCTTTTAGTCCACTGGCCCATTGTTTGTAGTCGCCTTTTTCTAATTCAAACAAGCCTTTGTATCGGGGGCGTGAAGTTAAAAATAACGCGTGATCTTGATAGGACTCCGTGGCTTGTTCATACTTTCTGAAACACTCTTGGGCAGCATCGTCGTCATATTTCACGCTGGGACCCGTCCATTCTTTGTGGCATTTGATGCCAAAATGATTGTTGGCCAAAACACTCAAAGGACCAGTTCCGGCTCCAGATTCTAAAATACCTTGCCCTAAAATTATACTAGCAGGAATGCCATATTGCTTCATATTGCTTTTAGCAATTTCGTCGAATTGATCGATGTACGCCAATACCATTTCGGTGGTTACTTTTACTTTTGTGGTGGCTTCCAGAATTTCGGTTTTGGAAACTACCGTAGAATTATCATTTGATTTGTTTTGCTCAATTGCCGCTTCGTAGGGTTTTTCAATAACTGTTGCATTTAAGGTTTGTGTACCCGAAGTATTTGCAGGTTTTACTGGCTGTTTTTTGGCTGGAACGGGTTTCTTTTTTACTTGTACAGCCACTCGCTTTGTTACAGGGATAGTGACTTGAACGATAGATCGGCTTGATCCACAACTGTACAATAAAAAAGCCAGTATAAGTAGCACAATTTTGTTATTCATAGTACGTAATTTGCAGTTTGTTTTTTTGACGTAAACGATTATTTATACCTAGTATTCCTTGTAATCCACCCGTGTGAATCAGTAAAATTTTACTTCCTTTTTTAAAATAATTTTTTTGTATCAAGTCCATAACGCCATAAACCATCTTTCCGGTATAAATAGGATCTAAAGGAATGTGGTGCTGGGCATGAAAATCATTCAAAAATTGAATCAATTTGGATGTTGTTTTTGCATATCCACCAAAATGGTAATCCGTCTGTAATTCCCAATTGTTTTCGTGCGTAAAATTACGAATATCTTCTTGTAAAAAATCACCCTTTAAGGCCGGAAATCCAATTATTTTTTGATGGGGCATGGCACTGTTTATGATGCCCGAAATGGTGCCTCCTGTTCCTACTGCACAGCAGATAAAATCGTAGACCTCATCGGCAGATGTAATGATTTCCTCGCAGCCCTTCACCGCCAATTGATTGGTTCCGCCTTCGGGCAAAACATAAACCTCCCCGTATTTTTTTTGCCAATATTCTAAGGCAGCGATTTCGTTTTTATGCCGGTATTGTTCTCGACTAATGAACTCCAGTTGCATGCCGCATTCTTGAGCAAATTGCAAGCTGGGATTGTCGGCAATTTGACTGACCAATTCCTCGCCTCGAATGATACCAATGGTCTGAAAACCATACTCTTTCCCTGCCGCTGCAACTGCCACAATGTGATTGGAAAACGCCCCTCCGTAAGTGAGAATTTTATTGTACTTTTTGGCTTCGGCGAGATTGTATTTTAATTTTCGGAATTTATTACCCGAAATATGGGGATGTAATAAATCTTCCCGCTTGATGAAAAGCGAAATTGTTGTGTTGGGTAATTGAATTTCTTGAACCAAAGATTGTGTTAAATAAAATTAGACAAAAGGCAAAAAAGATGAATTTTAACGATTATTTAGGCTACTTACCGATTAAAAAAAAATATTTAATTGTTTCTATTTATTTTTTATTCCAAATAGTAAGCTAGATCATTTTTTATGGCAATAAATTTATTTCCCCCACAAAGTAAATCCCTAAGGAAATCACTCCTTATTTTTTTCGCTTTTTTTTGTTTGACAAAGCTAACACTTCAGGCGCAAACTACCATCATATCTCCAACCGGAGCCGGTGGATTTGAATTGGGAACCACCTTTGCCGCCAATGGCTGGACTGCCACTACCGGAACGGCTACCCAAAACCAATGGGTGTGTAGTACGGGAGCAACTGCCGGATTTTCAGGAACAAATGCAGCCTATGTGACCAACAATACCGCCGGAACACCTCCTCCACATGCTTATACCCTTAATCCAGCACAAACATCACACATTTATCGAGATTTTACAATTCCTGCTGGAGAAATTATAATTAATTTATCCTTCAGTTGGATATCAAATGGCGACACTAACAAAGATAAATTGCGCGTTTACATTATCCCAATTACAACTGCCCTAACTTTTGGAACTGGAGTGACAACTGGTGGTACAACAGGCGCAATTCAAGTAGGCTTGAACAATTACAGTGGACAATCCACCTGGACTACAGCCGCAATAACCCTTCCAACCACCTATGCTGGGACTACAGCTCGCTTGGTGTTTGAGTGGAGCAATAACAACAGTGGCGGAAATCAACGTCCTGGAGGTGTTGATAACATTTCATTGACTTCTATGCCCGTTTTGGGCGACGAATGTGCAACTGCCATTCCGCTTACTGTGAATTCAAGCTGTAGTTACACCACCTATACCAATGCAGCCAATACAGCAAGTGCAGGGGCTCCTGCTCCTGGTTGTGCCAGTTACAGTGGAGGCGATATTTGGTTTAGTGCCGTAGTTCCCTTTACCGGAATCTTGACAGTGGATACCCAAACAGGGGTAATTACCGACGGTGGAATGGCCTTCTACACGGGTACGTGTGGCGCACTGACTTTGTTGCAATGTGACGACGACAGCAGTGCCAACGGACTGATGCCAACCCTTACAGCAACGGGTTTAACGCCAGGATCCACAGTGTATATTCGCTTTTGGGAGTACAGCAACGACAACAATGGAACTTTTGGCATTTGTGCTACTTCGCCCTTGTGCGGTAATCCAAGCTTAATAAATGCGAGTATCACTTCACAAACAACAGCAAGTATCACTTGGACAGCACCTACTCCCGCACCAAATGATGGCTATCAATATTACTTAAGTACCTCACCAGTTACTCCCGGTCCGGCGGCAACTCCAACCGGAAGTTTGGCAGCAGGCATAACCAGTTTAAGCTTAGCCGGACTAACGCCACTAACCACCTACTACATTTGGATTCGCTCCAACTGTGGTAGCGCATTAGGCATTGGCACATGGGTAGGGGCAACCAACTGGTTGCAGCCCAATTGTGCAGTAGGAAACAGCACAGGTACTACCACCTTGGCCTGTCCATATGTAGTGGCGGGCGGACTAGGTTTAAACGGAGTAGATCCTACACCCATTAGTTGTACGGCCTCATCTTGCGTAGATTTGGAAGCTACCTATTTGGATATGAAACAAACCACTTCCTATACGGTGGCGTCTATCCCTTATGCACCGCCCTACCAATTTAATTGCTTAAAAAACCCGGTGAGTGTAAATGTTGACGATAGATGGTCGCCTGCCATAAATTTGCCATTTAGTTTTTGTTACTATGGAAATAGCTACAACCAATGTACAATTGGGTCGAATGGGGTGCTCTCTTTTGATATTGTCAACAATGCGCCGAATAGTTACAGCACCTGGTCTTTTGCCGATAACCTCCCAAATAATACCTTGTTTTTGAATACCATATTTGGCGTTTATCATGACATTGACCCAAGTGTAGGTGGAGAAATAGGCTGGGAATTAATTACGTTGAATTCTGGCTGTAGAGCTTTAATTGCCTCATGGAATAATATTCCGATGTTTTCGGCCGCTTGTAATAGCTCTTTGTATACCGGTATGATTGTGCTGTATGAAAATACCAACATAATTGATGTATATGTAAAAACCAAAACTGTCTGCGGATCCTGGAATGATGGTAACGCTATCGTGGGGATTCAAAACAGCACCGGAACTCAAGCTGTAGTGGCGCCTGGTCGAAATGGACTAGATGCCAACTGGAATGTTACCAATGAAGCTTGGCGTTTTACTCCATCGGGAGCAAGCCTCACCACACTAGCTTGGTACGAAGGAACTACTGCAACTGGCCCAGTAATTGGTACTACAAGTGTGCTAAATGTATGTCCAACCGCTACAACAAATTATACAGCCAAAGTCGTTTATTCGTTTTGCGACGGAACTACTATGACCAAAACCGATTACACTACGGTAACGGTAAGCGACGGCAAAAACTGGAACGGTTCCCTAACCACCGACTGGAATACGGCAAACAACTGGTCTCCTGAAGGCGTTCCAAACAGCACCGATTGTGTTGTAATTCCGGTTACCGCCAATAATCCAATTATCTCAGGAAATGGCTACAATGGATTAGCCGGAAATATTACGGTAAAAAATGGCGCAACCTTAACCATTCAACCTGCTAATTCGGTTACCGTTACCGATTGGGTAAAAGTGGAAGCTACTGGTGATTTTATCATCGAAAACAATTCGAGTTTATTGCAAGTAAACAATGCGACCAATACCGGAAATATAACCTATAAACGTACTGCTCAAAATATTAGAAAACTCGACTACGTATATTGGTCTTCGCCTGTGAGTGGATTTAACATCAATTCATTAGTTGCTCCACTAGTTTACGGACCAATCTACACTTGGAATCCAACAGTGGCGAACACAAATGGTGGACAAGGCAACTGGCAAGGAGCCGCTGGTAGCATTATGTCGCCAGGAAAAGGCTACATTGCGCGTGGGCCGGGCACATTTACCACGGTAGGCGCCAATTTAAATGCTACCTTCTTGGGTATACCAAACAACGGAATTATCACCACACCTATTTCACGAGGATCAGATACCAATACCGCATTCCATACCGGATTAAATGGAATAGAAATTACCAATTACAGCGACAATGCCAATCTAATAGGAAACCCCTACCCTTCGGCCTTGCGCGCAAGTCAGTTTTTGTTTGACAACAATGCCAAAATTGAAGGAAACATTCGACTTTGGACACATGGTACTTTGCCTGCACAAATTGCCAATCCGTTTTACGATTCGTTTGTGTACAACTATACCGCAGGCGATTATTTCACCTATACCTTTACTGGAGCAAGTTGTTGCCCTGCGGCTGGAGCTGATTTATTTATAGGAGCCGGGCAAGGATTTTTTGTGGAAATGAAAGACGGGCCGGCCGCGTCAAATACGGTTACCTTTACCAATTCCATGCGAAATTTCACCTATTCAAACAGTTTATTCTATCGTCCTGGACAAACTCCAGTTGATGTAGAATCCATCCAACGCAACCGCATTTGGGTAGATTTGATTGACGCCACCGGCAATTCAGATAGAACCTTGGTGGGGTACATTGAAGGCGCAACAATGGACAAAGACAGCTTCTTTGATTGCAAAACCAGCACAACTGCAGCCATGTCTGTATATACACAAATTGGCAATGAATCCTTTATCATTCAAGGTCGTGCCTTGCCCTTTGAAGTAACCGACGAAATACCTGTGGGAATGCACTTGCCCACAGCGGGTAGTTATTCACTGGCTATAGCTGGTGTTGACGGTCTATTTGATGCCCAAAATATCTACCTAAAAGACAGTGCGTTGCAACTCATTCACGACCTAAAAACTACACCATACCAATTTGCTTCCGAGGCCGGAAATTGCACCAATCGTTTTCAGTTGGTATTTGCCAACGGCGCATTGGGTGCTTCCCAATTTGAATTGAGCAATACAATACATGTGTCTACTAACGAATCCATTCAAATTACATCAAGTGGAGAAACCATACAATCGGTAGTTATCTATGACGTTTTGGGCCGAAAGTTAGCCGAAAACAAACAGGTAAATGCCCAACAACTTCTCATCAGCAATTTGCAAAAAAACAATACCGCTCTATTGGTTGAAGTCATCACCCAATCAGGCGCAAGAATTACTAAGAAAATAATCTATTAACAACACCTTGTTTTCTGTAAAAGACCTTGGGAAACTGAGGTCTTTTCTTTTTTAACAAAACCCCTATTTTTGTTCCTGGCTAAATTTGTACTTTTGGGCATGGCAAAACAAAACGAAGCAACCCCACCCGTAGAAGGCGAAGATTTTTATTACACGCCCGAAGGATTCAAATGCTTTACCGAAAAGCACCATTTGAAACGCGGCTACTGTTGCAAAAGTGGCTGCCGCCATTGCCCGTATGGCTATGACAAAAAAACCGACAGTTTTACACCAACCAAAAAATAAGATCCATTGCCCATGAACTTTCAAGAGCAAATTCAACAAGGAATACCCGTACAATTACCAGCATCAAAACCGGTTGATCTGGCCATCAATCACGCGCCCAAGCGCAAAGAAATTCTAAGTGCGAGCGAGACCAAATTGGCCCTTCAAAATGCGTTGCGCTACTTTGATCCCATTCACCACGCCACACTCTTGCCCGAATTTAAAGCCGAATTGGCTGAATACGGTAGAATTTATATGTACCGCTTTCGTCCTGATTATAAAATGTACGCTAGGCCAATTTCCGAATACCCCGGAAAATCAGAACAGGCCAAAGCGATTATGCTTATGATTCAAAACAACTTGGATTATGCAGTTGCCCAACATCCGCATGAGCTCATTACCTATGGCGGAAACGGAGCGGTGTTTCAGAACTGGGCCCAATATTTGCTTTGTATGAAATACCTTTCCGAGATGACCGACGAGCAAACTTTGGTGATGTATTCGGGTCATCCGATGGGATTATTTCCCTCGCATGCCGATGCACCTCGCGTTGTGGTTACCAATGGAATGGTCATTCCTAATTATTCCAAACCCGACGATTGGGAACACATGAATGCTTTAGGTGTTTCCCAATACGGCCAAATGACCGCCGGCAGTTATATGTATATTGGCCCACAAGGCATTGTGCACGGTACGACCATTACGGTATTAAACGGTTTTAGAAAAATAAAAAAATCCCCACAAGGTGGATTATTCGTTACTTCTGGACTTGGCGGCATGAGCGGTGCACAACCCAAAGCGGGCAATATCGCAGGCTGCGTAACGGTTTGTGCCGAAGTAAACCCCAAGATTACCCACATTCGTCATTCACAAGGTTGGATCAATGAAGTAATTGAAAACATTGACCAATTAGTTCCACGAGTTAAAACAGCGCTAGAAAATAATGAAGTAGTTTCCATTGCCTATCTAGGAAATATAGTAGACGTCTGGGAACGATTTGACCAAGAAAATGTACACATCGATTTAGGTTCTGATCAGACTTCCTTGCACAATCCTTGGGCGGGCGGCTACTATCCGATGGGCTATTCGTTTGAAGAGTCTAATGATTTAATGGCAACTAATCCTGATAAATTCAAGGAAGAAGTTCAAAAAACGTTGCGTCGACACGCAGCAGCCATCAATAAACATACCGAAAAAGGAACGTATTTCTTTGATTATGGAAATGCATTTTTATTAGAAGCGTCTAGGGCTGGAGCCGATGTTTTTGCAGAAAACCACATTGATTTCAAATACAACAGCTACGTTCAGGATATTATGGGGCCCATGTGTTTTGACTACGGATTTGGACCATTCCGTTGGGTTTGTGCTTCTGGAGACCCTGAAGATTTAGAAAAAACCGATCAACTTGCATGTGCAGTTTTGGAACAACTGAAACTAAATGCCCCTGCTGAAATTCAACAGCAAATGGCCGACAACATACAATGGATCAAAGGCGCCCAAGCCAACAAATTGGTGGTAGGTTCGCAAGCCCGCATCTTGTATGCCGATGCCGAAGGAAGAATGAAAATAGCTGCTGCATTTAACAAAGCTATAGCTGCGGGAAGTATTGGAACCATTATTCTTGGCCGCGACCACCACGATGTTTCAGGTACAGATTCGCCCTACCGCGAAACCTCTAATATTTATGACGGGTCCCGTTTTACAGCCGATATGGCTATACAAAATGTAATTGGCGACAGTTTCCGAGGTGCCACTTGGGTTTCTATCCACAACGGAGGAGGCGTAGGTTGGGGCGAAGTAATTAATGGTGGTTTTGGATTGGTACTCGACGGATCGGCTGATGCCCAACGCCGCTTGGAATCGATGTTATTTTGGGACGTCAACAACGGAATTTCCCGCAGAAGTTGGGCTAGAAATGAAGGTGCTATTTTTGCCATTAAACGCGCCATGGAAAGCCAGCCTTTGTTGCAAGTTACCCTACCCAACCTGGTAGATGAAAATTTATTTGATTGTTAATTTAAAAAATAAACCCATGAAAATTTTAACGCTTATTCCTGTTTTAGCTTTACTAGTAGCATCTTGCGGTTCAATCAGTGTAGCTACCGATTATGATAAAGCTACCGATTTTAGCACCTACAAAACCTATGCCTTCTACAAAACCGGCATCGACAAAGTAGAATTGTCAGATTTAGACAAAAAACGCATCCTGCGCGCCATTGACACTACTTTGCAGGCCAAAGGTTTCAGCAAAAGTGAGAACCCCGATTTCTTGGTAAACATCAGCACCAAAGTAGAGAAAAATGTAAACGTAAACCAATTCAATGCGGGTTATGGCTATGGTTGGGGACGCGGTTGGAATCCGTATTTTGGGATGAATAACGCTACGGTTACCACCACCACCGAAGGCGTCTTAACCATTGACTTTATTGACGCCAAAAAGAAAGAATTGTTCTGGCAAGGCAACGGAACCGGATACCTCACGAGTAACCAAGCCAAAAAAGACAAAGTAGCTGCCGAATTTGTTTCTGAGATCTTGGCGAAATATCCGCCGGAGAAGAAGTAATAATTGGGGTGGTATACTAAGAACGATAAATTTCTTTAAGCAAATAGTTGGAAGTTGGGAGTGGGAAGTGGGAAGGAATTGGCCACGAATGCACGGATTCTATAAATTCCAATATTTTAATCCCGAAACTTCGGGACCAATTTTCGTTTACATTTTTTCCGCAACACAGATTTTTACAATTTGAAAAATTATTAAAATTTTTCAAATTATATACATTTCTTGAA
>Ga0209355_1001254_pt1 | contig 14498 bp, 12 predicted proteins | sample LauGreSBDMM110SN_3_FD_187563 | JGI IMG/M metagenome (GOLD analysis project Ga0209355, IMG submission 187563) | Freshwater lake microbial communities from Lake Michigan, USA - Sp13.BD.MM110.SN (SPAdes) (version 2) | ecosystem: Environmental > Aquatic > Freshwater > Lake | place: Lake Michigan...
AGTTATGAATTATATTCTTATTCAGATGAATAAAATATATAACTATATAACTATAAAAATATAAAAATATAAAAATATAAAAATATAAAAATATAAAAATATAAAAATATAAAAATATAAAAATATAAAAATATAAAAATATAAAAATATGAAAATATAAAAATATAAAAATATAAAAATATAAAAATATGAAAATATAAATTAAAAATTGATATAACAATATAATAAACAATTTATTATATTATTATGAGCAAATTTTACAGAAAGATAAATGATCCTGAATCTTTTAGACAAAACGTTCTTAGTAAATTAAACACTATTATTAATAATGCTAAAATCAGCGAAAATTTAGAAAAAGGTATTTATAATTATGTCTTACAAGTGTGTGAAGAAAAAAATTTATTAAAAAAATGGAGTAATGAAGCATTTGTATTGCTATATATAGAAAAATTAAGAACTCTTATTATAAATTTGAAAAATGCTGATTTGTTAAATAAATTATTATCAAAATCGCTTAATGCACATGAATTTGTTTTCATGAGCCATCAAGAGCTACGTCCCGAATTATGGGATAGTTTAATAGAAGAAAAAAAAATAAAAGACGAAAACAAGTATACACCAAAAATAGAAGCATCAACAGATAATTTTATTTGTGGAAAATGCAAGTCTAAAAAATGTACATATTATCAACTTCAAACGCGTAGCGCCGATGAACCAATGACTACATTTGTTACTTGTTTAGATTGTGGTAATAGATTTAAACGATAAATTTAAAGACTTAAGTTAAAGACTCAACTTAAAGACATATTTATAAAATATCCAAGTCTTGTAATTTCCAATATTCAAAAGTATTATTCGGTAATGGTCTTTGAATAATAAAAGGCAGTACTTTTTGTTCTAGTTCCATTAATACAATTATATTATTATCTATTATTTTTTCATTAATCTTAATATATGGTGGGCTTCCTGTATTTAGTTGTTTTAAACGCATACCCAAGACTTTCGTCTTTTCATATTTGGTCAATAAAGGAATAGTTTTATGCAGTTCATCTACAATAATCCCGTATTTATTTTTTGAGACTTTGCATAATTCTTTGATTTCATTAAAATTTTTATATAAACACTCATTATGAAAATTTAATATATGATTTTTTTTAAAATCATCATTGAATTTATTAAAATCACTTTCATCTAAGTCCTCAATATCATAATCATATTTATTGTATGTTGTTTTTTCGCTGTCAAAAATATTTTTTTTCCCAATTTTATCATCATAGTCAAGTTTTTTATTTTCAACTGACTGTTTATATATTTTATCATCATCTGGTTTATCGTCGTCATTGTCATCGTCATCGTCATCGTCCTCGTCATCATCATCATCTTCAATGTCTATATTTGTATTGCCATTTTCAGACAATTCACCATCATTACTTCCATCAATATCTAATTCGGTTTCAGCATCAACATCTGGGTCAATATACGTATCTTGTTCGCGTAACTCAGCACCATTATCAGATGAAGACGATGGTCTATTAATCTTGTCATCTATAATAGAAGTCATATATATTAAAATAACTATAAAAAAATATTTAAATCAATTATATTTTTTAATAGTTAGTTCTTTAAATTGTTCTTTAAATTGTTCTTTAAATTGTTATGCTAGTGTTTAGTTTGTTTTCCAAATAAAATCACAATGACTGCATAAATATAAATATTTCATGGCAGTATTATCATACCTAATATATATAATTTCTCTCATATTTGTATCAAAACCCTCGCTATTTGTTTCGCATGTACTATTTGGACATTTAATAGTATTGATTCGTGGTAAAGTAATATCTAATTTTGTATATTTATTAATATGAACATTATATTTATCTTCTGTTTTATTAATATTTTCTTCTAATATACACTTATTTACATCCAAAATTTTATCATCAACATTACCACAATTTCTACAATAATAAACTATTTTATCACACTCTTCTTCTTCCAATTTAATATAATACATATTGCTGCAAGTACTACAAAAATTCATAGTATTATAGTATATAATATATACTATTTAAATAAATAAAATTGTAATCAATTTTACATATTAAATAATTTTCATATTTTCATGATTTTCATATTTTTTTATTTTCATATTTTAATATTTTTATATTTTTATATTATTACATTGTAATATGTTTACTAGAAAAAAATCAAACTATAACAATGCTAAAAGAATGCTAAAAGAATGAATACTGAATTTTTTGAATTTTTATAAATTCCTTAACATCCTAAAATTACAAGACAATCTTTAACAAATCATATAATTTGCTATAGTTAAGACTATATTTTAAGTCATATATCACAATTTCAAACGGATTTTTCATAGTAATAAAATTACTATATTTAATTTCATTAGCATTTATTAATTCCAATAGATGTGCTTTATTAGTTTGAAAAGCGCTATTAACAATGGCCTTAAATTTATGCATAATTTCTATATTATGATATGTTAATTTTTTGGCAACATTATGATGTATAGGAAAATCATTAATTAAACAAACTAGCGTAACTATTGAGAACTCAATATTTTTATAAAATACTAAATAATTATATTTATTTAATTCATAATGATCTTCTCTTATTCCTGGTTCATTTAATAGTGGATTACTACACAATACAGTAACAAGTGTAAATAATATTGAATATATTGATTGACACGAACTCCAACTTTCACCAGACCAAGTATTTAATATAGATAAACATACTTTACCATTTGTATATAAATTGGGATTGAAACGCATACTTCCATCATTTGTCAAATAATTAACTTGTGGTGGTGCAAAAGGATAATTTTCGGGAAAAATGAATTCAAAGAAATAATAACCATATGCATAGGGAGTGTTATTATTTCCAATTATTAAAGCATAACCTTTCAATACATTTTCATCATCGTGTTTATAATATATATTTTCTTTACTTAAAGACTCTTCATTAGTTATAATATATTTAACATCTTTTGCTATTCTTTTTATAGTGCTATTATTTAAGTACATAATACTAATAATATTAAAACATTAGTTTTAATACTATTTTATAAATAATAATAATAATATAAAAATTGAAATAAAAATATATTATACTATAATAATAATACATAAGTATGACATGTAATAATACAACTAGAATACCGTCATCCAAATGGGATGAATATTTGGCTTCAAATAAGTCGGAAAAAGGCGGTATTATAACACATACAAAAATAGGTAGTAAAGAATCCAACATATATGCAGGTAGTTATAACATTACAAACATGCCTGAATTCTGGACTAATTATTATAGTCATGTTTTTGAGAAAAAAAACAAAGAATATTTGACAGAAAAACAATTAATAGAAGATGGTCCATTATTAGTAGATATTGATTTGCGTTATGATAGTCAAGTAACTACACGTCAACATAATAAAAATCACATTATTGATTTGATTGTATTATATGCTAATAAACTAAATTTAATATATAGTATACCAAATAAATCAATAATCAATGTATATATATTGGAAAAACCAGATGTAAATGTATGCGAAGACAAAGTAAAAGACGGTATTCACATTATATTTAGTATAAAAATGGATAAATCACATCAATGTGTTTTGCGAAAAATGATTATTGAAGAAATTGGAAATATATGGGATAATATTAAAAATACAAATTCATATGAAGACGTGTTTGATGAAGGAATAACAAAAGGCTTTGTTAATTGGCAAGTATATGGCTCGCGAAAACCAGACCATAAAGCATATAGTCTAACCTATTTTTATGAGCTAACATATATAAAAGAAGATGATACATTAGGAATAGAAGAAACGTGGGATTTCAAAGAAGTTGCTATCTCAAAAATTAACATTCAAGAACATTTGCATTTAATGAGTGCGCGCTATAATGCGCATCAAACTTTTGAACTTACTCAAAATAGTGAGTTGTTAAAAAAAATAGATTATGAAAAACAACAATTAAATGTCAAGCAACGCAAAGCAACTATAAATGTTGTTGATACTAAAATAGACACAAATTTGTATGATTTTGGTAAAATTGCTAATGTTAAAACCTTGGATTGTTTAATTGCCAGTTTTCTAGAGGAAGTAGCTGCTAGCGATTATGAAATAAAAGAGACACATGAATTTACTATGATTTTGCCAAAAAGTTATTATGCACCGGGATCGTATAATAAATGGATTAGGGTGGGGTGGGCTTTAAAAAACACTCATGAAAAGTTATTTTTGACATGGTTAAAATTTAGTTCTCAATGTGATACATTTAAATTTACACAAACAGAGGTGTCGTCACTATATAGTTTATGGAAAAATTTTGATGTTAAAAATTGCGATTGTTTGACAAATCGATCTATTATGTTTTGGACAAAAACAGATAATTATGAAGAATATGACAAAATTCGCAAAGAAACAATAAGTTATTACATAGAACAAACTTTGCAAACTATGATTCTAAAAGATAAAGTGACTGAATTTGATTTGGCTGTTGTGTTATTTCAACTATTTAAAGATCAGTTTGTGTGTGTGAGTGTAAAAAATAACGAATGGTATGAATATAAAAATCATAAATGGAATGAAATTGATTCTGGTAGCACATTGAGATTATTAATATCAAAAAAGATGCATGATATTTATTGTAAAAAATCTCATGAACTAATTGAAACAATTACAAAAAAAGAAAATAATGATGAAAACACGGAAAATTTGAAAACTCGCTCTTTAAAATTGGGGGACATATGTATATTATTAAAAACAACAAGTTGGAAAAATAATATAATGAAAGAAGCAAAGGAGCTTTTTTATGATAAAAACTTTATGACCAAATTAGATGCCAATCCCTATTTAATGTGTTTTAATAATTATGTAATTGATTTTAAATCAAAAACTCATAGAAAAGGTAAACCAGATGATTATATTTCTAAATCTACTAATATTGATTATATTGATAGTAGCGAATTAATTGGCAATAATTATTGTTCAATTATTCAAGAAGTAAACAAGTTTATTGATGAATTGTTTCCAGATAAAGAACTTCGCCGTTATATGTGGGAACATTTGGCGTCGATTTTAATTGGAAAAAATGACAATCAAACATTTAACATTTATACAGGTAGCGGATGCAATGGTAAATCAAAATTAGTGGAATTAATGAGCAGATGTTTGGGTGATTATAAGGCAACTGTTCCTATTACATTAATTACACAATCGCGCAATTCAATTGGTTCTACATCATCAGAAGTAGTAGCATTAATGGGAGTTCGTTATGCTGTTATGCAAGAACCAAGCAAAGGCGATGTTATTAATGAGGGTATTATGAAAGAAATTACTGGTGGTGATCCTATTCAGGCACGAGCACTATTTAAAGACAGTGTGACATTTACACCACAATTTAAATTAGTTGTTTGTACTAATGTGCTATTTGATATTAATACTAATGATGACGGAACTTGGCGGCGCATTAGAATATGTGATTTTATGTCAAAATTTACAGATGCTCCATATGAAAACGAGGACAAATTTCCGAAAGCCAACTTTCCATATCAATATTTAATCGATCAAAAAATAGATGAAAAATTCACATTATGGGCACCAGTATTAATGTCTAAATTGGTTGCTATGGCATATAAAACAGAAGGTAAAGTAAAAGATGCTAAAATTGTTACTTTGGTTAGTGATAATTATCGAGAAGCACAAGACTACTTAACGGAGTTTGCAAAGGAAAAAATTACTCGAATGCGTGAAGGAGTAATTAAGAAAACAGAATTAATGGAAGAGTTTAAAACATGGTATACAATGAATTATGGTCGAGCATCTTTACCAAACGGTAAAGAAATAACAGATTATATGGATAAACAATATGGCAAAAACAAGAGAGGTAAGTGGATTAATGTTATTATAAATTATAATAATGAAAGCGATAATGAAAGCGCTAATGAAAGCACTAATGAAGAACATTAAATAAACAATGGCAATGTTTACAAATTTAACAGTGGATAAATTTAACAGTGGATAAATTTAATAGTGGATAAATTTAACAGTGGATAAATTTAACAGTGGATAAATTTAATAGTGGATAAATTTAACAGTGGATAAATTTAATAGTTTAATTAAATAGCTAAACTATTAAATAAATTATCTTAAAGTTACTACATTTTTTCTATTAACGAATCATATGTAGAAGTATCTTCTTTCAAATTGTAAAATTCCAAATAATAAATATATCCTTCGTATATTAAATTAATTAAATATGACAATATTATCGGTGTAATTAAATAAATAAATATTAGTAATAATATTATTCTATTAGTATATTGTTTTTCGCTTATAAATTTTGAAAAAATAAGATATAATACAAATAAAGCATAATATACAATTATATAATAAAAATAGACTGTTTTATATAAATCGTAATTTGAAACTAAATATATATTTTTTCTATTATCCATATGCAAAGTTGATTTATAATTATCTATTTTTTTTTGTATTGCTTCTAAAATAGCAAGTTTATTACTAACAATATCTGTCATTGAATTTCGATCCAACAATAGTGTTTTGTGATCATTTGTAAATGTTATATAATAATTATATAAACTATCTAAATCAGACAATTCTTCTTCTAAAAATAACTTAATTGATTGTGTAGAATTATTTTGACAATCTCTGGCAAAATTAGGAGTTGACCGAAATGCTCTATGTCTGGATTCGAGTGATTGTCTTACAAATTTATATAATCCATAATCTTCATAACTTTCAATATGTGTTGCACGTGTTGGATGCAAATATTTGGTTATCCAACTATTAAAATTAGTGGACATATTTGCTACATCTCTCTGTTGTGGTGTATTAGATAATTCATTTACAGATCTTGCAGCTCTATTAATGCCACCAAACAAATCTTTATTTTCATCTATTATATCGGCAATTGTATCAACTGCTGTATTTGCACCTTCATTGCATTGTCTTATAACTGCTGTGGCTGCACTATCACAATCACAATAATTAACATTTTTACATTGTCCAGACATAGGTTCAATATTATTTGCATTAGATGTAGTAATATTTGTAACATAACCACTATAAGTAGTTCTCCAATCATTGTCACTTAACGCATTAGTTACTAAACTTGCATTTGGTCCAAGCATTTCATTTACAGCAGTCAAAAATGTATTTTCAGCACCATTACCAACTGCTTCACAACATTCTTTTATAACTCGTGGCATAACACGATCACAATCACATTTAAAACACGGAGGTGGAGGTGGTGCTTGAGAGCGTGAAGATTTATTTCCCATGCTTTATAATAACTAATATAAAACAATATATGTATTATAATTTTAAAATTAATTTTAACACTAAATTTAAAATATTTTAATTAAATAAAAAATAAAAAATATAAAAGGAAAAACTAAAAGGAAAAACTAAAAGGAAAAACTAAAAGGAAAAACTAAAAGGAAAAACTAAAAGGAAAAACTAAAAGGAAAAAGAGTATAAAGTTAGCGAAGTAAAACCCCAATAGGTATTATTCTAGTTGGATTATCAAATAAGAAATCACTTGATATATTTAATGATTTACGGACTAAAAAATCTTTTGAATACGGACCGAAAGATTCAATAATCTTATGATTTTGCAAATTTTGTAAAGATTCAAAATAATTATCAAAATTCTCCGACATTAAACACTTATTTTTAGCATAATCATAAACCATAGAACCATCGCAACAATCTTCTCCAATACAAGTTAATGTTAATGAAGTCAATGGATTTTTTTTTCTAATAATTGTTCCGTCGCCTTCTAATTTAGCCGCGGTTCTATCATATGGAATACGTATTTTGTCAAAATCTATATTATCTCTCATATAAATATCAATTACCTTATATAAAATATAGACACTTACAAGAAATAATAATGTTACTAAACATATTAATGTTATATTATTTGGAAGTATGTTATTTTTATTAGCAATGGCTAATGGAATAATAATAATACATGCAAATATTACAATTAAAATTATGTTTAAATATTCTTTATTAACTTTATCATTATAATTAATAATTTCAATATTTCTAAGTTTTTTTTGATTGTCTTGATTAAGTTTATCATATACATTTTTTATAGTTGAAGGTTGTCCATGTTCATTATTTATCATATAATCACTTAAAACATTTGTAAAAACATTGTCTTTTTTTATTAAAAATTCACTTACAGCATTATTAATTTCTTTTTGAATTAAATCTGGAGCAGTATAAACTCTAGATTCATTTAATATTTCTAGTAACAAATTATTACTAAGTTCAACATTAACCATTTATATACTTATTATAACATTATAAAATATAGTATGCTAAATACGTAATTTTCTTAATAATATTAGAACCATAAAAAAAAATATTAGTGCTAATACAGAATATACAGAAAAAATTATATTACTTGAATATGAACTTTTTTTACTATCTTTTAATCTCTCTTCATATAACATAGTATTCTTTTTCAAATTATTAATATGATTGTCTGCATAACTTATTTCAGTAACTTTTCCTAAAGGGTCTACATATATCATGGTTTTTTATATTTTTACAATATTATTTATAAATAGTATTAGTAATATTACAAAAATAAAATAACTAAATAGTAATACTTCACTTATAATATTTGCATTGTATAAAATTAATAAAAATAGTGTAAATACCATAATAATAAATAAAAGTAAGTATATACTATTTATTGAAGTACTATTGGTAAATAGTGTACTTTGTTTACTATTTAATAAGTCTGTATTTTTATTTGTAGTAACAGAGTCGTTTATTAAATTAATAAACGATAAATCTCTCGGAGGTGTTAATAATATATTATTACTTATTTCATTATGGCTTAAAGCATGGTTCAATAAATCGGTAAATAATATATTTTTACTACTATCAAATACTCTAATATTAATAGCATTAATAGTATCTAAAATATTATTATATACACTAGTTTGTTGGTCTTGTAAATAGTCATAAAAATTTTGTTCATTAATATTTGTTAAATCTAAACTAGATGCTTTTTTATGTAAATAACTTATATATGATAAATCATCAATAATATATTCGGTTTCTTCTAAATATCTGTCAATATAGTGTAATCCGGCGTTATTATCTTTAAAATAATGCTTATTTACAAATCCATAACCATTATATACACCATAATCATTGCGTGGTAATATATTAGACTCACAATTTAAGGTTAAAGACAGGTCATATGAACCAGAAGTGTCATTAAATAATACACATTGTTTACTAGTTGAGTTACTTAAATCTTTTAATAAAAATATTTCACAATTTCCTTGTTCACACAATAATTCACACTCAGAATTTGTTGAAACATTGTATATTTGTGATAGTTTTGAAGGTCTAATATCATAAAAATGTGTTTTTCTATTTTTACATATATCTACATATTTTTCAACATCAAAACCTTCTATTTTATTATATGCAAATTCTTTTGAGTTATAATAAAAGAAACCCATTAAATATATGTTCAAAGCAATTATAATAATAATAATAAAAGTATACAATATTTTTTTTATATTAAGATTAACATTAGCATTAGCACCTCGATTAAATTTATTATTATATTTACTTTTCATTTATACTTAATATGTTAATATATTTTATTTAATTACTTAAAATATATTAACATACAAAATATATTAACATACAAAATATATTAACATACAAAATATATTAACATAATGAAATTATAACATATTAGTAATATACATTCTATAAAAAATATAAACAATTATGATTCCTAAACAATATATTAAATATATTGATGATTTATTATAGACACTATATGTAAGTAATAATATTAGTATTATTACAAATAAAAAATCTATTAATTTTGATACAAAGTTATTAACATTACTCTTCTTAATAGCCTCATTATTTTCACCATTAGAACTATTAGAACTATTAGAACTATTAGATTCTAAATTAGTCTTACTTAAATTAGAACAATTACATTTTTCATTTGGTTTACATTTACATTCAATTTTACTACAATTTCCATTAATACATCCTAAATAGTCTATTGAGTCAACAACAGACATGTAATAACTGGAATCATTATTTGTTTGTGTTTTTTCCAATAATAATTTGTTAGTCGTTAAAGAATTGTTTTGATGAATATCAAAAAATAATTCTTCTTCACTTATAGAACTCAATTCTGTATTATTCATAATAGTATTAATTAATATAATAAAATATTATATTAAATTATTTCTTTCATTTTGAATATTATAAATAATAAATAATAAATAATATTCAAAATGAAAGAAATGATTATTTATGCTTTTGGAGTTATTAATGCATTAATAGTAGGCGATTTTAAATAGTTGACTTTATAGTAGATAAAACAAACAGTTATCATTATTAATAACAAAATACCATTTTCCACTATTTTAAATTGTGTTAAAAAAACATTGTCATTTAATCTGCCATTATTTGCTCCACCAGAACCCAATAAATTAGTTAGTTCTTGATTTTTAATAGCTATTCTGGCATTTAAAGCTAATAGTGTATTATTATCATCTGATTTCAACAAATTAATATTTGATAAATCAGTACTAATATCATCCAAATGATTGATTAAGTCACTATATTTAGTTTTAAGATTTGTTAGTTGAATATCAAATAATGCCTCGTTTTCTTTTGTAGGATTACATATAAAGTTTTTAAACCGAGTGTAAAGAGGACCGCTACTTGAAATATTGCTCTCATTAATATACAATAATTCTCTATATGATGTTAATTGGGTCAGTTTGGACGGGTTATTATAATAACTAGTAGGACGAGTTCGAATACTAGCCATTACATTTAAATTTCTTTCATTTAAAATGGGTTTTGTGTAATAAGCATATTTATTTTTTGGAGCATAGACTTGCTCGTCTAATGTATATTTAAAACATTTTTGACTCTCGGGAGCATTTGCCGGAACTCTTCTAAATAACATATTATTACAAGTGTCATTAACATTTATTTTGGGACTTGCTCCAAATAAATTGCTAAATATTTGTGCCACCACATCGCCACTTATTATTGAACCTAAATTTGAAGATAGTGGTTTTGGAACATAACAATTGCTAGTACTTATATCTGTTGATGAAGATATATCATTCATTAAAAAAAAATCAGCACTTTTTTTCATAGCTTCCGCTTGACAATCTGCTACACTTGAAGCAATCGATTTATAAAATTGTGAATTTAAAGACAAATCAAAATTTGTAGAAGTCGCTGTAGCTGGTTTACTATAACACCCATTAAATTCATATAAATTAATACTATTAACACTATTAATATTATTAGCAATATCACTATTCATGGTTAATATATATAATATATTAACTTTATTTAATATATTTTACAAATTCTATAAAAGTCTGATTTTATAGCAGTCCGACTATTTCTCTCAATTTTAACAATATCATTTGGCCGAAGTCCAATAACAATTGCAACGGGACTGAAATATGATATGTCGGGAATTTGTGAATTATTTAAGATATTATACTTTTTCATAAAAATCTCTTTTTCATTTTCATTTAATATAGTGTGCTTTGGAACCATGCTGTGTTTTAATATATTAAATTGTAGTCTTTTAATATTTACTAATGAAATATAAATCTTTTCGGTAACCCAAATGTCTTTAATATTTTCTAGTAATGTATCGTTTGGTTCATCTTTAATAACAATCATTAAATCGTCTTTTTTTTCTAATATTGATTCTAAATGAAATAAATCCTCTACAATATCGTAAATATTTTGAGGTTTAATTAATTTTGTCACATAATATTTTACATAAATCTTTTTATTTGTTGCTGCATTTTCCAATAACATATCCAATTGATTATTTTCTGTTAAAATACCAACATCTGTAATACTAAAATTAGAATAATTTGCTACAGCGAATCCACGCTCTTCTAATATTTCTAATAAATTTTTGCGTGAATTATAAATACTAATTATAGTACTGGTCGACATATTATGCTATTAGTATAATAATAATATAATAATTTTATTATTATATCAATTATATTTAAAATATAAAATATAAAATATAAAATATAAAATATTTTATTGTTTTTATTGTCCATCATATTTTATTGTTATACGTCTATTACTGTTATCATCATTTTTTTCTGTATCTACTTTCTCAAGTTCAATATTAGGCTGTGTTAATGAGTTATTTACTTTTAGTTGGTCACTTACTTCCTGTAATTCTGGTTCTTTAATTTGTGGTGTACGCTGTGTTTGCTGTGTTTGCTGTGTTTGCTGTGTTTGCTGTGTTTGCTGTGTTTGCTGTGTATCTGGTTTGTTTGAATTTACTGGAATTGTTATAACATCATCTAACTCAACTTGTGCACCATTATTATCAATACTAATCGGTGTTCTGGATGTTTCTTCATCATCTTCATTATCAATAGCTTCAGCATCTAAATATTTTTGGTATGATTCTTCGGCGTTTTTAATAGATTCAATTGTTACACTACTTAAATTGGAGTTGTCATCGTCATCGTCATCGTCATCGTCATTGTCATCATCGTCATCACCATATTGATTTAAGTCTTTTAGTTTTAATGGTTCTTCTTCTTGTACTATACTTTCTGTGCTTTTGGGTAGTTCTTCGGATCTCAATAATGGTTTTTCATAGCGTTTTACAAATTCTGTCGTCTCTTTACTAGTTAATTGTGTTAATTTTATATTTTCGATTGTTTTAGAATAGTTCATGGAAGTTAATTGGTCTATATTATCTTCTGTAATAATACGCATTTGAATATTCATTACTTGAAGTTCTTGCATCAATAGTTTAAAACTATACGGCACTCGTACAACGCTAAACGATTTACCATATTTGCTGATTACTTGCAAATTCATTGAATTTTCAACTGTCTCACTAAATTTTAATGGACCATCTGCAAATGGACTTATAAATACATTTTTTGACTCATTATAAATAGCAATAGTTCCACTATTATTACATATAGCAATATAATAATCATCACCTCTTTTCAACATTGATTCTTTTAAAAAACTGCTTGCTCCATGTGAAATAATGCTGTCTCGTTCCATTTCACCAATACGAAGACCACCATCATTTGCTCTACCTTGAACTGTTTGACGAGTTAGCGAAGTTCGCGGTCCTTGTGCGCGATAATTTATTTTATCTTTAACCATATGTTTAAGGCGCATGTAAAAACAAGGACCAATAAAAAACTCCATACTTATTTGTTCTCCTGTTTCGCCATTATATAATAATTCATTTCCAGTTGAACTATAACCAATATTTTGCAATAATGATCCAAATATTTCGTGCTTAGGTCCCTTATTTACAAAAGCAGTACAGTCTCCGAATCCACCATAATGTGCACATGCTTTACCCATTAATGTTTCAACCAACTGACCAATAGTCATTCGGCTCGGTAATGCATGTGGATTAATTATTAAGTCTGGTCTTATTCCTTCGCTCGTAAATGGCATATTTTCTTCTGGAATAATTAGTCCCAATGTCCCCTTTTGTCCGCATCTGCTGCAAAATTTATCACCTTGTGCCGGTATTCGTTCTTCGCGTATTCTAATTTTAGCAATTCGAAATCCTTCTTCGCCTTCTGTTATAAATGCTTTGTCTACAAACCCCAATTGACCTTTTTTTGGAGTTATAGATGCATCACTAAAAGTGTTTGGATTTGCCGGATTATTTGTAACTTTTCCTATTACCACTTTTTTATCGTCTAATGGTGTATTTTCTGCAATTAATCCATTACTGTCTAAATGCGAATATTCATAACCTGGCTTTTTTCCAATAACATTTAACGTTTCAATATTTACAAATTTAGAATCTATATTAGTACCTGCTATTTTTGTGCTTTCTTCATATGCTTCATACATGTTAAAATAAGTAGTATTAAACATTCCTCGTTTAATTGAACCCTCATTAAATAATATTGAATCTTCAACATTATAACCACCATAGCAACCAATAGCAACAATAGCATTTACACCATACGTGTGCTCTTCATTATATATATATTTTAAATAACGACTTTTTACAAGCGGAATTTGGCCATTATTTAAAACAACACCCATTTTATCAATACGATTTTGATAATTTGTATTATATAAACTAACACCTTGCTTACTTTGTCCACAAGAAAATAAATCACGTGGTAGTTGGTTATTTTCAGGAAAAACAATTTGATTACCCATAATTCCTAAAACTAATGATGGGTGTATTTCAATATGAGTAGTAAATTTATTAATATGTTCAACATCCATTGCTATTAATGCAGACTCTGTTTCCGATGTGTCTAAAAAATCAATAATACCACCCTTTTCTACTAACTCATCAAAAGAATTAGGAAGACTTTCCGATTTGTCATATATATCCTTATAATGAAAAAATATTTGATTCAGCTTTATA
>Ga0209355_1001255_pt1 | contig 14497 bp, 7 predicted proteins | sample LauGreSBDMM110SN_3_FD_187563 | JGI IMG/M metagenome (GOLD analysis project Ga0209355, IMG submission 187563) | Freshwater lake microbial communities from Lake Michigan, USA - Sp13.BD.MM110.SN (SPAdes) (version 2) | ecosystem: Environmental > Aquatic > Freshwater > Lake | place: Lake Michigan, USA...
GTAGTACCTGCATTACCGCCAGTCACAGCAACAGTTGTATTTGCAGTGATACCTGGTTGCGTTACTAATCCAACCCAATCAGTTGATTTACCACCATTAATCATGGCCATCTCACTTGCTGTGAAAGTAGTAGCAGTACCTCCATTCAATACAGCGTCATCAACCACTGCTTTATAAAATTGTTGTGCGTTTTGTAATTGAATTAAATGTCCAGGACGCTTACTTCCAAAATAAGAATCAAGCGTAACTTTTGGTTTGCCCGCAATCCCTTTTTTAGAAGTGATGATGATTACACCATTCGCACCTCTAGCCCCATATATCGCAGTAGACGATGCATCTTTTAACACATCAATGGATTGAATATCTTGCGGGTTGATATCACGCAATCTTGCACCAATCACTCCGTCAACAACAACCAATGGTTCGGTTGCACCTGTGATGGTATTTTGTCCACGAATATCAATACTAAATGCTTGACCTGGCTTGTTACTATTTTTTGTTACAACTACCCCAGTCACTTGCCCTTGTAATGCTTGCGTAGCGTTAGCAGGGTTACTACGAACAATGTCCTTTGAACTAACAGATCCAACGGCACCTGTTAAATCTTTTTTACGTACCGAACCGTAACCCACCACTACTACATCCTCTAATGATTTATTTTCAGTGACTAACTGAATTTTAACATTAGTTTGATTGTTAATAGCTAATTCCTGTGCGGTGTAACCGACAGAATTAATCACCAATGAAACCTTACCTGTAGGTAAAGAAATGGTGAATTTACCATTCGCATCAGTAACAGTGCCCTTGGTTGAATTTTTTTGTGTGACACTGGCTCCTACTAAAGGAACACCGTTATCACCAACAACAGTACCAGACAATGGACGGGTTTGGGCCCATGCAATGCTGGCAAGAAAAGTTAACGACATCATCGTCAAGAGAATTTTTCTCATGGTTTAGCAATTTTAATTTTTAGAAGCAATAAATATAATATGTAATTATTTTATAATATATTAGCATATATACCTTTTGTAAGTTAAATAATTTTCCTGATTTATAGATTTACGTCTGTTAAATTCACGAAATCTTTTTCGTAGTGAATGGGCGGGGATTTATACGCGTAATAACCCTGCTTTGGACAAATGGGTGACTGGCTTATTATCCCAAAACAATTCAAAGTCGTTTAAGCCTGCAAGTGTATAGCTGTTTTTGATATCTGCTAATAATAACCCATTGGAATTTTGAATATTGATTTCAGAAAGTAGTTTTAATAACCATGCCCCCTTTTCGCTTGCTACGTTTATTGTAATTGCATTTTTATTGGATTGAAACTCCATTGTCATCTCCTCCCACTTATTCCCTTTTTTTGATTTTTGAACAATCGTTGTATGAGGTAATACGCCCAACCAAATGACCTTGTAATTGTTGGAGGTATTTAAATCAGGTTCATTAATTGCTTTTTGAATGAAGTGAGGAGCAATCGTTGTATTGGGTACTTTAAAATCAAACCATTTTTGTAATGGGAATTCAAAACAATTCCCATGCATATAATTAAACAAAGCTTTTTTTAATCCAAAGCCAAACAATTCGTGATCGGCACCGGTAGGATCGGTATGTGCAATATCATTATTAGCGAATGCTCCAATTTCATTGGATACTTTTTTTACCAAAAACTTTTCGGGTGCTAATCCTACGGGACTATGCGCTGTCATGGTAAACAAATGCCAAAAAGCAGATTGTAATACTTCTGTTTCAAATAACTGCCTTACCATTTCCAAGGAATCAATAGTTTCTTGTACTGTTTGTGTTGGGAAGCCATACATTAAATAAGCATGCACCATAATACCTGCTTCAGAAAAATGTTTGCTTACTTTAGCCACCTGTGCAACAGTAATTCCTTTTTGTATAAGATCTAATAATCTGTCTGATGCAACCTCAAGACCACCACTCACTGCAATGCATCCTGATGCTTTTAATAAATAACATAAGTCCTGAGTAAAGCTTTTATCAAAGCGAATATTTGCCCACCAGCTTACCACTAATTTTCGTTTTATAATTTCAATGGATACCGCTTTCATCATAGAGGGTGGCGCAGCTTCATCCACAAAATGAAATCCATTTTGCCCAGTTTTTGCAATTAGCTCTTCCATCCTATCCACCAATAAACTAGCGGATATGGGTTCATAGTTTTTAATATAATCTAAAGAGATATCACAAAATGTACATTTTGCCCAATAACAGCCATGCGCCATGGTTAGTTTATTCCATCTGCCATCGCTCCATAAACTATGCATTGGATTGGCTATTTCAATGACCGAAATATATTGATCCAATAACAATCCTTCATAATCAGGCGTCCCCACCTGCCCTTGTTTATAATCAGTACAGCTGGTATTATTAATATAAGTGACTGTATTATTTAATAGTGTAAAGCAACGCTTTAATTCACTGAGCTGCTTTTTTCCGTTAATATGTTCAATTAAAATTTCCAAAGGCGCTTCCCCATCATCTAAGGTGATAAAATCATAAAATTCAAATACGCGGACATCACTTAATGAACGTAGTTCGGTATTTGCAAAACCGCCACCCATGGCTACTTTAATATGTGGCCTATTTTTTTTAATCCACTGACCACACCTCAATGAGGTATACAAATTACCTGGGAACGGCACCGAAATACAAACCAATTTTGGCTGTACTTGATCTATACGATCCGCAAAAATTTTAATTAATATTTCATCCAAATAAGTGAATGGTAACTGAAGTGCATTATATAATTCATCAAATGAATTCGCGGACCTTCCCAAGCTTTCGGCATAACGACTAAACCCAAAATGTTCATCCACCGTTTCTTGAATCAAGTCACCCAAGTCCTCTAAATACATGGTGGCAATATGCTTGGCCCTGTCTTGTTTGCCCATACTGCCAAAAGCCCAGTTTAAATCATCCATTTGCGCAAAGCGACTTGCTTCAGGTAAAAATTGTCGGGTGCAAATAGTATGTGCTAATGTATTTTGCTTACCCTGTAAAAACTGTATAACGTGCTCAATGGTTTGAATATACCTGTCGCGTAATGCAATCATGCGCAAGCTATTTCCAGAAAGTGTTACCTCAATTGATTCTGTTTTTGCTTGAATGGTTGAAAAAAGTTTTTCAAGCCCTTTTTTGCTAAACAATTCCATGGTTACTTCAATACCCAAATCGACTTGAACAGTAGCAATGTTTTTTGTATTAAAAAATCCTTTCAAATACGCAGTAGCTGGATACGGTGTATTCAATTGCGTAAAAGGAGGTGTGATTAATAATACAGGTGCTTCCAAAACATTAATTTATATGTAAAATTAAGGATTCAACGGGGTAAATTGGCGTTTTATACTTTGATTATGTGTATCGCTATTTCAGGACGGGACAGTAGCCCTAATTAAAAAAGCCTTTCCGAATTCGGAAAGGCTTTTTTAATATCGAACACGCTTAAGTAGCGTATACTATTTTTTCTTTAATACTAATGTATATGTACCGAATGAACCTTGATCGACAGTATAAGCAATGGCAAGTGTGATTGTTTTACTACATGGTGCAACAAAACTTGCAGCACTTGCAGCAACAGCCACATTCGGGTTGGTGTAACTTGCCCAAACAAAGGCATTGCCTATTTTTTGTTTTGTAATAGTCGCTTGGTTATTCAATATGTTAATGTTAACAATAATCGGTAAAGGACTAGTTACATAAGGATCAATGAAAGAGAATGAGCTATTGCTGATTTTTGTGAACTTAACAATTTCACCTGGGCTGAAATCACCAAATGCATCAGAAACAACCTCAAAATCACCTTCGTAAAATGCTGGATTGTAAGCACATATAGCTGCAAAACGAGCAAATTGACTAAAACCTGGGTAAGCTTGTATACCACTATTATTAGAAGTGACTGCCTGTGTTCCTATTGATGCAGGGAATGCTTCGTATTTTTTTACACCTACATATAAATCAGGCGCAAAATCATAGGCATCTCCTAATGCAATTGGAGCACCAAATAAAGAAGCTATTTCAGCAGCGGTTACTGTAAAAGTAGCTGGTATTGTAGTAATGTCCTTTTTAAACACCTTTACATTGCTGCTACTACCATTTTTTCTTACAACAATATCTATTTTGTCTGGTGGAGTAGCTCCTTGAAAGTAAGAACTAACTTGAATTTTTCCAGAGAACCCAGCAAGGTTTAATAAATCAATTGCCTGTGATCCTGTAGATTCAACGCTAGTGGATATTGCTGGCACATTGTTTATTATAACACTTGACCTAATGGGTCCATCATCTTTTTTACAACCCGCGAGGGCGATGATAAGACCTAAGGTTAAGGTCGCAAATATGTTTATTTTTCTATTTTTCATAATCTATTAATTTTATTTTAATATATCAAACGAGTATTTATTTATTGTCCAACTGGTTGCCAAAATACACGATAAGCTTCTGCTACTTTTTGTGGTAGTGCATTTGAGTTTAATGCTATTTCATTTACATCGAATGGTAACGACAATGGGTACGCTCTATCGTTTGATACAGGTACATTTGTTGGAGGATAAGTTGGTGGGGCTCCAGGAGATGCAAAAGTTGTAACAGTACCAATGGGAGCTGGTGAAAATAATACAGGGAACTTAGTTCTTCTGTAATCTGTCCAGTTATCAACAGGATTTTCAATTCTGTTGATCCATTTTTCAGTCATTATTATTTCTAATCTTTTTGATGCAGAACCCACTCTATCGAAACCATTCAATATAGCAGTTTTGTAGGTTGTTGTCGCAGCTAAGGTTGCAATTGCAGGAACCACTTGTGGAGCACCTGAAGAACCAGGCTTGATAAAGTTGGTGATAATATGATCCATTTGTAAGAATGACGCATCTAATGCTTGACTAAATACTGTTTTTTCATTTCCAGTTGCAACACCCGCATTGATTAACTCTGCCTGAAGATATAATCTGTCAGCATAAGTGATAAATTGATGAGGAAGTGCTCCAGTACCTGCATTAAGCGCACCTAATGTAGTAATAGTTTTTGCACCGCCATCTTCATATCTACCACCTGCAGGGTATAAACCTAATAATGAATAAGTAGAACTGTTTGATCCATCACGACAAGGACCGGTTGAGCCAAATGTAATGGTGATAAAACCACCATCACGATAATCTGTACAGTTTTCAGGAGTAGCTGTTGAACCTGTTGCAGATTTTTGATTATAGATATAATATGGAATTCTTGGATCTGTAATACCTGTGAAAATACCAGTGTTTTTTCCTTTCATGATTTCATATAACCATGGACTAAATAATTGACCTCCACGTTGCGTAGCATTATAATCACCATAAGCCGGGTGTCTATCATCCGTAGTACCAAAAGGTCCGTAAGGAAGCATGAAACTTTCCGCTTGTGAATTAATTAAAGTAGTAGGTGAAGCTAGTAAAGCAGCAACTTGTGCTTTAACATCTTGTACCAATCTAACTTGCGTGTACAACTTTAATTTAAGTGTATTGGCTGCTTTAATCCAGTTAGTCGTATTTCCTTTATAGATATAATCGTCGTTACCTGGCTTTGAAGGATTGGGTGCTGTATTACTGAAATCAGCAACACCTTCATCTATTAATTTAATTAATTGCGGATAGATATCAACTCCTTTATCAAATTTAGGTTGCGTAATACCTTGGTCAAATTTATTGAACTCAGAAAAAGGACAATCGCCATAAACGTCAACTAAAACACTAAAAGCATACGCTTTCAAAATTTTAGCAACACCAACGTAAACAAAACGCTTTTCAGCTGTACCTTGTTTAATGATCACATCAAAATCTTTGATGGAGCTATAAAGGCCACCCCATCCTGCTGCACCTGCACCGTATCTATCAGCACCTACTCGACCTATTGTTTGGTGCGTATATACTGAAGTGACACCTCCAAGACCTGTACCTAACGCAACACTGTTGGCAAGTCCAATTTCAGCATTACTTAATATCAGAGATACAGGAACTGCTGTTGGACTGTTTAAATTCTTATTAACATCAAGAAATTTTTCACAGCTTGAAAAAACAAGAGCAGACATTACCAAGGCGGTAAATGAATTTATATAATATTTTTTCTTTCTCATAGTTGAAAATTTTAAGTATAATTATTAGAAAGTTATGTTTAAGTTAAGACCGAATCTTTTTGTACTTGGTGCACCACCATTATCATTACCTTGGGTATTAGCATTAACAACAGAGTTATTATCTGGATCCCAACGTGAAGATTTAGGTACATTAGGCGCCCAGAACCAAAGGTTACGACCACTAAATGAAAGTGTTGCAGCAGTTAACTTTAGTTTCTTTATTAAAGTAGGAGAAATGTTATAGGCTAATGAAATCTCTCTTAATCTGTAAATTGTACCATCAAATACACTCCATTCTGTAGGACCATTAACCGCAAAAGTACCACCTGTTCCCGATGGGGAGAAATACAAGTCATTGGTGGTCATTCTTGTTTGGTTAGGAACCATTTGTCCATTTACCAATAAAGGAACGTAATGGTTAAACCCATCAGCACCAAGCACTGGTGTTGGATTAGCGTAAACACCTTCAACAACTCTATTCATTTCTCTATCCCTTGTATCCATCAATACACCCCTACCCAACATAGACGCGAGGGGATCACTATAAAAGTCACCCCCTTTAGTCATATCCCAAAGTACTTGTAAATTGAATGCTTTATAATTGATCGTATTTGTAATACCTATTTTATACTCCGCATTTGGATCACCTACCATTCCTTCATTTGGATCCACAAATGGAGCACCGTTTGATGGGTTAATTAATAATCTACCATCATCTGTACGAGCTGAACGACTACCTCTTAAATAACCATAAGGGAATCCAGGTTCAATCCAGTTTCTGCCGCCAACAATATCTCTTTTTAAACCAGCTACTAATGACTCAGTTGTATTAATATTTCTTGTAAAAATGGTTCTTACATTCCATTGAAAATCTTTTTTATTGTCAATCACTTTTACATCAATTAAAGCTTCCCAACCTTTATTACTAATCTCACCTAAATTAGTGTAAAAAGAAGTATAACCTGTTGTTTGAGGTAAACCAATTGCATAAATCAACCCCGTTGTTCTTTTATCGTAATAAGTAACACTAGTTTCGACACGACCTTTGAACCATCTATTATCAGCACCAAATTCCCACTCTTTTGTAAACTCTGGAGTTAAATTTGGATCGTAGTTAGAATTACCTCTGGAAGCCAAAGATTGACCTTGGAATCCTGCAGAGTTCAATCCAAAGATTGGTTCACTGTTGCCAGGTGCAGCATCATTACCAACTTGAGCATAGGCTGCACGAATCTTACCATAAGTAAAGATGTCTGAATTCATTTTGAATGCATCTGTGTAAACAAAGGATGTAGTAACTCCCGGATAGAAGTAAGAAGCATTTTTATATGGAAGTGTAGAAGTTAAGTCATTTCTTCCGGTCAAATCTAAAAAGGCGAAGTTTCTAAAACCGAATGAGGCATTTGCGTAATAACCAACCAATCTCCTCTTTGATCTGCTATCCCCACTAAATCTTTGCGTTGAAGTATTTGTTAAGTTATATATACCTGGAATTACAAAGTTGACACCCTGTACTTGTTGACTTCTTGATGATCTTTCGTTAATATCATTACCAATTCTTAAATCCAAACTCCAATCATCTGAAATTCTTGGTGTATATAATAAATACAATGAAGATTGTAATTCTTGTTGTCTGGTGACTACTTCAATAATATTACCTAAGAGATTATCAGTTCCGCCCAATGATGATTTATCAATAATTTGATCTCTAAATAAAGCGTAGCTATTTACACCTAAATTATAATTTAAGCTTAATCCTTTTTTGAATTGATAAGTACCTCTAAGCGTTGCAACTAAACGATCATCAATTGAAGTGATTCTATTGCGCTTAGCACCAAAAATTGGATTTGTATATTGTCCATCATTGAAACCAATTTGTTGACCAGCTAAGTTTTCGCTAGGATATCCTGTAATATCCCAGTTTCTAGCCATCGTAAATGTACGACCCCACTCAGTTATGAAACTTTGAGCACCTCCAATATAACCACCCACTTGCTCAGACCTATTATAAGCCATACTAGCCCCAATCGTCAATTTTCCAACTTTAGTTTGACCACCGACACTGAAATTATTTTTCTTATAACTTGTATTTGTGATATATCCTTTTTGATCTGTACGAGAAATTGTTATGTTAAATAAAGTATTTCCTTCACCACCTTGTAAACTCAAAGAATTTTCAAATAAGTTACCAGTATTGAATAAGGAAGAGACGTTATCTGGAATTGCTTTATAAGCAATCATGCCATTCGGGAATAACTCAGGATAGGAATTATACATAGTAGCCCAAGTAGTAGCCGGTATTGAATCAATTAAAGAAGCTGATCTACGAATTACACCACCTGAACCATTATATATGTTGCCTTGACCAAACTTACCACCCCAAGAACCATTTGCTCCTTGAACTGTAAAATTGGCACCTGCGCCGTAAGTGTTTTGAAAATCAGGTAATGATGAAATTGATTCTTGGCTAAAACCTGCTCTGTAAGTTATGTTCAAGCTTTTTTGACCTTTTTTAGGCGCACCTGATTTAGTAGTAATCAATAAAACTCCGTTTGCACCTCTTGATCCATATAAGGAAGAAGCCGCTGCACTTTTTAACACAGTAATTGATTCAATATCATTTTGGTCAAGGTTAGCTAACCCATTACCATATGTACCACCGCCACTAAAAGGATTTGAAGTATTAATCACTGGATTACTATAAGGGATACCATCTACAACGATCAAGGGCTCACTACCATTGAAAGAAGCAACACCTCTGATTTGAATACGGGCAGCTGAACCTGGAGCACCTTGTCCAGCTCTGATATCAACGCCAGGAACCTTACCTGCAAGACCTAACAAAATGTTAGGTTCAGATTTTTGAAGAAGTGTTGTAGGATCCACCTTCGATACAGCATATCCTAATGCTTTTTCAGAACGCTTAATTCCCAAGGCTGTTACTACTACTTCAGTTAAGTCTGATCCAGATGAAGAAAGTGTAACATTGATTATATTATTCGAACCAACAGTAATTTCCTTAGTGCCAAATCCGACACTAGAGAAAACTAATACATTTCCTTTCGCTGCACTGATCTTATAACGACCTTGATCATCAGCAGCAGCTCCTGTGTTTCTGTTTGATTTAATAACTACAGACGCAGAAGGAATGGGAGCTCCTTTGTCATCTGTAACCTTACCGGATATAGAAAGGTTTTGAGACTGGCCCGCAATTGCAAAAAATAGCATCGCAACAACCAAACTAGACAAGATTTTTCTCATGTTTGTTAATTTTAAATTTAGTACCCATCATTAATGGAGGTTGCAATATAATAAGGAAATGTTAAATTTTAAAAAATAATTATTAGGTAATACAATGATCGGTAATACACTGATTATTTCATAATCAATAAAATAAACTCATAAGTAGCACTTTTTATAGCTAAAATATTGATTTTCAATTATAAAATTCAAATTAATACTTTAGTCAAAGTTGTCCCAATTTTATTTAACAGCTTTTATAAAAAACAGGTGGATTTTGTTCCAGTAAAGCTTCTATTTTTTTTGCAGTATTGGTAACAGATAATCCGCCTAAATTCGTACAACGCAATGTGTGATGAATTTGATCACCCACAGCCTTCATGGTTTCAATCACTTCATCAAGTGGTATCAAATGTTCATAATTAGACAATGCCATATTTGCACAAGAAATAGCATTCGTGGCCGCCATAACATTGCGACCAAGACAAGGAGCTTCCACCCTATTTCCAATGGGATCACAAATGATACCTAAAGAATTTTGAAGTGCGAGTGATGCTGCTGCAATGGATTGCTCCAAGCTACCGCCATTCATTTCAACGAGCGCTGCGGCTGCCATTCCACCACCTGAACCCGTTTCAGCCATACAACCACCTACCTCTGCAGCAAAAGTTGCATGTGCTGCAATAAAAACGCCAATTAATCCAGCAGATAGCATTGCTTTTATAATTGCATCTTCATTTTTATGAATGCTGTCTGCAGTACCAAATACTACGCCTGGTAATCCACCACAGGAACCTGCTGTTGGTGCAGCAACAATGACACCCATTGAACTTTTCACCTCCATAATGGCGGAAACATACATAATGGTTTTATTAATTACGTCGCCACCAATTAATTGATTCGCCTCAAATGTTTTTTTAAATTGAGGTGATTGACTTCCTAAAATTCGATCCTTATATTTAGTACCGCTTAATCCTGTATCAATGGCACTTCGCATAATTTGAATAATCGCTTTCATCTTTTCCATCACCAGCGCTGGGCTAATATTTCCGCGGATACTTTCATAATCAACCGCCAGCTCCCAAAGTGATTTATTTTTATCTTTATTGTATTCCATCATTTCATTACAGGTAATAAATGGAACTTTTAAGTTTTTTCGGGCCATTATAGGAAGCACTGGATTTATCGCTTTAATAAAAGTCACTGTAGGCATTTGCTTTATTTCATTGCAAATGTTTTCAGGAATACTATTTTGCGATTTAATTTCAATGAATGAATGAACACCTTGATGAAAAGTAATTTCATCAAATAGGATGGTTGCCTCCAAATAGTTAATGATACTACTAGCATCTGTACAATAAATTAAAGTTTCAAAATAATCACCGGCCATTGAAACTTTATTCCCATCGATATTAATAACTTCAATCATACCACCTCCGGTTGAAATGGCCACTAATGTTCTTTTCTCCTTATCATTGGTTAATACTATTTGATAGGTATTGGGATGTTTTTCGGGTAATTCGCAAATTTTAATCGAATAGTTAATACCAGCAGTGGCTAAATATTGTTCCGAATCTTGCAAACGTTCATCAAAAGCTTCCCAACCTAAAAATCCACCAAATAAACCCATATCTGATCCTTGACTTTTATGGGTAGTTGCTAAGGAGCCATTCGGATCAAAGGTGATTAAAATATCTTTGATTTGTTCATCCATCAAATCACGACAAATTCTAGCGATACGAAGTGAGGCTGCACAATGTGAACTTGAAGGACCACGCATCACTGGACCAATCACATCATTAAATATACTTGGATAATTTGTCATGGTTATTTTTAGTTTAATTAAAGTAAATAATTTTATTTGTTTTTAATTGCACTCATAAACATAGTGATGGAAGTGTATAAGATGATAATAAGCACCAACCATCTTAAGGTATCCAATGGCAATGATTTAATGACAAGTGCTGCAATGAGTACAGCCAATATTCCAGGAATAGCCATTCCTAATGCCGCTTTTTTATTATACGCTCCAGATTTAATAAATTTATAAGAAGCAGGTGGCATTAAAAAAGCACAGGATCCCATCATAATGGGAAAAGCGACCTGAGGTGATAATCCTAATAAATAAACCAAGGCCATACAGGGTGCATATAAGCCAACACCCGCAGTCATCATGGCTCCCAAAATAAAGTTTACGACGCCTGCTATAACTAATTTCCATCCGTGAATACCAATGGCTACTCCTTCCCCATGTATCCAATGCATTTTGTTAGCGAACATGAACCCTGCCGTAATTAATAAAGCAATACTAATCGTTAACCTTATATTTTTCTCTGAAAGTTTTCCAACTATATCAGCACCTAGTATTGCACCCATCATTGCGGTTAAAAACATAACTATCAAGGTGATGGGCTCCACTTCAACCACTTGAATAAAAATAATTGCTTGGATTAAAACCGGCAAGGTATTTGCAATATTCATGGTGCCTGGAATTAATTTATCAGTAGTTTGTTTGGTAAATTTTAAAAGTGCTGTTTGTGGTGCAAACGCACCAATACCCAGTACGTCAAAAAAGTTTACAACAAAACCAATGAGTCCCGTTTTAAGCCAACTTACATTTTCAAGATTGTTTCTGTTTTTAATCATATCTACCGCAAATACATAGATATATAATAAAGCAAATAAAACCAGCACCAACCATATGATATTAACCATTTGTAATTCATTTTAAATAGAAAAGTGAAGGATAAAATGTTATAATATATAAAATAAGCAGGATTAGCACCTCATTATGAATTAATACATTTAATGAAAAGTTACAAAAAATTGTAAAGACTGCAAAAAATGAGCATTTGGGCTGTCCATCTATAAAATACCCTATTGGAAACCTACCTGCTCAACCTGTAAATTGTAAGTGCTGCTCTTTTAATTAAAAAAGGTAGTTCTTTTAAGTTAATAGTTTCCCCTGGTGCATGTGCCCCCTTACCAGATGCGCCTAAGCCATCAATACAATCTACATAGGCTGCGATGTAAGAGATATCCCCTGCGCCACGCGATCCAGGATCGCCTGCTGTTGTCGCACCCAAACCCATATCCTTCGTAACACCACTGATAATTTCTAGTAATTTATCGTTACCCTCCGTAGGCGCCATACTTGGTATACCATCTGTAAATTTAATGGTGGCTTTTGTACCTGCTAAATTATCAGCAACAATAGCGGTCATTTTTTTTCTTGCATTAATCTTTTGTTCCTCTGTTAAAAAGCGGAGGTCACCGGTGACTGTTACCGCTGGTGAAATAATATTCGTTTTGCCAATGGCTGTACCAGTGGATTTAGCTGAATTATAATTCATTTCAGAACCTCCTATAAATACACCGGGATTAAAAGTTAAATATTTTTCTGTACTTAATTGTACCCTGAATTCATTGACTATTCTAGCTGCTTCGTAAATAGCCCCATATCCAGCATTGGGTGTAAACACACCCGCACTATGTCCTGTTTTTGCTTTTACATTTAAGGTCCAACCACTTGCACCGCGACGTGCTGTGGCCACTGTATTTAATCCATTGGCACCTTCAAAAGCAAGTGCAATATCGGTTTGCTTTGCACTTTCAATAAAATCTGCCCTACTTATTTCGCGTGGATTAGCCGCATGTTCTTCATCGCCTGTTAAATAAGCTATAATATCAGCGTCCTTTAGTAAACCCTGCGCATGAAGTGCTTGTAAAGCAATAATCATCACAACATCTCCGCCCTTCATATCATTCACCCCTTGTCCTGTGGCAGTGGAATCATTCAACATCGTAAATGGATTAGCAGGCATATCGGGTTCAAAGACGGTATCTAAATGTCCAATAAGAAATAATTTTTTCCCTTTTGGATTTTTCTTATCTGCCCCTTCATTATTAAAGCCTATGGTCGCCACCAAATGGCCTGCACGGCGCAAGGAATCAGGCATGGGGATCCACTTGGTTTTAAAATTAGCTTTTTCAAATTCTCGCGCAAAAATATCACCCACTTTTTTTACACCAGCTATATTTAAAGTACCGCTATTAATATTGACTGATTCTTTTAACAAGGCAATAGCCCTTGGCATATTGGTATCGATATAGTCCATGACTTTCTGTTCCTCCTTATTTAAAGCGGTATTTGAATTCGTATTTTGGGCATTTAATTTTTGATTTGGTCTAATACAGATAACTATTACTAGCAGGGACAATAGAATTACTTTTTTCATGTACTTTATTTTATGTGATGTTATTTATATACCCTTTTATTTTAAAAGGGTGATATATTAGTGGGGTATTTAAAAAATAAATGCTGTGTTAATATATAAAATTACTTTGTATCATCATATCCAAACTTTTGATTTAAAGCAAAAACGGCTTCAGCAGAAAAGTTATTATTATGAATTAATGCAAGCTGTCCATCAATTAATCCTTTTTTGGTAGGTAACAATGTTGCGTTTTTCTCATAAATAGCATTGGCTTGATCTTGATCAGCTGCTCCAAGTTTTGCTATCGCTGCAATAACATCTTCCATTTGACGAATAACCGATAAAATTTGATTAGGAATCCATGATGTAATTGGAGTGCCTCCAGTGGCCATGGCATACTTTGTATTCGCCATTATATACTTTTGTACAAACTGCCAATGACCGTTTCTAAAATGATATATTTCCTCTAATATCCCTAATAAGTAGCAAAGTCCAGTAACATCTTTGTTCTCTAATAATTTGCCCATTAAGCCCTTGGGATGTAATGTTTTCATTGAAGTTTCAAGATCTTTAAAAAAATCCTGCACACAGGTGGGTCGATATAATCTAAGATCCAATAAATATTTTGTTAGTTCATTTTCAGGGTAATAAAAAATGACGCCAGAAAAAATATCTTGCATCGGTATAATGTCGTCCTGAGCGCCTGTTTGACCTCTAAATGCTTTAGGCTCATCCCATACATCCTCGTATATAACACCCTCTCCAAACAAATCGGTATTCCCTTTGACACCCATAATAAAAATTCTAAAGTCATTGTATCGTTGCCACCTTGAAGCCTTCCACATTTCTTTTCTTCTTTCATTCATTTGCTTCATTGTAACCCAATTTTTTTCTAGCAAATCTCCAACACTTT
>Ga0209355_1001259_pt1 | contig 14482 bp, 9 predicted proteins | sample LauGreSBDMM110SN_3_FD_187563 | JGI IMG/M metagenome (GOLD analysis project Ga0209355, IMG submission 187563) | Freshwater lake microbial communities from Lake Michigan, USA - Sp13.BD.MM110.SN (SPAdes) (version 2) | ecosystem: Environmental > Aquatic > Freshwater > Lake | place: Lake Michigan, USA...
TGCTTTTGAATTGCGCCATTATTTGTTTTCTATCGTCTGTAATGGCTTCCCAAGGGGCATCGACTTCTTTAATCACCTCTTCTGTTGCAACTTTGTATCCCATTTTAGACACTACATTTCTCGTTACCCGAAGTGAATTCATCATTTCTTTGGGATAAATGGCATTGAGACCCAAAATTCCTGCATAGGATATATCGCGAGTATAAACACGGTCGGTGTAGCGTCGTCCGGCTGCAAAATAAGTCCCATAATCGTTGGTAATCAAGTTGAGCTCGACATCATTAAGCGCAATTGCCCACATTTTTTTAGTTAGAGGTGTGGCCTCTGGTTTTAATGCACTAGTGTTTTTGGGGCTAACATCGGGTAAGTCAGAAGTTATAAATTGTCCTAACCCATCTTCTAAGGAATTGGCTTTTAATACCAAGGGTGATTGCTCATACACCAATTTTTGACCGAAGGAGGAGGATGTAAACAAAAAAACAGCTAGAAGAACAGGAAAAGTATACTTTTTCAATTTCGTTTTTATGAAAATATAGTAAAACACAAATGAAAATATTTTAGACCACTTTTGGTTATTCAAAAAGTCTCATACACTTAGTCTTTTTGTTTCAAATAAAAAATTGGTTCTGTCTATTTATTCTATAATTGACCGCTTTAATATTTTTAATTAATTCTTTCAGTATCGTAGTTAAGCCCACTATTTTAAAGAGGAGCGCCTCACCACTACGTTCGAAATATCCTTTATCAATCTCATTTTAAATACTATTTTTTGAAGCAAGATCGTGTTCTAAAATAAGATAAAACAGGGTCTATTTTTTGGTATAACCTACGATTAAATCAATTAAGTCTGCGATAAAATCAATTATTTGAAACATTGTAACCTTATAATTGAAACTTTTTCAACAGGTCTACTTTCGTGCAGTACTTATTTTTATAAATTAATTAACCAAGATCAATTAACCAAAATATTAGTATGAAAAAACAATTACTTAATCAAAAAAGTGTAGCACAATGGTTGTATAGCCTAGGATTGCTGCTGCTGTGTATCAATGCAAGTTGGGGGCAGGGTGTAACTCAAACTACACCTGGTTCGCATACTTATACAGTACCTGCTGGTGTTACTAGCATTAAACTAGAAGCATGGGGCGCTGGGGGTGCCGGTGGATCAGCATCTAATAGTAATGCTACTGCTAATGCGAGAGGCGGTGGGGGTGCTGGTGGTAGTTATGCCACCACCACAATAACAGTAACTCCCGGTGATATTATATCATACATTGTTGGGGCTGGTGCTACTGGATTATCAACCTATTCAACTGGAAGTGTTGCCTCTGTTGGTGGTTTTTCATCAGCTAAAGTAAATGGAGGGGCAGATGTTGTTAAAGCCCTTGGTGGTCTTGGCGGAGAATGTGTAGCTAATACTGCTTCCGGAAATAACAATCGTTTTGGTGGAGGTGCTACTATAAACGGAAACATAGGGAATACTTCTTTCTGGGGTGGTACAGGTGGGAACGGAGTCGGTGGTGGTTCTGGTGGCGGTGGCGGTAGTGCCGGTACTGCATCAAATGGTGGTAATGCAACTAACATTATTGCAGGAGCTGCTGGTACTATTGGAGGAGCCACTGGCGGGGCCCCTGTAAATACATCTGGTACGGCTGCGGCTGGTTTAGTAGGAGGCATTCCAGGTGGTGGTGGTTCAGGTGTAAGTATTAGAAGTTTTATTGGAAGTGCAGTGGGTGGTAGCGGTGGAGCTGGTAAAGTTGTTATCAGTTATCCAATCATATCAAAATCGGGTAGTTTTAGTAGTTTATCTACCGTTGCCGGTGTAGCTTCTGTTTCTACTTCTATAGTGGTAACGGGTGCAGATATGCAATCAGCTATTACAGCAACAGCTTCGGCTGGTTTTGAAGTTTCTAGCGATAATAGTACTTTTTCAAGTGCTATTACTTCAACTGCAACCTCAGGAAGTATTTCATTCCCAACAGTATATGTGAGATTGGCGGCTTCTGCTACTGCAGCAACCTATGCTTCTGGTACGGTTACTTTTACGGCTACCAATGCTGCAACAGTAACTGCTACTATTCCTTCAAGTACCGTTTCATCGGCAAGTGTTGCAGGAGTTACAGTAAGTACATCATCCTTATCTACTTCGTTTGCAAAAACGACTGCCGGTACAAATAGTACTTCTTCGCAAAGTTTTACGGTAAGTGGGGTTAATCTTGGTACTAATGTAATTACGATAGCAGCACCAACCCATTTCAAAATTTCCTTGACAGATGTTGATGCCAATTATTCTTCGAGTTCCATTGTGTTGACACCATCAAGTGGTACAGTAGGCACTACTACTATTTATGTTAAATATAGTCCTACGGGTACAGGAAATATTTCGGGGAATTCAGCTAGCATTAGTATTACCAATGACTCCGTTGCTACTCAAACGGTCGCGGTATCTGGTAGTGGATTAAATGCTTTTTATTATAATTTAGGTTCATTGGCAACTACAGGCAGTTGGAAAGCTTTGTCTAATGGTACGGGTGACAGTCCAGCCGATTTTACGACAGCAGGAATTACATATACCATTTTAGCAAATGCCACTACAGATGCCTCTTGGACTGTTTCTGGTATAGGATCTAAAGTAATTGTAGGAAACGGTTCCGCAGTTACTTTGACCGTTGCCAATGGTTTCCCAATAACAGGAACAATCGATGCAGCTGCAAATGGTTCAATTTATTGGAAACACGTATTGGCTTCGCCTACTTTTGGTATATTACATAGTAATTCGGAGGTTCATTTGCAACCTACTACACCAGCTATTGGATTAACTTCGGTATCTTATGCTATTCCTGGAACTTCTTTTGGAAAATTATTTATAGATGGCGCCGCTCCAGTTAATTTCAGCAATGGTCATACGGTCAATACCTTATTTTCCGTAGCAGAGGGTTCACAATTGATTTTGCCAACACAAACAACTCACTATATCTATATTAATACAGGGGCTTTGGCTACCATCAATGGAACCGTTAGAAGTATTAAGAAAACAGGTATTTTCAGTTTTAATATTCCAACTCCCAACGGGAATACTGGGATTCAGTTTAAGGATTTAACACCATCATTAACCCTTGGTGCTACAAGTACAATAGATTATAGTTCCATAAATGGAACTCAAACCATTTCTGCTTTGCCTTCAGGTATTAGTTATGCCAACCTTACTCTTTCAGAAAATAGTACAAATATTACGAGTTCCTCTATTAAAGCATTTCCAGCGCTTACAATAACGGGAAATTTAACCATCAATACTCCGGGTAATTCAACTTGGCCTAGTTCCACAACTGGTGCAAGTTCAATAACTTTAGGAGATGGAGCCACAATTGTAAGAACAATAGGAACTCTTAATGAAGCACCTACTTTTGGTTCTTCAGTAAATGTTAACTATAACGGTAATGGTGCAACTCAAATGGTTGGAAGTACTACTTTAAATTCATCTAATGTCACACTAACTACTTCCAATGCGGCTATCGCTGTTGGTAATACGGTAACTGGTATAGGTGTGCCAGAAGGAACTACTGTGGCTTCTATATCTGGAACAGCGCTTGTACTTTCGCTAAATGCAACGGCTACTGCTGCTAATGTTACTTTCACAATTGGTACAGCAGTACCTCAAACTACAGGTGTTGAGTTACCTACTGTTGCCAGTGTTTTAAATAACCTTACTATCGATAATCCTGCAGGAGTGATTTTGAATTTGGATACTACTGTAAACAATAATTTAACTCTAGGTGTCGGTAGTGCTTTGACCATTCCGACAGGAAAAAATTTAACAGTTGACAACGCTATTGTAAATAATGGTACCATAACTATTGAAAATAACGCCAACTTGATACAAGTAAACAATGTAGCCAATACAGGTTCTGGAACAGCAATTGTAAAAAGAAACAGCGCTTCTATTCAATTATTTGATTATACGTTGTGGAGTTCGCCAGTGGAAAGTCAACAATTGCAGGCTTTCTCGCCAAACACTGTGGCAACACGTTTTTATACGTATAATTCAACTTCCAATTTGTACAACACAGTGTCATCAACAACGAACTTTTCTACTGCAACGGGTTACTTAATAAGGGCTCCTAATACTTGGACTGCTGCAACTCCAAATATTTTTAATGGTGTTTTCACAGGAAAACCTAACAATGGAAACATTTCAGTGGAGGGACTTATCTCAGGAAAATACTATGCTGTTGGAAATCCGTATCCTTCAACTATAAATGTAGCCGCATTTTATAACGCAAACCCAAACGCAGGGACCTTATATTTCTGGAGAAAAACAAATGGAGCCTCTGGGACAGCCTATGCAACAAGGAATAATACTGGAGCAACAGCTTCAGGCGGATATACACCATCAACTGATATCGCGGTTGGTCAAGGGTTTTTTGTTTCTCCTAGTGCTAACATGACTTTAAATTTCACCAATGCGATGAGAGCTAATCCAAGTACTTCAGCTGTTTTTCTTAGAACATCTACAGAGGAAACAAGCCACTTTTGGTTGAATCTTACAAATACTTCTGGGCTTTTCAGTCAAATGCTAGTGGGCTATTTGCCAGAAGCTACATCAGGTTTAGACAATGCCATTGATGGAAAATACATCAATGACGCCCCAATTGCATTAACATCTATAATCAATGACGAGGAATATACCATTCAAGGTCGTGCGCTTCCGTTTGCAACGACAGATACGGTTCCGCTGGGTTTCAAAACCAATGCCGCAGGAGATTATACTATTGCAATTGACCAAGTTGATGGATTGTTTAGTACTGAACAAGCCATTTACCTCAAAGACAATTTGCTAAATACTGTTGTAGATTTAAGCGCAGGCAGTTACTCATTTGCGAGTGCCATCGGAACATTTAATTCAAGATTTGAAGTGATGTATCAAAATACTTTGGCAGTAACCAACCCAACATTTACAGCCAATAGCGTAATTACGTATTGTGTCAATGGCGAAATCAGTATCAATTCGGGAAGTACGATCATGGAACGTGTTCGGGTGTATGATTTACAAGGGCGTTTGTTGGTTGAGAAAAAACAAATCAATGCCTCAGAAACCAAATTGTCAACAATGGCTACCAACCAAGTGTTGCTAGTGGAAATTACTGCTGCCAATGGAAGTAAAATCACCAAAAAAATAATTCAATAATCATAATTAATACACTTTAGAACTTATGAAAAATAAAGCCATAAATACCGTAGTGTTTTGTTTGATACTCTTATCTAACTTGATTGGAATTGCACAAGAATTAGGACCAGGATTCGAAGATGAATTCGGGAATCTAGAAACCCCTGATGCATCACCAGCACCAATAAATCATTATATAATTCCGATGTTATTGATAGGGATTTTAATTGGTTATCGATTACTAAAACAAAAAAAACTAATAGCTAAATAAGCTAATAGTCATTTCATTCAAAACCACGCTCAAAGCGTGGTTTTTGTTTTTAAATAAATAGATTATAGACTACTGTTGAATAATTTTACTGGCGAAAATAGCTTTTTAAGCAATTCAAAAATTCAATATAATTCCTTTCCATGTTAGTCAATTAATTACTAACACATCGAAAACCTAAATGTTCCATTGAAGAATCCGCTGAACTTTTCATTCTTGCCGACACGCGATAACCGCTACAATACGATTCATTACATAAAAATGATCCGCCTCTCATCACTCTCTTTTCAACCAACGGTTCATCGGGATCATAACTTTTAGCAGGTCCGATGGGGTTTATTGCCACTTTGACTTTCTTGAACGAATCGTAATACAAATTGTTGTATTTATCGGCACACCATTCCCAAACATTTCCAGACATATCATACAATCCATAATTATTTGCTGGAAATGATTTTACTGGGGCTGAGCCAATAAAACCATCACTAACTTCATTTTTGTAGGGAAAATTTCCTTGAAAATAGTTGCAATAAAATTTATCTTCGTCAACTTTTTTGTTACCCCAGGAATACACCTTTTTTTGTAAACCACCTCTGGCAGCAAATTCCCATTCGGCTTCAGTTGGCAAACGTTTTCCTGCCCATTTACAATAAGCATTTGCATCGTCCCAACTTATGTGAACCACGGGATAATTTTCTTTTCCGTCGATATTACTGTCCTTTCCTTGGGGATGTTTCCAACTGGCTCCATGTGACCAATTCCACCATTGGCTGTAATCTTGAAGACTGACTTCGCCGCTAGTTGGCACAAAAACCAAAGAGGCCGCTTTAAGTATTTCAGCACCTGGTTTTGGAGTGTCTGAAGGCAATTGTTTTTTTAATTCGTCCCAATCAATATCTTTTTCAGCGGTAGTAACATAACCTGTGGCGGCAACAAATTTTGCGAATTGTGCATTGGTAACTTCAGTGATGTCTATAAAAAAACCATTTAATTTTACTTGGTGCTTAGGAAATTCATCCTGACGCGCTTGGTCATTATCTCCTCCCATACTAAAAATGCCACCCGGAATCCAAACCATGCCTTCGTGAGTTTTGTTGTCTGTAATTTTAACCGAATTTGAAATGTTTGTATTTGAAGAATTAATCAATAACCTATTTGGAATTGCTGTTGTACAACACATTTTTTTTGTAGTTGTTTTTTTTGAAACTACTTTCATAGTTGATTTTTGTTGTGCTACACTAACATTTACTGTTATTAATACATTTAACCACAGAAAAATGATCGAAAAATTATTTTTCATACTACTTTTATTTACACTGACTTTAACTAAGAAATTTAGTGTTTTAGCTTTTAAATCCTTTGCTACACCCTTTTCGCTTTGTTTAAGATTCTAGTGCACTACTTGTGCAAAATTAATTCCTTTATTTATAATGTTTAATTATATAAAATTCATTCTTTTCAATTCATTTTGAGAAACGAAATATAAAAATTACCAGATTCTACCAGAAAATAGAATACAAGGCAACCAAGATACCCGTTACTAATAAACTACCAGCTAAAAACCCACTATTTACTTTAAACATTGAGGAATCTATTTCTAATCCTTTAGATTTTATTCCTCGTTTTTGGTCAAATAAACTAATAATTATCATTACTGCCACACAGATTACAAATACAAATCCCATACGGTCAATAAATGGAATTTCATACAAACTTGTTCCATTCTCTTGAGGAACTAATACAGCGAAACCTGTTGAATTTAAAAATTCTAAATTCATCCAATTGGGTAAAAATTTAAATACTACTGACAATATAAAACCTCCAATGGTTGCAAACATGGCCGCATTTGAACTCGTTTTTTTCCAGAAGAATCCTAAAATAAACATGGCAAATACTCCAGGGCTCACGAATCCAGTGTATTCTTGGATAAATTCGAATCCTCCTTTTTTGTCAATTCCTAAGTGTGGTGCAATAATTACTGCTAACATCATGGCTATAAATACAGCCCATTTTCCTACTTGAACCATTTTCTGTTCACTACAATCTACATCAATTTTTTTCTTGTAAATGTCCAATGTAAAAATGGTAGCAATACTATTTACTTTTCCTGCCAATGAGGCAACAACCGCAGCGGTCAATGCGGCAAACGATAAACCTTTTAATCCAACTGGCAATAAGTTTAACAATACGGGGTAGGATCTATCTGGATTTAAAACGCCATCAGGACCTAATAATTCTGTTTGCAATCCACCTTTTGTATAGATTACATAAGCAGCAATACCAGGTAAAACAACAATAACAGGCATTAATAATTTTAAGAAAGCAGCGAATAGAATTCCGCTTCTAGCAGTTTTTAAATCAGCACCCAAAGCTCTTTGAGTTATATATTGATTACAACCCCAGTAATTCAAGTTTACAATCCACATACCTCCTAATAAAACGGTAAGACCGGGCAAACTTGGGAAATTTGAACTATCTTTTTTAAATATCATATGGAAATGGTCGCCAGATTGATTCATCATATAATTGAATCCGTTTACCATGCCATGTTGACCGTTTAATTCGGCTACTTTATCCAATGCTAAATAAGTGGTTACTAAACCTCCAAAAATTAGGAATACCACCTGAATAACATCGGTATAACCAATAACTTTCATGCCTCCTAGAGAAATAATTATAGCAAAGAATGCCAAACCATACATACACAAATCGAGGTTTATTCCTGAAATTCCGTTAATTGCTAATGCCCCAAGGTATAGGATAGAAGTTAAATTAACAATTACATACAACAACAACCAGAAAACAGCCATAATCATAGCAATATCCCCGTTATATCTTTGATTAAGGAACTGCGGCATTGTATATATCTTATTTTTTAGATAAACAGGTATAAAAAACACGGCTACAATAATTAACGTCAATGCTGACATCCATTCATAGCTTGCAATAGCCAATCCCATTTTGAACCCATTGCCTGACATAGCAATAAATTGTTCAGACGAAATGTTGGAAGCAATTAAGGAAGTTCCAATAGCCCACCAAGTTAACGATCCTTCAGCCAAGAAGTAATCATGCGAAGCAGAGTTTTTGGCTGTTTGTTTCCGTTTGTAAATCCAATAGCCATATCCAGCAACAATAAAAAAGTAAACAAGAAAGACCAGGTAGTCTGCAAATTGTAATGTATTCATAATTTTATTTTTTAGGTTAATTAAATTAATAGTGTAAAATTTTTTTAATCTATTTTGATTTTAAGATTCTATTGAAAATTATTTTTTTCTAACTCTTTGTTCCCATTTCCAAGCGCTTTCCATTGCCTGATCCAAAGTCGATGCTGTTTTCCAACCCAAGATAGTATTGGCTTTGTTTGTTCTGGCATAAGCCATGGTAACATCTCCTTCTCTTCTGTCAACAATTTTGTATGGAAATGGTTTTCCGCTTACATTTTCAAAGCTCGCTATCACTTCTAGAACGGAGCTGCCAATTCCTGTTCCCAGGTTGAAAATTTCAACTTTATCTTCATTTTTATTTTCTAAAAGTCGTTCTAAAGCCACTACGTGCGCCTTAGCCAAATCGACTACGTGAATATAATCTCGAATGCAAGTTCCATCAACAGTAGGATAATCGTTTCCATAGACCATTAATTCTTTTCGCAACCCAATACCAGTCTGCGTAATGAATGGAACCAAATTTTGTGGAACACCAATTGGCAATTCGCCTATTTCAGCAGATGGGTGCGAACCTATTGGATTAAAATAACGCAATAAAATCGCGTTGATAGTACTCACTTTTGCAACGTCAGTTATAATTTCTTCCCCTATTTGTTTGGTATTTCCATAAGGAGACATAGCGGGTTTGATAGATGCATTTTCATCAATTGGCATCACATCAGCTTGACCGTAAACTGTACAGGAAGAACTGAAAATAAAGTGGGCTGCTGTTTTTTCTTGTAATTCTTGTAATAAATATACTAGAGAAGCAATATTGTTTTCATAGTACAACAATGGATTTTTAACGCTTTCGCCCACTGCCTTTGAAGCCGCAAAGTGAATAACACTGCTCACATCATTGTGTTTTTTGAAAAAAGCGTGTACCGAAGATTTTTCCCTTAAATCTAATTTTTCGAATAAGGGTTTTTTACCAGTAATGGCTATGATGCCTTTCAAAACAGATTCTGAAGAGTTGGAAAGATTGTCAATAATCACTACTTCAAAACCTTTATTTTGCAGTTCTACTACCGTATGCGAACCGATAAATCCCAAACCGCCAGTTACTACTACTTTCATTTCTTATTTACTTTTATAATGTACATCAGACAAATCTCTTAACATTTGAGCACTTTTTTCAGGAGTAATATCGCGTTGTGATTCTCCCATCATTTCATATCCCACCATAAATTTTTTAACCGAAGCTGAACGCAACAAGGGCGGGTAAAAGTGCATGTGAAATTGCCATTCTGGGTGAAGTTCTCCATCTGTTGGTGCTTGATGAATACCTGATGAATAAGGAAAAGAAGTCTCAAAAAGATTATCGTATTTAATCGTTAATAATTTAAGAATACTAGCATAATCTTCAATTTCATTAGCGGTAAAGTCTGTAATTTTTGTGATATGACGTTTGCAAATAATCATTGTTTCAAATGGCCAAATTGCCCAAAAAGGAACCAAGGCTATGAAATTTTTATTTTCAATGACAATACGCTCTTTTGCTTCTAATTCTTTTTTCAAATAATCCAAAAGCAAATTACTGCTGTTTTTGTCAAAATAAGCTTTTAAGCTGTTTTGTGTTTTCTCTACTTGGGTAGGCAAAGAGGATTGTGCCCAAATTTGTCCGTGTGGATGTGGGTTGCTGCACCCCATGACACTTCCTTTGTTTTCAAAAATTTGTACGTAGTTGATATAAGCAACATTACCTAAATCTGTATATTCTCTTTGCCAAGTTCGAATAATTTCTTCGATTGTTGGCAAATCCATTTCTGGCAAAGTGATGTTGTGTTTTGGTGAAAAACAAACCACTTTGGAGATTCCTCTCTCTGGTATTGCTTTAAAGAAAGTAGCTTCATTACTTTCTTTAAACTCAATTTCTTCCTGTTTTAAGGCTGCAAAATCATTTTCAAAAACAAATGAACTGGAGTATTGCGTATTTATCTCTCCATTGGCACGAACATTACCTGGACACAAATAACAAGTTGGATCATATTTTGGTCTTTCATCATTAGCGACTGTTTCCTTTTGACCTTGCCAAGGACGTTTTGCTCGGTGTGGAGAAACCAAAACCCACTCATTGATAAGCGGATTAAAACGGCGGTGTGGATCGTCGTAGATATTAAATTTTTTCATTACCAATTAGTTTTTATAAAGTGAAGTTCCGTTAGAAACTTTTACATCGTAAATTTTTAATTCTATGTTAAAATGGTCAGCATATAATTTTGTAAATTTTTCTTTGATGGCATTTTCTCTTCCTTTTTTTACCAAAGTGATGGTGCAACCTCCAAAACCACCTCCCATTAATCGAGAACCAATCACATCCTCTTCGGCTTTGGCCAAATCGACTAGATAGTCCAATTCGGCGCAACTTACTTCATAGTCTTTAGATAATCCGTCATGGGTTTCAAACATTAATTTCCCCAATGTTTTAATATCTCCTTTGTCAAGGGCTGCACAAGCTTGAATAACACGTTTTATTTCTTTTACGGCATATAAACTTCTTCTGAAGACATTATCTGTCATTTTAGATTTCAAACCAATCAATAACTCTTCATTACAGTCTCTGAAGCTATTAATTTCAGGATAATTGTCATTGATAATTCTTAATCCTTCGTCACATTCTATTCGTCGATTATTGTATTCGGATGTAAATAAGGAATGTTTTACGTTGCTATCAAATAAGATTAAAGAATAACCAACAAAATCAGCATCGTGATAGGTATAATCCAAAGTACGGCAATCAATTTTTATTACTTTGTTTTCTAATCCCATTACACTAGAAAACTGATCCATAATTCCACAATTAATACCAACCCAGTGCTCTGCACTTTGTCCCATTAAAGCTATATCGATTGATTTTATTCCCAAATTAAACAGTTCATTAATACCAAATAAAAATCCACATTCTAAGGCTGCCGATGAAGACAAACCAGAACCAATTGGAATATTACTACTAAAGGCGCAGTTAAAACCGCCTATTTTGTATCCTTTTAATTTTAATTGAAACAAAACACCCCGTAAATAATTAGTCCAAACGACATCGCTTACTATTTCTTCTTTTGTAATATCGATTAATACGGATTCATTCATATCAATAGCTTGAATGGTAGCAGTATTAGAATTGTTTATTTCAAATGCAAAACAAACTATTTTATTTATAGCTGCTGGCAAAACATAGCCATCATTATAATCTATGTGTTCACCAATAATATTAATTCTTCCTGGGGAAAGAACAATTTTATCGGGTGTATTGCCAAATGTTTCTTTAAAAAAATCGGTTGTGTTTTGTATTAAAATCTCATTCATTATGGAATAATTAGTGGTATTATTTATTAATTCTAAGTCAGTAAGCTGTTAGCTATTTTGAAACTTATATATAGTCTTATGTTGATATACTTCATATTTCCTTAAAACAGCATTAGGGAAATGATCGTGATTTGGTGCGTCAGGAAAATTTTGAGTTTCAAAACAAATCCCACTCAAAGCATGGTAATCTGCATTTTCCTTGCCTTTTATTGCATTAATACAATTTCCTCCTACATAAATGTGTACAGCCGGTTGATTCGTATATACCAACATTTCTAAATTATTTTTAGGGCTGAAAAGTGAAGCCGAGAATTCTTCACCATCATTCAAAACAAAAGTGGTATCTATTGTTTGAGGGCATTTTTTGGCTTGGTTAAAATCAAAAAGGTTGTTTTCTAAACTCAAAAATTGACCCGTTGGAATATTGTATTCATTGGTTTCCAGTATTTTATCGGAATTAATTGATAAATCCTGTTCTAAAATGTTGGAATTATGCCCATCAAGATTAAAATAGCTGTGATGGGTCAAGTTTATTGCTGTATCCTCTGATGTAGTGGCGACATACTCAATAATCAATTCATTTTCATCTGATAAAGTGTATGTTAAATCTATAGATAAATCTCCAGGGTAATTTTCTTCGCCATCAGGACTGAAATAACTTAATGTTACGGATGGGTTTTCCCCTTCGGTCACGTTTTTAATCTCCCATTGTTTTTGGCTAAAGCCAATATTACCGCCATGCAAGGAATGCCCATTATTATTGGTATTCAAAGCAATTGATTTACCGTTCAAACTAAAAGTACTATTATTAATCCTGCCTGCATAACGCCCTACTGTTGCTCCAAAATAGGGTGCACTCTTTAACTTGAAAGAATTTAAATAGGCTTCCAGGGTATCAAAACCTAAAACCACATCCAAAAAAGCACCATTTTTTAATGGTATTTTTAATGAGGTTATGGTTGCTCCATAAGTAATAACCGTCAATTGTATTCCGTTTTTATTTGTTAATTCACAAGAATCAATACTACTTTTGTCAGGTAAATTCCCAAAGAATTTGATCATAGGATACTTATTTAAAAACGAATTCAATATTATTTTTATATTTTTTTATCAAAAGTTAAATTTAAAATTAGATTATTTATCATTATTTTACATACTAGTACCTACCAGTTTTTTGTATTTTTGTAAAAAAGTATATGCGTGTCATAACTATTCAAAATAATCAAGGAATACCAAAATACAAACAAATCATTTCCTCAATTGAAAAAACAATTGAGAAAGGTCATCTTAAAAAGGATGAAAAACTTCCCTCAATCAACAAAGTATGCATTGAGTTTTCTATATCCCGTGATACTGTACTTCAGGCCTATGAAGAGTTAAAAAAACGCGGAATTATATATGCTATACTGGGTAAAGGCTACTATGTTAAAAGCACAGAAGTCAAAATAAAACAACGCATTTTTTTACTTTTTGAAGAACTGAATATTTTCAAGGAAGACCTATACAATTCTTTTATTGAAAACATTGGTGAAGACATACAAGTTGATATTTTCTTTCATCATTTTAATCTTCAGGTTTTTCAAAAAATAATAAATGACAGCAATGGATACTATACCAAATATATCATAATGCCTACTAATTTAGTTGGAGCATCGGCAATCATAAAAACCCTACCAGTTGATGAAATTTATATACTAGACCAAACAAACGCAGAATTAAAATACTTTCCTGCGGTATATCAAAATCACCAGGAAGATATTTACAATGGCTTAGAAAAAGGTAAAATAAAATTAAACAAGTACGAAAAACTAATTCTTATTTTTCCGGGATTTAGAGAGCCTGTAGGGATGAAAATTGGCTTCAAAAAATTCTGTGAAGACTTCGGATTTTCCTATTCGGTTATTACTGAGTTTAGAGATAGGGAAATAAAAAAAGGGGAAGTATATATAATTCCTGACGATAGGGATTTAGTAAAAGTTATTGAAAAATCTAAGCTACAAAATTTAAAACTTGGTGTAGATTTCGGAATCATATCTTATAACGAAACCCCTTTGAAAAAAGTAGTAGAAAACGGCATAACAACCATATCTACAGATTTTGTTGCGATGGGAAAAATTCTAGCCCAAATGATTTTGAAAGAAAAAAAAGATCAAATAGAAAATAGAAGTACCCTGATAATTCGCCAGTCTTTATAAGATCTGAATCTTAGATATATAAAGTAATGTTAACCCGTTGGGTGTAATTATTTAAAGTAAAAAAAACCTCCCAGCAAAGCTGAAAGGTTTTTGGTCGGGATGACTGGATTCGAACCAGCGACCCCTAGCACCCCATGCTAGTACGCTACCTGGCTGCGCTACATCCCGATTAATCGGTTGCAAATATAATCTCTTTCTTAAAAAATCAGGAAATTTTTGTTCTTTATTTCTGTGAAGAAAAAGGAATTATTCGGCCAATAAAATTTCTAAAATTGAAATCGCAGCGGCACTAATTTTAGTACCTGGTCCAAACACAGCAACTGCTCCTGCATCAAACAAGAATTGA
>Ga0209355_1001260_pt1 | contig 14475 bp, 15 predicted proteins | sample LauGreSBDMM110SN_3_FD_187563 | JGI IMG/M metagenome (GOLD analysis project Ga0209355, IMG submission 187563) | Freshwater lake microbial communities from Lake Michigan, USA - Sp13.BD.MM110.SN (SPAdes) (version 2) | ecosystem: Environmental > Aquatic > Freshwater > Lake | place: Lake Michigan...
ATAGCAATTTTTTTTAAAACTTTTGTACAATAGCAAATTTTTTTAAACTTTTGCACGATGAACAAAGAAAGTCCGGTACAACATATTTATCTCAAACAAAATTCATATACTGAAGGCATTTACGAGGATGATAATCCAAATTTACAAACGGATCTTGAAAAAATAGCCTTTTATGCCAGTCGATATATTGATACAAAAAAACAAAAAAATGATTGTTTCGCAATACTTAAGGCGTTAAGTAATCAATTTTCTGAGTTTCAAAGTCAAATAAGTAAAATTGCGAATATGTTACCGGCTCTAAGTGATGAACGAAGAGATAATATGTTAAAAGAGGAGAACCTAATCATGAAAGAAATGCAAATTATTCGAGAGAAGATGTCTTATGATATGAACATGACACAAAATCAGAGTTCTTTAAGACCGTTGACACAAGATATCAAGATTTCTTTAAAAAAAGAAAATGAAAATCGGGAAGACAATCGGAAAGACAATCCGAAAGACAATCCGAAAGACAATCCGAAAGACAATCCGAAAGACAATCCGAAAGACAATCCGAAAGACAATCCGAAAGACAATCGGAAAGACAATCCGAAAGACAATCCGAAAGACAATCCGAAAGTGAAGGTAATGATTAGTACTTTCAGTGATAACAGAGGTAGTAAAGAAAATAACATACTTTTATCTAGTTCCGAACCTTATCATACTCTTTGGAAAGATAGTATCGGTAGTGAAAGAGGTGAAGAAAGTTTTATATTTAAGGGTGGAAAGAAAAATTATCGTCTTAAAACAGTCAGAGGCGTAAAAAAACAGTGAATCAGAGCGATTTAGCTATCTTTTTACACCTTTTTACATGTCAAATGCCGACTTTTATATAGTATCAATTATACTGAGTTTCCAAAGCAAACATATCTTGATGACATATCATTTCGTCCTTCACCATCTAGCTTGATGATTTTTTAGCTCTATTTTTTTCTATAAGTACTAAGTTAAAAGTACTAAAAAATAATAGTTCTTAGAGAGAAAAGAATACTATTTAACAAAACAAAAATGGTGTGTATAACTATCCCAGAAGGAGTCATTGCATTTTTCGAGATTTTATGTATTTTATTCTTTTTTGCACTCATAACTTTCGTGGTGACGATCATTGGATTTCGTGAACAGATTGCTACAAATTGGGAGAAGTATCGTTGTAATCCACTCTTTATTCCGTTTGCTGAGCTATTTGGCCATAGTTCCACGGAATCGTTCTCAAAGTGCATGTTTTCCACTTATAAATCCTCTGTTGCTAGTACAATGCCACCTTTTCTTGACTTACTCGGAAACGTTTCTTCTTCTCTAACTGCTTCAGGTACTATGATGACTGAAATGGATTCTGTACTTGGGGGTGTACAACAAATGTTCACAACTGGATTCACAAAAATCCTCTCTCAGATCGGAAACACGGCCTCTGTAGTTCAGTACCTCATAGTAAAAATGGAGGTACTCTTACAAAGACTATCTGCAACACTTGTCGTGGTGATGTACACGTTAAATGCATCTTTACAAGGTGTACTTGCGGTAAAAAGAGATCCTGTACTACTCAGGGCAGTAGATACCCTAATCAATTTTCCTTCATTTTGAAAATTCCGAAAAAAAGCAATTGTAGTAAACTGCAAACTTAAGTGAATTAGAGAAAAGAAAGTAAATTAGAAAAAGAAAGTGTAGTATAAATAAAGAGTGAGTGATATTTTAGCAAATATAATCTTAAAGATGAATACAACATTAACTTCTGATATTTTTCTCAAACGGTTACGTTGTTTTGTCGTCCTAATTATCATATTTTCATTTTTTTGGTTCGGAGATAGTATATGGATAGTACTTGTATCGTATGAATCGGTGATACGATACTTTTTATTTTTCATTGTTCTTGTTTCACTAGCATATTTTATTTTCTTTCGAAAGGAATCAGATGTTATATTTTTTTTAGATGCATTGTCATTTTTCCAAAAGCTCATGTCATCTTCCTTAAAACCCCAAGACCTTAATGATTCAAACTTGGCTATGTCAAAGTCGAAGAGAGAGGAAATGGATTTATACGATGTATCTATGACATCAAATACTTCATCATCTAAAAAACCAAAACCATCAACTACACAAAAAAGAGCAGTTAATGGTTACACAAAAAGAATAGTTGCTTCAAAGCAAGAGTGGAAGTGTTTACACTGTAAACAGATGCTTCAAGCATCCTTTGAAGTAGATCATATACTTGCTCTTTCAAATGGTGGTAGTAACGAAGAAGAAAATTTAGTTGCTCTTTGTCGAAATTGTCATGGAGAAAAAACGTTTCTAGAACGTACAAAAAGTTAAACGATTCTTTTACTGTTTTTTCGGTGCCAGGCAAAATTTTATCTCTCCAAGACTTCCCACCTGGTACGCTATGATCAAAGGATAGTCATTTTCTAAATACATTTGAATCGAATGGCAAAGATTTGTACACTTCGTGAAAAGAACCAAATGTTTCGAAGAAAATACACCTTGGATGATAGCGTATTCTTTCGGATTCTCAACATATGAAATCCCATTGGCAGCTGACTCTCCCATGATTGTTTCCTGGTGAGCGAATTCACCTTGGCAGGAAAAGATAAGCTGATTGGAGATGCTTTTTATTTCAATAAGACTTGACAAGTTACTCATATCCGTACATACCTTTTTGAAATCACCAGAAGGGATATTAATGACAGAAGAAAAATTAGCAGATGGTACCTCAATTGCTTCGTCATCCAAGTCTAATAAATCTAGCTTAAAATTTGTTATTGTATCCTTGTCCGCATTTTCAATTTTAATTCCCAAGTGTCCTGGATCTTTCACCTCTATAAAAAGAGTCAGCATATCGCTGTTATTCATTGTCTTAATGAGCTTAAAAAAGTTTAACATATTAATACCAACCACTACTTTTTCAGGACAGTAGTAGTGTTCAAATTGTGAACCATTTAGACGCAAGTGTACGAGCACTGTGTGGGACGAATCCATCGTAATTATTTTGAGTCCTTTAGAATTGAATTCAATATTTGCATCTGGTAAAATTTCTTTAAGTGCCTCGATAAGAATGCGAATGACAGATGCTTGTACTGTTTTTAGTTCCATTTTATACTCCTTTGCATTTTGATTATTATAGTTTTGCGATTGCTCAATTATAGCGGACATAACTGAAATTTGTATTTGTAAATATAAAGTGAAATAATTTAATTTCTTACAGAGAAAATTTTATACTTATAGTCAGTTATGATTCCTTTAAGTTGTTTTTGATCATAAAAAAAACGCATCTATATTGAAAGAAGAAAGTCGTTTTCTCATAATCAAATTTAGTCAAAGAAAAAAGATGATGAATCAAGCGTACCCTATCAATGATCTTAAATTTGGTGGCATGGGGGGGAATGACGATAGTTTATATTTATTGATTACACTATGTTTTGTTGTATTCATTGAAATCCTGGTACTCACTAATTTTTTTATTGAAAACGAGAAATTACAAATTGCCAATGATATATTTCTACTTTTATTTTTTTCTGCATGTATCTTTTTTTTATGGGAAAGAAAACAGACAGTAACAAACTGGTACTATAAGTTTTGGATATTCACTCTTTTTATTGCAACCATACGTTCCCCTTTTTTCAATCCACTGTTAGATAAAAAAAACAAATGGAAGTATTGTATTGGAGGATTTTTTATTCTATTTCTCAGTGGTGCACCTGCATATCTTTCAGAATATGTTACAGGAAATAACGTTAATTTATTTAGTCCCACAAACTATTCAGGTATTGCTCTTTCTCTACTTGTTGTGATTCTCTTTCTAAGTAGCTACGGATGATGAAGGCGCTCCTTTTGACCAGACTGATAATTCAGAGGATATAATTTCAGTGATATCACTATTCCCAACCAAAGTAGGGAGTACATGTTGTGAAGTAAGAATATTTAACTGATCATCACGTACGTGAATGTGTGATATATTTTTAGCATATTTAAATATTGCAAAACAGTCGAATACTTTTGCAGTGATCTTTGTCCTTGATGTAATTTGCTCCTCTTCTTCCAGTAAGTCATGACCAAGTATAGCCACCGACTCATTCTGAAATCTTTTCATGTGCCAAGATTTGTATGATTTGTAGGCTTTTTGTATCGCTTTTTTCTCTTCCGCTTCACTTGAATCCATCGCCGTATTATTTGCTGTTAGCCGCAAGGTTTGTCCATTGACATAAATTCGATCATCTAAGTGAATACATTGTTGACAAAATTCGTGAAATTGTGAATAGAGAGTAGGTAATTGGATTTTTCCAGTAAGAAACGATAAGTTATTTCTGATATTCTCATATTTTTTTAGTTTCGAGAATGCATGCTTTTTAAATTGTTCCTGTCCAATTAAATTCAATGGAAACTTTTTCGCTTCTAAGAAATCTATAAAATCATCATAAAGTTCCTTTACATGTACGAGGTGATGTGTCGAGGTGTTTGTACTATCAAAGACATTTGATCTGATATACTCACTAAAAATATTTTCCTCCAAACATGGTAGATATGGATCAAGTAGACGCAGCGACTTTTCTGTTTCATGATAGTTTACGTGTTCAGAAGCAAAATTAGAACAACAACATAAAAAGGTGGCGGCATTGTTTTCAATTAGCGCAAACGATCGACGCATACACGTCTCTTTAAAACGCAAGAATACTAAATGTTGACTACTTGACATATAAACTGGTTTAAAGGAATACTTTATATTAGATAAGAGTTGATTTCCAAATCCAATTACATATGCAAATTTATATCCAAGTCTTTGGAAGAAAGCATTTACTTCTCTAGTGTTACTATCTCCACCCAACCAAATAAAAGTAGTATTGTCGACAGAAGTTTGGTTTATACTTGTACCTATAATATAAAGAAGCATTTTTGCTTCTTCTTCTGTTTCAACAAAAGACAAGGCGTAATCTAAACATTTTTGTCTCCATTCAGCCGAAGGTACAAATTGTAGCCATAGATCAATTTTTAATTTGGACTTTAACATTTTCCAGATTAAGTTAATGTGCAAGGGCGGAGTTGTTTCTGGAAACTTATCACGTATTGAAAAAAAGATTTCATCTGATGCTACAACGTCTAGACTTCCGTTACGACAGTTATAAAAACTATTTATACTTGGATTGTATTTATATCTGTCTTTAAAATGTTCGGAATACATAGTCTCAAAACAATTTTGTAATTCATTCTGTAACAGTATTTTTTTCTCTGCTGAAGTGAGATATTTATCAATCGAATTCTTTACTCTTTCACAAAGTACACTCATTGTAAACTGATTGTTACAACTTTCGGTCATCGTATCTTCAAAAATCCGTTTCCACTCAGAGACCTGTTGTTCAGAAGCCAAACTTTTTATAGTGGATGATATGAACTCGTCAAACGATGAGAAGTTGATGACTACTTCACTTTCGATTTTTATTGACATTATTTTTGTGTGAAAACTATAAACAGTAAAAAAATTATATAAATTTTTAGTTGTAATTCTAACTAGAGATAAGTCTAAATGCTATCTTTATATTCGCTTTCTCTATAATTGTCACTTGTACAACAAGTTCTTACTTCTTACTTCTCATACTAAAATCGGTTCTCGAAAATAAATCTCCTCATAATGTTTCTTAGTCACTTCATTGATAAACGTATACATCGATAAAACTTGTTCATACATATTCGCCCCTGTAATGATAATCTTCCCAGTTTGGAAGACTGCGATTGTACCTACCTTACACTCGCCATCTCCGCTTCCACTGCCTTTACCTTTACACACCTTGCTACAATTACAGATTCCTTGAATTTTATTTTGACTGTTCCATGCATACTTGATTTTAATCCCAGGATATCTTTCTTGGTCAAAGGAAGAGTTTGTCAAGCAGTATTTAGTTATAATAAGATGAAACAAGGCGTTTCGAAGTATGCGGAAATTCACTTGAAAGTCAGAATTGTACATCACTATGCGGTGTGAAATCACTTCAAGACTGAATGGAGAAAATTTCATTTCGTTAAATATCTTGATCATAAAGTCTGAAAATAGGGAAATATCTTCATTCGACTTCAGACCAGCAACTTTCACTTTTCCCTTGTTAAAAATAAATAAACTTATTTTTTGCAGAGCATTCTTACTGGTAATGAATTGTGCAGTAAGGGTCATTTGATTTTGAAAGCAAGAGTTGACATAAGAAACTTCCAGTCCAGTATACGATTTTAAACGAAACTCTATCTCTTTTGAGTTTTCAACTTTTTTGAAAATTTTTGCACTTACAATCCCTTCTTCCGATCCTAATTCAACTGCTCTTGCATTTTCGAAACATCGTTCCAGATCCATTGGATGATTCAATTCTAATAACATGGTCATAGTTGAAATCCGCAGAGGAGTAGGCAAAACATATGGTGCGACATCTCCATATGCAATCATTGAACACAAAGATTTGAAATCGATTGTCGTTTTTTTATATGAATCTTCATGACCTCTAATTTGTATTCATCAGATCCTTGTATTCATTAGATCATTTTTTTACAGGCTGAAATTATGAGCTGAATTCTCCGTCTTCGCCTGAGGCGGTCCTACTAGAAGTAGGAGAACAGACTATCCCATTAGTAGAGCGTAAGCTTTACTAGAGAATATCAGGGATTTGTAGTGTTTTCAGAGCGGATTGATGAAGTTTGAAACATTATAACTGTTCAAGTGATATAAATAGTGTTACTTCAAAGAGATTTTTTTTTATTCTTCAATTAGTTTAGAAAAAGGGACACAAGGATATAAAGTCCGATAATTTCCGAGATTCCATCAACTTGTTTAATTTGAGTGAAAAGTCCGGAACCTTTGCCAGCTCCTGCAACAATAGTATTCCATAGATACTGACCAATCAAAGCAAGAATAATAATGATTAGAATAAAAACAACGAGAGAGGTTAAAGTAGCGATGAAAGAGAAGTATGGAGAATTTTCGGAGTTTTCTTTGTCGTGAAAATGTTCCCTTAAAGAGGAGGACGTAGCTATGGTTTTAATGGCATTGTTCAAAATTTGTGGAATCATGGGGAAAAGAAAGTAATAAAAAAGGGTTGATATGATATTTAGTTTATTACCTTCGATTATTTTTTAGGAGGAAAAACCTTTCCAAGAACTTAAAGATTATACTCACCGAGAATAAATAATATTTTAATCTTAAAAAAAAGCAAGTGACCTAGTAATGTCGACATCACATGAAGAGGTGTATGAAAGTTGGTACAGTAAATATCGACCAAAAACCTTAGATGGTGTAATCGGAAACGGAGAGGCAGTAAACATGTTAATACAATGGATAAATTCTTTTCAAAATTCTGGCGAAATGATAGAGACGCCTATTGTGTATATGTATGGTCCAAGTGGAGTTGGGAAATCTCTTATTGCAGAGCTTTTACTTGGTGGAAGGGATCGACACATTGTACAAATGAATGCTGGTGATATTCGAAGTAAAAAACGTATACAAGAAATGTTAGAAAAGTTACTTTCCAATAAATCAATTGACATGATGAGGAAAAAAAAACTTGTACAGTCGAAAAAACACATCATTCCTGTGATTTCACCCAGCTCTTGGCAAGTTGCAATTATCATGGATGACATTGATGGTATGAGTTGTGGAGATAAAGGGGGTCTTCATGAGCTATTTGCAGTCGTAGAGCAACAACTGAAACACTTTCGAACGTATGTCCCTGTAGTGTGTATCAGTACAAAACCGTATGATAAGAAAGTGCCTAAACAGTTAATAAAAGAAGTTCTCCTAGAGTATCCTAAACATGAAGAAATTTTGGAGTTTCTAGAAACTATTATTGAAAAAGAAAATTTGAAGAATCAGATCAATTTAGAACAGTTAAATCAACTCATACAAGCATCTGGATTAAATATTCGAAAGTGTCTCATATATCTTGAGGAGTTGAAAGACATGCAAAGTTTAACATTTGAAGGCTTCCAAACAGAAAGTATTGATATGAATTTATTTGAAGTCACCGACTCAATCTATACTACCCCTTTACGTATCTCTCAAATTTATAAAGTTTATAACTTTGACACAAATTTAATCCCTATGATGATTCATGAAAACATATTAAAGCAAATATCACTTTGCACAAATATCTCTACAATTGACAAGTGGAAAAAGTATTTTCGTTTTATTAAACTCATGTGTCAAGGAGATACGTTTACAAGACAGATGCAAGGCCTTTGTAGTCAGAGAAATGTCACGAACTGTATAACATCGCTTATATATTGTTTTGACATCAACAGAATCATGTCATCTTCATCTTTGGTGAAAAAACAAGGAGGAGACAAAAAGATTATGTTCACAAATTCACTGAGCAAGTCCGCAACTCAAAGTAGTACACATGGTCTGGTATGTACAATTTCTTTAAAGTTAAATACATCTCCTCGATATTTTTACTCTATTTTTCATTACATTTACTGTTTTATGAATAGCAGAGCATTTTTAAACAACTTTAAAAAAATGGATGATTCTGAATTAGATAAGATGATTCAAATTTATCAAAAATGGACGAATGTGAAGTATACAATAAAGGAGAAAAATCGAATAAAATTTGAAATTTTTGGTTGTTGCATGAAATAGAATATACATACGTCTAGAGTATAAAAAAATGATACCAAATAGGTGTAAACATGTTAAATTTTACATATGCATTTACATAAATTTTTTGACATTGTCGAACTAAATCATAGAAGACAACATGCCAGAAATTCTAGAAAAAAATAAGTACTTAAGCATCGTCAATGAACACGACAGAGATAAGCATATACAGTTTGAAGATGAAGGTCACCTCTACATTGTTGATGGCGACTCTAACTATAAATCCGTTACAACAGTTGTGAGTCAATTTCACGAACACTTCAACGCAAATGAAGTTATCCGTAAAATGCGCATATCGGGAAAAAAATTTTTACCAGGTGAAGTTTATCACGACATGACAGATGCAGACATTAAAAAGCTTTGGAAAGAAAACGGATGTAAAGCTTCTACTGCAGGAACTATTATGCATTTCAATATTGAGTGTTTCTACAATCGCAATCCTTTTGAAAATCCCGATTTGCCGGAACTGGAACTTTTTTTGAGCTACGAAGCTGAACATGCAAAACTTTTAGGACTGGTACCGTTTCGTACGGAGTGGTATATCTTTGATAAAGAGGTACGAATTGCCGGTTCCGTAGACATGATTTACCGCAAAGAAGGGACAGCAGAAAATGAAGTGTACATTTATGACTGGAAACGAGTGAATCCTCTGTCAAAAGAAAACTCTTTTTCGAACATGAAGGAACCATTCGATCGTTTTCCAGACTGTAAGTACTGTCACTATAGCATACAATTAAACATCTACTGTTATATTCTTGAAAAATGTTACGGTATGAAAGTAATGGGCATGGCACTTGTTGTTTTACACGAGATAAACAAAAACTGGATTGTGGAACCAGTAGATCGTCTGGACGAAGATATTCGTTTACTTATGGAGACTAGAAAGAAACAAGTTACAGGCTTGGAAACTAACTGTAAAATGGAAGTGTAGAAATATTTCTACTTCTTACCATTTGTGGGCCATGGTACTCTGTTTTCGTAAATCTGTAACTTGTCGGGGTTTTTTCCAATTCCGAAAAAGAGTAACCATTTGGATATTTCGTCAGTTGTTTTTGAAGTACATTTCTTCCATATGGGTCTACTTTGCGATAAGTGTTTGTTATTGAGCCATCTTTATTCTTAGAGACCGTGCTCTTCTTTGTATCACGTCTCATTTTCTTTTTACTTAATGTATGATTGGTGTAGTTCTTTTTTTCTTTTTTACTACTATTCATTTTACTTTTTGACGAAAAATTTTCTATCACAAATATTACTTAACTTTCTTTTACACTATTAGAGTGTATATATTATTTCAAAATACTTTTAAGCGATGTTCAAACTCACTTGTATTTTACTCATAATATCCGAATACCAATAAGATGCAGGAAGTGGACCATTTACATAAATATCATATGCTTCTGAAGCTGTTATCGCTCTATTAAAATACTTCAATTTGGAGATATAACCATTATATGTATTTCCTCTGCCAACATGCAGAAGAGAAAGTTGGGTGGGATCAACCAATGGAATTCCTGGCAGTACACAACTTCTTGCCAATTTTCCATTTAAATAAACATCAAGTGTCCTGTTCCACAAAGTGATGGATACATTCACCCATGATTGTAGAGGAATGTTATCAATATCACACGCTGTTGTCGTTTTGAAAGCTTTCGGGCACATACGATATGGATTCACATTGGAGTACGTATTCGACGAATTTGTCTTACACGGATTATAGGTGATATGATCGTATGGTTGTTCACCACTAAGCGTGCTAACTCTCACCATTAACTTGTTTTCTTTTGGATACAACCATACACTTGGCGATGCTACACTGAAATCTTTGATATCTTCCGATGTACGTACAAAGATACACTTCGGCTTTCCATAGTTAAAATTCCAGTCATTAAGAAAAATCCAAAAGCTATATGCATACTCGGATCCGGTTAAACTCATGGGTAGTAAGTTTCCAGAAAAGGGTTTTGGAAGTTGTGAAATATCAGTGGGTCCAGGAATCAAGATAGGTTCATATTTACTTTTCGTGTTATAGGCATCGTAAATGAACTTAATGAAGAAAAATACTATAATGACGAGTACAATAATAAATGCCCATTTCGTGTATGATACTAAAATATCAGTTGTAGTTGGTCCGGTAATGTCCATATAAGTTAACTATATACTATAAAGGATGGGAGAAAAAGTTTGGAGAAAATTAATCAGTGTTATAATACTCATACGATTTAAATTTTCCAGCAACTTTTATCACTTACACAAATTAGTTGTTACGTTTTTACAGAGAAAATAATTTTTTTCTTACAGGTAAAAATTAAAAGAATCATTTATTTACTTAGACTTAAGTCAACTATACTTGTAAATGAATTCATACATTTTCTGGTCAATAATCATTTTCTTTTTCTTCTTCATAGTCATAATATATTCCTTTTATTACTGGTGCATCACACATGCCCCAATGATGATTTCTAAACCTTATACTGGGTCCATAGCATCGTCGAATATGACTTTTGATACCATTCCGGCTACTGTGGTTGACATGTCATCTCGTCCAGATGGAATTCACATTTCAAATATGCCTTATTTGAGTGAAAAACGAGCGAGTATGACTCTTATGATGTTTATATATCCCGAGAGTATTTCACAGAAAGTGACAGGGAGTCTTGCAAGTAAGCCAGTAATGACCTTTCAAGATCGAAACGGTACTGGTACTACTCGGGCTACTATTCTAGAACAAGGTAGTGATAATATGAGCGTCGAGTACGATAGTTTTCTGAATGAACTTGTTATTCGCATTCGAATCTTATATGGAACAGAGGGTGTGGATATTAAACAACATGAAGAGTTCCGTGTACGAGGAATGCTTCGATTACAAAAGTGGAATATGGTTACTATTGTTTTTGACAATCGTCACATTGACTTATACTTGGATAAGAAACTATATCGTAGTTGGGTACTGATGAATGTACCTTTGATTTCAGATAGTACATGGACGCTTTATCCAGGTATGACCCCATTTCATGGGATCGTTTCTACAGTACGATTTTTTGACTACGCCTTGGTAAAATCAGATATCCCTAATTTATATGATTTCTATAAATCTTCACCAGAAAATTCAGGTTGGACATGGTGGTGGTGGATACCGACACTTACTTATTTTACAAAGCTTTACTGAAAAGCTTTACAAATGTATTTTATTAAGAACTACCGATTTCAAAAGATCGTCGACCAACATCTGGTTCTATGGTGGTCTGGTTCCATGGACCAACTTTAAGTTGAGGGTTTGGTGGTTCGGAACGTATTTGAAGATTAGGATTGCGTAAACTTTGACCAGTCGTGTTAATTCCAATATGATAACCAGCTTCCAAGAAGTTTTTATCTTCTAATTCACCTTGTCCACGTGGATTCACCTTTGCCCATACAGAATTTGTATCAGCCGGTAGAAGGTCGTGTGCAGAAAGCTGGTTTTGGGGGAAGAGATCTTTTGGTAGTTGTTCACCTTGTTGTGCTTCGTATAGAGAGTCTAAGTGAGACTGTTCTTGGTGAACAGATGCACCACTAATTCCATGTGCTGCAACGTCATCACTTCCATTGACGTGATCACTAGATACTTTTAGCAAATCAGAGTATTCACCCGTTGGATAAAATGCTCTATCACCAGGAACAACGTCCGAGTTTTTATGAGAATTGCTTGTAAAGTTTTCATATGAGTCGTTTGAAACCATGTAAACATAAATGAGTGCAGCAACGAGAACAACAAGGAGAACAACGATTGCAAAAAATTTCCAGTCAATATTTTCAAACATGCCTGAGAATTGAACTTTATAAAAAAAATAAATAAACTGATTGGTTTTTTATATATTAGCTACTGACATTTTTTTTAAAATACCGAGACGATTTTTTGAAGGAAGAACCGGAGGAATTTCGATTGCATTTCAGACGTAAACCTTTTTTACCTAAAATGAATGTCTATTCAAGTGAAAAAAAAATATTCGGAGTAAATTTATAAGTTTTGAAGAAGACCATGATTTTTGATGGTTAAAAATCGATATTTACAAAGGATTCAAATCGTAACGTCTGGAGTTATACACGATAGTTGAATATGTAAAGCCATAATCTCTCTAGAATATAGCCATATTCACCTCCTTGTAAATCGATCGACAATAAAGTGCTAATAAATTTCCGTATTTGTGAAGAAGTGAAGTGTGCAAGGTCTTCGTGAGTGATTGAAAAAAGTGCAGAGTATGTAAAACAAACAGATTCGATTGGGGATCTATGAATATACTCTGATAATTGTAAAAAAGTGTCCATTAGTGTTAAGTGTTCATAGTCACTGTGCTCTGGTCTGTCACGAAAAATTCTATTTATATTTTCGATACCTTCATCGGTGAAAAGTTGTGTACGTAGATTTCCGTCAATGTAAATAGTGCTATACTTTAGACCGAAATCAGTGTGTGTGGTAATTTGTTCTTCAACAGATATAGGAGGAATATTATGTTCTCTCATGTATACAAGTCCAAGCGGTTGTACCCTTTTCAGAAGTTGATAGTTATCAAGTGCAAATAAAAATGTATCATTATGGGTAAATGGATCACCTTGGCTAAAAAAATATCTCGTCGTTGACGAAGACTTCTTTAAGAGCAGTTCATTCATGTGATATAAATATGTATGTCCTTCACGTCCTATATTCGGAAGCTGAACTATGTGAAGACGATTGTCCTTTTTGCCGTAACAAGTGTCCGGTAATCCTTTGTTGTAAACCACAGCAATACTTGAGTAAGCAGCAACCCACTGTATATTTTCATCATACCTCGAAACGACTAGCTGTAGAGAAAGAGGATCAAATTTATCTCCAACATAATGCAAACTGTATATGTTTTTCATCCACCGATGGCTATATATATGCCATCTTGTAAACTGATTTTTTGTTGTGTACATATACACAAGATTGTCACTATTCGGTGCTCCAAGATATAGACTATAGTTATATCTTTTGAAGGCGGATTTTATATAGCAATAATTTCCTTCCTTCTCGATGATCCAATATTGTCGTCCAGATTTGTCGTCATGGGAGTACCAGTCGACTAAATTATCGATTTCTGCACAACTAAGAAAACACATCTCCTTGTGAATCGTTAAAGCTGTATTTATCTGTAATTTATTGATTGCAACAATAATTTTATTACCAGTGCTCACTCTTTCGTACATTCTTTTCTTAAATAATAAAGTTCTTCTCTAAATTAAGTTAAGTAATTTTTTTCATCTTCAGGAAAAAAAAAATTATTCACTAACTATGTAGAATGCCATTGACAAAGATAGTGAACGTTGGAGTAGTACTGTCAATAACTGTTGTCGATACACATACTACTTGTTCATTTGCCGATATTGGAATTGAATTTTCACTTAAGTCAAACTGTAGTGTATATCCCAGTGACGTACCTATATTATAGAGTTGGACTATAGATCCTGGTGCCACCGGAAGTAGCTGAACTATAAATGTTGTGTCACTAGAATTTATGAAGTAATAACCTGTTCCTGTAATTGACGTCGATTCATTCGATAACGTTTTATAACTTGAGTTTGGAATCAAATTTAAAAACATAGCCTCTAATTCCGTCTTACTGGCTTTTAGATCCAATGCTGCTTGTGTGGCGGTACTCACGGGTTTACTTAGATCAGAAGTATTATCTACAGTAGCTAGACCTACCATTTCTTTCGTGATTCCAGAAACCGTTCCAGTGAAGGTGGGGGAATCGAGATTGGCTTTTAGATCCAATGCTGCTTGTGTGGCGGTACCCACGGGTTTACTTACATCAGAAGTATTATCT
>Ga0209355_1001261_pt1 | contig 14470 bp, 14 predicted proteins | sample LauGreSBDMM110SN_3_FD_187563 | JGI IMG/M metagenome (GOLD analysis project Ga0209355, IMG submission 187563) | Freshwater lake microbial communities from Lake Michigan, USA - Sp13.BD.MM110.SN (SPAdes) (version 2) | ecosystem: Environmental > Aquatic > Freshwater > Lake | place: Lake Michigan...
TAAAAATTATGATTCCGGATTTATAACAAATGAGTTCATAGGAATACCTTTTGCTTTTGCATTCAAGAATGATGCTGCGGCATCTAATGCTTCAGCAATCGTAATATGCATGTCTAAGTAACGGTATGTTCCTAATCTGCCTACAAAGGTTACATTTTTTTCGGATTTAGCAAGTTCAATATATTTATTCAGCAGAACTTTATCATCAACTAAACGGATAGGGTAATATGGAATGTCATTTATCTCACAAGCGCGGCTGAACTCTTTAAAAATTAATGTCTGATCACTTGATTCCCATGGCGAGAAATGTTTAAATTCGGTTATTCTTGTCCAAGAAACATCTTCATCACAATAATTAATCACAGGATTACCTTGGTAATCGCCTTTATGTCTTTCTAATTTAAAGTCAAGTGTTCTGTAGGCAAGACTTCCAATTGAGTGTTCAAACCATGAGTCAATTGCTCCGCTGCTAAAGACGTGTTCATAATTATTCACTTGATCTCTGTGAAAATCTGTAGACAAAACCAAATTAATATTTTCGTGATTCAGAATCTGTTGGACAATATGTGTATATCCATTCCTCGGCATTCCTTGATAAGTGCTGGAGTAGTAATTATCATCATAGTTAAAGCGCACTGGAAGCCGCTTTAATATACTAGCGGGAAGCTTTGAGGGGTGAAGACCCCATTGTTTAATTGTGTAACCTTTTAAAAACGCTTCATAAAGATCATTACCTATAAATCTCAGTGCCTGTTCTTCGAATGTTATAGGTTCTGATGTACTCTCAACGCTGAGTGATTTAATAAAATGACTGGCCTCATCAGGTGAAAAAGTTTTTTTAAAGAAATTATTAATAGTCAGTAAATTAATAGGTAAAGAGTAAACATTATTTTTGTATATAGCCTTTACTCTATTGGTAAAAGGCATGAATTCATCGAATTGATTGACATATCTCCAAATTTTTTCATTACTCGTATGAAAAATATGTGGACCGTATTTATGGATCATGATATTTGTCTCTGGATCTCTTTCGGTATGGCAATTGCCTGCAACATGTGACCGGCTATCAAATACGTCTACTTGATATCCAGATAAAGCCAACTCTCTGGCAATGACTGCACCAGAAAATCCCGCTCCGACAATTCCAATTTTTTTCATTTTATTTCTTTCAAATTTAAAAAAATCTATTAAATTCAATTAGCATAGTCAATTAATCATTCTTTTTGTGATTGTTTGAAATTAATTTTCGTCAAAAAATTGACATGATTTGAAAATTTAATGAAAACATATACATTTCTTCCTTTGTTTCTCAGAGTTGTTTATCAATCCAAATCTTATAAGCACAATTTAGGCCAGTATGCCGCTTTATCATAGCGAACTGTTGAATAACTAAGGTAAAGACCTTTAATCTGGCTTGTTAATTGCTATATACCATTGAGATGAACAAATTTGAGTACACACCATGAATAATGCGGAATTAGGATTAGTTTTAGTAGCTAATATGAAGTTGGCTAAAGAAAACTTATTGCCCTTGGCCAATCTGCTGACAATTACCGAGTCGCTTCAATCCTCCGGTATGTCCGATTCCGCTTTGCAGTTGTATGAGGTCTGGACGACAAACACCACCGACGACAACAAATCGCTGGCCATGTTCAATCACGGCTCGCTGCTGCAAAGCACCGGAAAAACGGCTGAAGCGGAAAAGATTTACCGCGAATGTTTGGCCGAGCGGCCATATTTTGCCCAGCCCTGCGTCAATTTGGGTTTGATTCAAGAACGTCGCGGAGAACGCGAGCAAGCCATTGCCACCTGGAGCACACTGCTCAGCGCTGAAGCTGCCGGGGTAGATGTCCCCGTGGAAATGCGGGTTGCTGCCTGGAACCATGTGGGCCGGGTACGCGAAGACTTGAAGCAATACCAGTTGGCAGAAGTGGCATTGGCCAAAAGTTTGGCTCTCAAGCCGGACCAGACCGGTGTCATTCAGCACTGGGTGCATATCCGCCAAAAAGCCTGCGATTGGCCTATTTACCAGGCGCTGCCAGGTATCAGCCCGAATCAAATGTTGATGGCTACTTCGCCTTTGGCTATGCTGGCCCACAGCGAAGACCCGGTGCAGCAGTTGCTCACCGCGCACGCATTTGTCGGTCGCACCTACAGTTTCAAAGAAGAAAAACTGTCTCAAGGCCGTGTCTACCAGCACACCAAAAAACGCATTGGCTATGTCTCAGGCGATTTGTGTGTTCATGCGGTGGGTTTGTTGTTGGCTGAACTGCTCGAAGGCCATGACCGCAGCAAATATGAAATTTACGCATACGACTTCAGCTTGGAAGACGGGACGCCCCACCGTCAGCGATTGAAAAAAGCCATAGACAACATACGCTTCGTGCATGGCTTGACCGACCGTCAGGTGGCGGAAGTGGTTGTCTACGATGAAATTGATGTGTTAATTGATTTGCACGGACTGAGTGCCGGTGCTCGCCCCGGCATATTCGCGCTGCACCCGGCACCTTTGCAAGGCACTTACCTGGGCTTCATAGGCACCACCGGCATGCCTTGGTTTGATTTTGTGGTGACCGATGCCAAGGCGTTTCCGGTTGAACTGGAAACTTACTTTGCGGAAAAACCGCTTCGATTGACCAGCAGTTTTATTCCGCTCACGCCTGACACGGATCAGCCATTGACAGTGAAAAGGGAAACATACGGCTTGCCGACCGACGGTTTTGTCATGGCCGCATTTGGTAATTCCTACAAGTTCACTCCTGAATTGTTCAGCGTCTGGCTGGATATCTTGAATGAGATACCGCATGCAGTGCTGTGGCTGGTGGACGATAACCCGGCCACCACCGCCAATTTGAAAGCGTTCATCTACCGCAGCGGCGCCGACTTTGACAGAATCGTCTTCACACCGCGTGCACATTACGAGGAATACAAACAACGCCTGAAACTCGCTGATGTATTTCTTGACACCTTTCCCTACAACTGCGGTTCGACCACCAATAACGTAGTGCAGGCCGGCCTGCCCATGGTCACGCTGTACGGCAGAACCATGGTTTCGCGCATGGGTTTGAGTATTTTGAGCTCCATGGATCTGGCGCATTACTGCACAGCTAACACCACAGATTACAAAAATCGTGTGATTGAAATCTCTGCTTTGTCAGCAACAAAGACAAAAGCGTTACGGGAAAGAATACGTTATGCCAGTTTTAAGCCATCTCGTTTATCTCAAGAGCTTGAAGACTTGATAGAAAAAATGATGGAAAAAACTTGAATATGAAGTCTTGTAATATTCCAAAGGTAAATAATTTTAGTTTAAACGTCATTTATTGTGTAGCGATTACAAAGACTCTAGCGACAAATGGCAGGATTAATGGCCGGTACAAACTTTGAATGAATCTACCACCATGACTACTTATTCAAGATTAGACCAAGCCTTGCAACTGATGCAGAAGCAGGCGCTGGTGTATCAGCCGACTTCATTCTGGGCCACTGCCAGTCAACGCATTACAGATGAATTCATGCAAGAAGGTGTGGAGAATTTCAGACGATTGAAATCTGCACTGACTTTTTTCGTACCCAATTACGGCGCACCTGCCAGCGGTTTGAGCATTGAGCAGATTACATTGCTCGAAAAAACGCTGGCGTACAGCTACCCGCATGCGGTCAAAGCCGGTTTGTCATTGAACCGGTCCATCTCCGGCTATCAATCTGCCCTGGCCGATTACCGAGTGTTGCAAGCCAGCGAACAAACAGGTGATTTACCGGATTTGCTCGGGTTTTCTGAAAGCCAGATCGGCCAACCGGTTGAGCAATGGCAGTGGAATAGCCACCGCTACAGTCGCTCCGCTTTGAATTACTTGCTGGGCTTGAGTTTTCTGAAAAAACACCTTGATCGTGAAGTGCCGCGCAAGCTGCTGGAAATCGGTGGCGGTTTTGGTACGCTGGGAGAAATCTGGAGTCAATCAGGTATCAGCGATTGGCAATACATAGACATAGATATTCCGCCGACGCAATTCGCTGCAGACTATTACCTGCGCCAGGTGCTGGGCGATAAGCAGGTGAGCGGCTTTGATGACATAGCCGCAGGGGCAGCAGTCGATATCGACAGTCTGAAGCAGGCTTCGGTGCTGTGCTCCTGGCAAATTGAACAACTGCAAGGCGAGATTGATTTGTTTGTGAACTTTATTTCGTTTCAAGAGATGGAGCCGGATGTGGTGCAAAACTATTTACACCATGTGGATCGCTTGAAGACGCGCTGGGTGCTGCTGCGCAATATGCGCGAAGGCAAGCAACTCAAGCGCGAGGGTCACGCGGGCGTGACCACACCTATCAAAACCGATGATTACGCAGGCATGCTGCCGAATTACCGTTTGATTGCCCGCAATGTGCATCCCTTTGGTTTTGAAACAGTCGATGGATTTCATTCGGAGTTGATGCTGTTTAAAAGGCAAGTGCAGTGAGGATTGCCATCATTCCTGCCAGAGGCGGCAGCAAACGGATTCCCGGAAAGAACATACGTGATTTCCTGGGCAAACCCATGTTGCATTGGGCCATAGAGGCGGCCAGGAACAGTGATTTATTTGAGCATATTGTTGTCTCCACCGACAGCACAGAGATTGCAGAGGAAGCTGTCAGGGCAGGCGCTGACGTGCCGTTCATGCGTCCTGCGGCTCTGGCTGATGACCATGCGGTGACGCGCGATGTCATCAATCACGCGATCCATGAATGCACACAAATTTACGGTAGCTTTGATCACTGTTGCTGTATTTACGGTACATCCCCGTTTTTATCCGCAGAAGATTTGTCTTCTGCTTGGCATATTTTGCAGACGCAAGAGGTGCCTTTTGTATTTTCAGCAACCACTTATTCTTATCCTATACAAAGAGCTTTTTATATTGCCCAAGACGGCAGTACACACATGTTTCAACCTGAGCATGCCAAAACCAGATCGCAGGATGTGATTCCTGCCTACCATGATGCAGGCATGTTTTACTGGGGTCGCAGTAGCGCTTTTCTTGAGAAGCTTCCCATGTTTGCCGGCGCTTCGCGTCCGTTTCTGATCCCCTCGCACAGGGTGTGTGATTTGGATACCCTGGAAGATTGGGAAAGAGCCGAATGGATGATGAAAGCCAAATTGCTGGCGGCCAATACATATGCATGAAACAGTTTTATTCAGATGCGATGCAAGCCCGCAGATAGGCTCGGGCCATTTGTACCGCTGCTGTACGCTGGCGGCAGAAGTCGTCAGACAAGGCGGTCGCAGCTTGATGCTCGGACCAGCCATGGAGGCTTGTCCGGCTGAATTTGCCAATGTTTTTTCAGAGTGGAAGCAATGCAGCTTTGAAGATGAAACCGCCGATGCTGTCCGAACTTGTGAATTTTCCGGTTTGCACCAAGTCAATAAGCTGGTGCTGGATGACTACAGAATCCATGATGACTATCAGCAAATATTGAAACAAAATGATTTGCATTGGTTACAGTTTGACGGCACAGGCCAAAAAAACCTGTGGGCCGACTGGGTGGTGAATGCCATACCTGGTACAAAGGCTGATCTTTACACAGATAAATTAAAAAATCCCGTCACCCGCTTGTTGCTGGGGCCGGACTATGCACTGCTCAGACCTGATTTCGCCAAGCAAGTCTCACCTGATTCCGCTCGAGAGCGAGCAGGGCGGGTATTTGTATGTGCCGGTGGCGGCGACGATAAACAGGTGTTGACACTGTTGCTGGGCAGTCTCTTGTCCATGGGTGAAGCGCTGACCTTGTGTGTGGTGAGCACTTCAACCAATCCAGGGCTAAGTGATTTATTGCATTGGATCCATCAAAACGGCAATGGAAACGTGGAATTGCGCATTGATACAGATGACATGCCTGCATTGATGCGTTCTTGCGCTGTGGCGGTGGCGTCAGCCGGTACCTTGACCTATGAAATCAATTGCACAGGCTTGCCCATGGTGTTGTTTTCCATGGCTGACAATCAAACCGCTCAGGCACGCGCCTGGGCTGCAAGCACCGGTGCCAGGTATTTGGGTGACTACAAGCAGTTAGCTGTTGCGGCTATACAGAGCGCGGTGTCTGAATTGCTGGTCAATACTGAAGCGCCGGTCAACAGACTGGTGGACGGCCAGGGCGCAGGCCGCATCGTGCAAGAGATGATGGAATTCAGCGCATGAAGACTTCCAGTTTTCCCAAGCCAGTAGACATTCCTATCCAAGTCGGCTCTTTGTTTGCGCAATTGGGCGATCCTCATGATTGGCACGGTAAGCCGGATGTGTGGATCCGCTCGGTCGGTTCTCCTGAAGAATGCGAAGCCGACAGCCTGGTGTTTTTGCGGCCACAACCTATCAAGGAGCTTCAGAAAAAAGTGGATGACTGCCCGGCAGGCGTATTGATCGTCAATCAACCGGTCAAAGTACGTGACGAGCAGACAGTGCTGGTCACAGCTGACCCTTTGGCGTTATTCATTAAAGCGCTGAATTGGCTATTTAATGCAAAGCCTGAAGCCGGTATCCATTCAACAGCGGTGGTGTCACCTGATGCGCGCATTGCCCCCGGCGTGAGCATAGGCGCATACAGTGTCATTGAAACAGGGGTCACCATAGAAGCTGATTGCCATATTGGGGCCCATTGTTTCATCGGCGGTCACGCGCAGATTGCAAACGGCACAGTGATTCAAAACAATGTGTCTGTAGGTGGTGTGGGTCTGGGTTTCCATTTTGCGGATGACGGTGAGCGCCTATTTTTCCCGCACCTCGGCGCGGTGCTGATAGGCGCCAATGCTGTCATAGGATCGGGTTGCGTCATTGCCAGAGGTCAGTTGTCTGACACGGTGATCGGTGCCGGTTCCCGTCTGGGTAATCTGGTGAATGTCGGACACAATGTCCGCATAGGTGATCACTGCGCTATTTCATCAGGAACATCGATTGCAGGCGGTGTACATATCGGCGATGAATGTCATGTCGGTGTGGGCGCGTGCTTTAACGCGAAAATCACTGTGTCAAACCATTGCAGAATAGGCATGGGCAGTGTGGTGACCAAATCATTACCGCCGGGTGTTTCTGTTTTCGGCAATCCTGCCAAACCTTTGCCCACCATGGACAAGTTTTAGGAGTCGGCTGATGACGTTTGACACTGTGCCGCTGGACCTGCATTTCAAAGGCCAAAGAGACTACATCACCGGAGCGGACATTGCCCGGTCCATGTTGAACATCATCGGGTCTTGCTATCGTTTGCGGGTAGAGTTTCACCACATGGCTGCTTGTGCGCTCGTGATGAGCGAAGTCAGTGCCGCAGAGTTGCCGGCCGTCAAACAAAAAGACGATGTGTATGCATTGCTTTCATGCACAGACCTGAGCGGCAGTCAGCGTTATTGGACAGCACAGGCTCAAACGCAGGCGCCTCGGCCTTTGCGGGTCGGCTATGACGAATCGGTTTATACGCGCAATGCCTTGCAACAAGCGAGCTCCATTCAAGCAGATGCTGAAGCCTTGCAGACAAATCCGGTGGATGCCTTGGTCGCTTTGAACAAACATTTGCTCAACCACTGCGTCGAAGTTCATCCTTGGATTTTCGTCAGACTGGATTTGCAACAGTGGCCGTTTGACAGCAGCAAGGTGCAGCTCAATTTCGCAGGCAATGCGTCTCACGGTATTCACAAAACCCATATTCTCAGTAACGACGAATCTGTAGGCCATATCTATTTCACCAGGAGATCAGCGCCATGATCGGTATCCAATGCATTTCGGCTTATCTGCCCGGCGCTGTGATTGACAATGCCGCTCAGGCCAAAGGCTTTGATGCGGATGAGAACTTTATACGCGACAAAATCGGCATGCTTGAACTCAGTCGCAAAGCTGACGCTGAGAAAACCAGCGACATGGCGGTGCAAGCCGTTTTAAAGTTGCAGCAGGAACACGGTGTTGACCTTTCAAAGACTGAGTGTCTGGTGCTGGTGACCCAGAATCCGGATGGACATGGTTTGCCGCATACTTCTGCGGTAGTGCACCATCAATTGAACCTGCCCGGTGCCTGTGCGGTGTTTGATATTTCCTTGGGTTGTTCCGGTTATGTGCAAGCTTTGTCCATAGCCAAAGCTTTCATGCAATCCCAGAACATGCACCACGGTCTGCTGGTCACGGCTGATCCTTATTCCAAAATTATCAATCCGGCAGACAGGGATACCGCCATGTTGTTCGGTGACGGTGCGAGCGCTACATGGCTATCAGAAGAGGCCGGCTGGCAGATAGGTGTGGCTGATTTCGGTATACAAAGTCAGCAGCACGATGCTTTGCAAACACGTGACGACGGTCATTTGTACATGAACGGTCGCGCCGTATTTACTTTTGCAGCAACCCAAGTGCCTGCCAGCGTCAAGCGGGTACTGGAAAAAGCACAACTTGGCATGGCCGATATGGATCAGGTGTTCTTGCACCAAGGAAGCCGCTATATCGTGGATACTTTGGCAAAGCGCATAGGTGCTGAAGGCAAAACGCCTTTTGCCGCATCGGCTTACGGTAATACCGTGTCTTCTTCGGTTCCGATGATGCTAGCTCTTCATCTCAAGCCTGAATGGCACAAGGTGTTGTTGTGCGGATTCGGTGTGGGTTTGTCATGGGCCACTTGTTTATTGGAGAAAAATAATGATCACAGCTGACGATATCCGCGTACTGATTCAAGAGAATGTCATGGGCGTGGATGCCATGGCCTTAGGTGAAGACGACCATTTCAAGCAGGCCGGCATTGATTCGTTGGATCAAATCAATGTATTGCTGGCCATTGAAGAAAAGCACGGCTACAAAATCCCGGACGAAGACGTCAAGCTGTGCAAAAGCATACGCAGCACCTTGGACTACCTGGCCGCTTTGAAATGACAAGCCAGGGTTTGTGGTCGGCGCAGCGTCGCCCGTTCATCATCGCGGAGATGTCGGGCAACCACAACCAGTCGCTTGAACGTGCACTGGCGCTGGTAGACGCGGCGGCAGATGCGGGTGCAGACGCGGTCAAGCTGCAAACTTTCACAGCCGACACCATGACCCTGGATTCGGCCCATGCTGAATTCACCATACAAAACAAGTCTTCGCTGTGGCAAGGCCAATCCTTGTACAAGTTGTACGAGCAGGCGCACACCCCCTGGGAGTGGCATGCGCCCATCATGCAGCGCGCCAAAGCCAAAGGTCTGGTTTGTTTCAGTTCGCCTTTTGATGCCTCGGCGGTGGACTTTCTTGAAACGCTGGATGTACCGGCTTACAAGATCGCGTCTTTTGAATGCATAGATTTGCCCTTGATACGCAAAGTGGCGCAAACCGGCAAACCCATGATTATTTCCACCGGCATGGCCACCATCGCCGAAATTGATGATGCCGTGCGATGCGCGCGTGACAACGGCTGCCAAGACTTGGTTTTGCTTAAATGCACCAGCACTTACCCGGCATCACCGGAAAACACCCATGTGCGCACCATCCCGCATATGCGCGAGTTGTTCGGCTGTGAAACAGGTTTGTCCGACCACACCATGGGCATAGGCGCTTCAGTGGCGGCCACCGCTTTCGGTGCGGTGGTGATTGAAAAGCATTTCACCTTGCGCCGTGCCGACGGCGGGGTAGATGCTGCTTTTTCGCTGGAACCCGAAGAATTGAAACAACTGGTGACAGAGACCGAGCGAGCCTGGTTGTCGCTGGGCGGTATTCACTACGGCGCGACCACGCCGGCAGAAGAAGCTGCAAGATCCCGACGCAGGTCTTTGTACATCGTGCAAGACATGAAAAAAGGCGATTTGCTGACATCTGCCAATGTCAAAACCATACGGCCCGGCCTGGGTTTGTTGCCCAAATATCTAGACCAGGTCATAGGTATGCGATTGGCTGTTGATGCGCCCCGTGGCACACCGCTGGACTGGTCTTTGCTCAAAGACTCCCTCTAGTCAGAATGCCGTCGACTGGCCTGCAACTTGCTTTAAATGACATGTTTTGAAATATTGACGGCTTTCAAGCGGTCAAACACATGATCCATTTTGTTCAAAGGTTTTGCATGTCTTACCAAGTCACCAGTCACGCCGACGGTTCCACCCAGAATCTGGAACTTATTCTTAATGCAATAGACCGCAAAGCCGTCAATATTGTTGACATCGGTTGTAACCAGGGTGTGATTGCTTTGAACTTGGCCCTGCATGGCTTCAAGGTTACAGGCTATGAAAAACAGACCCGCTTCTTGGATTACGGCAAAGAGCGTGCTGCGCACGACAAGATAAACAACGTCATATTCACAGAACAGCTCGTGAGTTTTGACAATCTTTCCTTGCTAGACGATGTGGATGTCAATATTTTGCTGTCTGTGCACCACCAAATGGTCAAGCACATGGGCATGGAGCAGGGCAACCGGCTGCTGGTGGAAATATTTAAAAAGAGCAAAAGACAGTTCTTTTTTCAGCCGGCCACTATTTACGAAAAATACGGTTGCGAGATGCCATTTGCAGAAAATGATTTTGTGGCGATTGAGCGCTATTTTCTGAATTTGTTTGAAGGCGTGAGACCTTTCAAGTTTGTCAATTTAGGCTATGCCGCCAATAACATTCCAGTGCGCGAACCCTTGCGCCCTTTGTATTTGTTTGATTTCACACAAGGCAGCAGTGAACGCCTGTGCATTCCCGCAGATCCGCTGGCCTCAGCAAATTCAAGCGGATCGATAGTCCATGTGCCGGTCAAGCAATGTCGTGGTCATTTCTGGCAATCATTCGGCGACAAAGGCTGGCATTACATGCGCGCGCAAATCCGTCAGTTGGTTGAATCCAAAAATCAACTCGACATGAATGACACGGTGCTGCACCGCTATTGCACCGGCTTTGCACCCAAAACTTACAGCGATGCTGCGGCTTGGCTAGGGCTGGATTCGGACATGGGCTCCATGGGTAAACAAAGCACCAAACGCTATCCTTTTATTGATCCCTATAACCTGAACTTACCGGCGGATTTGAATTCTCAAGATATTGCCAATATGGGACATTTGATACCTGATTCAGATGCTTATAACTGCGGCCCGCGCAATGAAAAAATGGTGGTTGATGAAATACACAGACTCAACAAGTTGTATCAGCAATTGGCCAAATCCGGTTATCAGCCTCACTTGCATATGGATGGTCATATTCGCGGCAAATACGTGACGGACGGACGCGACTGGGTATTTCTGGTGACCGCAGGCTCTCACCGCATGGCGGCCTTGGCAGAGTTGGGTTATGAGTGGATCACTGCGCGTATTCAGCCTCATAGCGTCAAAGTGATTGACCTGGCCCGCCCGAATGAAATCCCGGTGGTTCACAGCGGCTTGATGAAGCAACAGGAATTGCACAACTTCTACCAACCCTATTTAAGCAATGTGTCTGATCGCTTCCCGCAGCGATTGCACATGTCATAAACACCGGGCAGCGCCTAAAAGGCGCTGTGGTGATGGCAAATTGAACACAACAGCTTGTCGGGCAACCGATAAGCTGTTTCAGTTTTCAGGGCAACACTGACACCCAGTGATTAAATCCGTTGAATCAGTTGGACGGTGAACGCCTGCGCAGACTCAGGCAGGAACCGCAGTTGTTTGCTTCTCTGTCTTAAGCAGGCGCAACACTTGGCTATTGACAAACAACTGCTGCTCAGCTGTGAGACCTGTGTGTAAGGGCAGGCTGATCGCCTGCTTGAAATAACTCTCAGCCTTGGGGCAATAACCTCGTTTGAAACCCATGGCCGCATAAAAGGGTTGCAAGTACACCGGGATGTAATGCAGGTTCACCTGTATGCCGGCTTTGTGCATGGCCCGGTACACCTGTCGTTGCGATGGGCCATCGTCAGTTTTGGGTATCAGCACCGCATACAAGTGGTAGCTGGAATAGCTGTCCGGGTGTTGCCAGGGTGTGATCAATGGCAGGTCCTGCAGCGCTTTGTCGTACACAGTGGCCAAGGCATGCCGCTTGAGCACAAAGGCATCCAACTGCTTTAACTGACTCAAACCCAGTGCCGCTTGCATTTCGGTCATGCGGTAGTTAAAGCCGAGTTGAAGTTGCTGGTAATTCCAGATTTCCTCGGCAGGGCGTTTTTCCATGTCGTAGGAGTGACTGCTGATCCCGTGACTGCGCAAGCGGTTCAGGGACTGAGCATATTCAGCGTTGTTGCACATGACCATGCCGCCTTCGCCGGTGGTGATGATCTTCACCGGGTGAAAACTGAACACGGTCAAATCGCTGTAACGGCCGTTGCCCACCGGTTCGCCCTGGTAGCGCGCGCCTATGGCGTGCGAGGCATCTTCGATGATTTTGAAGCCGTATTTCAGCGACAAAGCGTGTATCGCCTGCATATCGCAAGGCTGGCCGCACATATGGACCGGCACCACGATCTTGGGTAAGCGGCCAAGGCGTTCAGCGATGACCAGTTTCTTTTCAAGTTCGATGGGGCACATATTGAAGCTGCGTGCATCTATATCGACGAAATCCACTTGTGCGCCGCAATACAAGGCGCAGTTGGCCGAGGCCACAAAGGTGATGGCGCTGGTCCACAGCATATCGCCGGGCCCCAAGCCTAAAGTCAAACAAGCCAGATGCAAACCGGCGGTGGCATTGCTGACGGCAACCCCGTGCCGCGCATGGCAATGTGTTGCCACTGCCGCTTCAAACGCAGGAACCACGGGGCCCTGGGTCAGGAAGTCAGAGCGCAAAACGTCGACTACCGCTTGTAAATCGGTGTCCGAGATCTGCTGTTTACCGTAAGGAATCTTTTGCATGGTGTGTCCGTATACCGTCATCAATGACGCGAATACCGAAGAACAAGCAATTTGCAGACCAGCTGAGTTTGCGTGGCACGACTTCTGCTTTACACATGCCATTCGTACAAAAAGGCGTCGGTATTCCGGCGAACACACATGAAGCAGTCCGTAGATATTTGCGACCAATCTATCCTGATCACAGGCGGCACAGGGACATTCGGCAAGGCTTTTGTCAAGTCCGTGCTCGACCATTGCCCCAAGATCAAACGCCTGGTGGTGTTCAGCCGCGATGAGTTGAAGCAATATGAAATGCAGCAGGAATTCCCCCAGGACAAATACCCGGCCCTGCGCTTTTTCATAGGCGATGTGCGCGACCCCGGCCGTTTATCCCGCGCCATGGAAGGCATAGACACGGTGGTGCATGCCGCCGCCTTAAAGCAAGTACCGGCCGCTGAATACAACCCGTTTGAATTCATCAAGACCAACATCATGGGCGCACAAAACGTCATCGAGGCCTGTCTGGACCAAGGTGTGCGTCGTGTGGTGGCCTTGTCCACTGACAAGGCGGCGGCCCCCATCAACCTGTACGGTGCGACCAAGCTGTGCAGCGACAAACTCTTTATTGCCGCCAACAATTTCAAAGGCGAGCGCGATCTGCGTTTTTCCGTGGTGCGCTACGGTAATGTGATGGGCTCGCGCGGCTCCGTGATTCCGTTTTTCATGAACAAGGCCAAGTCGGGCGTGTTGCCCATCACCGACATGGGCATGACGCGTTTCAACATCCCCTTGGACGAGGGCGTGGAAATGGTGTTTTGGGCGCTCGAGCATGCACTCGGCGGTGAAATTCTGGTGCCCAAAATCCCGTCCTACCGTATCAGCGATGTGGCCGAGGCCATAGGTCCGAATTGCAAACAGGAAGTTGTTGGCATTCGCCCGGGCGAGAAACTGCACGAGGAAATGATCACCAGCAGCGACAGCCCCAGCACCATTGATCTTGGCGGCTATTACGCCATCCTGGGCGCCGGCTTACAAAACAAAATGGCCGACTACATCAAAGCTTTGAAAGCCAGTCCGGTGAAAGCCGGTTTTGCCTACGAGTCAGGCAGCAACCCGGATTTTTTGTCCGTGGCACAAATCCGCTCACTCATCAAAACCCATTTAAACCCCGAATTCGAGCCTATTTAAACGCCGGCTGTTTTCGCTCACATCTCTCAGTTACCCACAAGGAAATCACATGACACTCATTCAGGAACTCATGAACCAGGCCGCCGTCGGCGGTTTGCTGCAAGCCGATTACATCAAACGATTCAGCCCGGCTGAAATCCGCGAGGCGATTCAAACCCTGGTGGCGACCGAGCAAATGGTTCTGGCCTCAGCGCTGGGCGACGCCGGTTTGAGTATTCACCCGCACAGCGAAGACATGCTGGCCATCAACGGCCTGCTGGCGCTGATGCAGCAAAACTGGTCTTTGTCTGTCGAATTGCTCGATGAATTGATGCAGATTCAAGGCGTCAACACCCAGGCATTCACTTACGTGATGTTGGTGCGCGCCCTGCGTTGCAACCTGGATCCGGCGCGCGCCTTGCAAGTCACGCGGGCCGGTTTGAAGGCCTACCCGAACCAGCTCGAACTCATGGCCGAAAGCCTGGCGCTGGAAGATTTTGCTGATTTGGTGGGCGAGAGCCTGCAAATCCAATAAGAAAGTATGTGTGGCAACCCGGCAATCCTTTGCCCC
>Ga0209355_1001263_pt1 | contig 14454 bp, 5 predicted proteins | sample LauGreSBDMM110SN_3_FD_187563 | JGI IMG/M metagenome (GOLD analysis project Ga0209355, IMG submission 187563) | Freshwater lake microbial communities from Lake Michigan, USA - Sp13.BD.MM110.SN (SPAdes) (version 2) | ecosystem: Environmental > Aquatic > Freshwater > Lake | place: Lake Michigan, USA...
AACAGTTGTTTCAAACTTTATTATTTCTTTACAAATTCTAGGACTTTTTATAATTCGATCTGAACTTAAAGACAATAATATGTATTAATCTTAAAATAAAACAATACTATGAATGATATTTACATTATTTTCTAATTGTTGGTAATTTTCAACATTTCTATTCTTCTTCAAATATGTCTTTATTTGATTAAAATATTCCTCTATTGCATCTGTTTTCGGTGTATAAGGGATGCAAAATAAATAATCATTGCCACTTTCTACCACCTTCAAATCTAACTGGTTTCCTTCTTTGTCTCTTCGTCTCAATAATATTAGATGTATCTATACCAGATGATGATCGCTTTCTTGACATGACTTTAGATGTATGCGTTTTTCTACTAAATTTTTTCGGCAAGACTGGAATTACACCAGAAGAAGATGAGTCTGAGTCAGGGTCTTGTTTTTTAGAAGAAAATAACTTTTCCGTTGAAGTAGTGAATTTTTTTGCACTGCTGGTCATACCATTCCATGAAGCTTTCATTAGTTTTTTATTTCTACTTGCGAAGGAATCCGTTCCAGAAACGATCGACTCGTTCAAATGTTTCATCATTATATGGGCAGCTTGTCTACCAATTTCGTCGATATCTTCTTCCTCATCTTTTGCTAAGTCCAAATACACACAAAGCGTTTCATTCATACGATAAAAAAGTGTGATTGGACCTATAACACCCAAGTAGAAAAACTGTTTGATAAAAGTTGTTGTGAAAAATAAGACTCCAGACGGATTTTTTGCAACAAATCCAGCCATATTACTAAACCCTTGAGCTTTTAACTGTTCACCATGCATTCTTGCTTCTGAACTAGCATTCATTGCTGCTGCTGCCGCACCGGTGGTCATACTAAGACCTTGCATAATAACAGGAGCAATACCAGAGGTTGCAAGTCCTACACCTGCAAGTACTGCTGGATTTGTAAGTAATGTCGAAAAGCCAGTCAATAAACTAGAGAAGATCTTTTCCGTTGATCCTACATGTGCTTCAACTCCAGACGAAACTCTTAGAAACGATTTAAAAGCAATTTCAATAATATCAATCATCAGTGTCATATAGTTAACAATGATTGAAAAGATAGTTACTGTAACCTTTTTAAGAAAGATAAATGAAAAATTGAAAAAAGTTTCCAAAACTTGCCCGATTGGGTCAAAGACAGACGATGCTATATTTTTGCTATTTATTTTCTTTATTTCCTGTATATTTTTTTCAATTTTGACTTGTTCCTCTGTTGTTGCACTTAATTTTTTTTTTTCCAATTCCGCTATTACTCTTGTTTTCTTTTTTTCCCTATCTGTTTCAAAAAGAAAAGGGAAAAATATTGCTTCATCAAGAGTAGTAAATACTTTACATATAGTTTCTATTCTGTTAAAATTTAGTTGTTGTAAATAACAACCTATCCGATTAATAGGTACAAATAACTTGTAAATAAAGTAATTAATCTGATTTGACATCTTTGATTCTGCCAAGAACGGTAAAAATTCATACCATTTCATGTCTTGTAATGATTTTTCCCCATTTTTCCATTTACGAAACATTTCTGCTTTCTCACCTTTTTTATCTTCCCCTCCTCCGAACAGTCCAAGTGGATCATTTCCGATTAAACACGCATTTAAAGAATCTAAACGATGAACAAATGACTTTGGTACGGCTATTAAAGGGAATCTATTTTTTGTTTGATCACTTGCAGTTTTATATCTTCCTTTTTCAGGCAGTTTATCTCCGGCCTGTCCGGCCTCTATATCTTCATTCATAAGTTCTACTTTCTCTATATTTGCATCAATACTATCTACAATGTCAGTGTATATTTTTTCTGCTGCTTCTGTTACTGTTAAAACTGCTGTTTGGCTTGCTATTGCTTCTGCATATGCTGCTGTGATAGATGAATAAGGAATATCGATCCTTAAAATTGCACAAAGAACTCCATCGTGCACAACGTCATCTTCAACAATAAAAAAATTTTCATAAACATTTTCCAAGCGATCTTGGATGTATACTTTAGTATCAACTGTAAGTTTTAATTGTTTTCCACAATTTAATTTTTCTACAATAAGTTGTGATATAAACTTCACGAAGCATATAAAAATTGTAAATAAGAAAAAAGAAAAGAGTCCACATATCACAGAGGATGATAAACCACATATTTTTTTTGTTTTATTCTCTCCCTTTGATACCATCTTTTAGAACCTTCTTAGCAAAACTTTATGTGAATTATGATTTACTTCTATTTTAATTTTAAAAGGAGAAAATAAAATTCTATTCCCAATATAATAGCATTTTTTTATTGTTGGGAAATCTTTTTTCTACTCTTTTTTCCATTCTTTGATTTTGTCATGATGCTACTTTTTCGTTGTTGTCGAACTTGTTGTAGAACTTGTTGTCGTTGATTTTTTTGTTTTGACAAATTACGTGGCGAAACGTCTTTTTCTGCTTTTACGACAGGGGATGATAAGTCTCTGGACTCACTTTCGCCATGTAGTTTGCTCTTCCTCGATAACTTCTCCTTGATATAACTTTCTATTTTTTTGCTTAATTTATTTTTCTTATAGAGTGAATGTAGCTTCATAAGTCCGGCAAAACCCAATATTCCAGTACCAAGTATACCAAGATTTTTCAAGTCTATAGAAGGTTTACTTCTGTCGTTTGTATCCAGCGATAGCGAAAGTAGCGTATATAGTAATTTCGTCATGGTATTATCGACGTCTTTTTGGTTATCGACGTCTTTTTGGGCATAGTCGATATACTTAAATATCGAAGCATATTCACCTATAAGTTTATTACGGTGAGGAGAAACAGCTATTTTTGAGGGTTCATACATAAGTGGCAAATATGCATTATTTTTCTTATCATCGAACCAGACTATTTCAAATTCTTTTGGCCATTCTCGTTCCATCAAGTTTTCATTTAAATCAAGTAAAAGCAAATTTATAGTCTTCAAATTGGTTCTACTTTTATTTCCACCATTTAGAATTTGTCCAGATTTGGAATAAAAGCTATTAACAATTTCACAGGTAATCTTCCATCTGAGATCAATAAATATATTTAGAAGTTTCTTTTTTAGTTCGATACTCACCTTTTTACTTCCTAAAAACGTGTTTTTTAAGACAAAAGAAGATTCCTTTTCTAAGTCGAAAGAAGATTCCTTTTTTAAGTCAGAAGAAGATTCCTTTTTTAAGTCAGAAGAAAAATAAAAAGAAAAGAAAGAAGACAATCTTTGAACATCATCATCATCAAAATCTTCAGCTTTCTCATTAAAACGAGAAATCGGAAAAAATAAATGTGTACATAAGAAAACGTCAACGATATCTTTTAGATCCTCTATTATGTGAATTGCCTTCTCATAGTAATCTTGAAACATATCATCAATTCTATACTGGTAAAGGTAACGGACTATTTTATCATGTAAATTTAGAGATGTATTTATATATAGCTCTTTCAGATGTGTAATTAGGGTACCGATATCGTTTAACTTTTCATCTAGGATACCGATATCGTTTAACTTTTCATCTAGGATACCTTTTAACATTTTTACTTTATCAAGAGAAGGTAATGATCGAGCATCTTCACATATATTTTCATTAAAAAGACAGATATGATTTGTCAACCTGAAAAGAGTATTGTAATCTTCGTCGGTCAACTTGCTCAGTGTATTGTTTTCTGGAATCATATCGAAATATTCTTTAAACTTGAAATTTTTTATATTACTTAACGTTTCTAAAATCCCAAGGGTTTCATTATAAGTAGTTGATAGTTTAGAACATTCTATTATGTCAGAAGAACTGACTTCAATATTATATTGACTTATAAGATGGAGTAGAAGCAATTTTGGAGATGTTTCAAGATAAAAATCATTCTCCTTTTTAATAATTTTACTCCATGATAATTCGCAAAACGATTTGAAAGACAATTGGGATTGACCCCTACTGACGATTGTATCATTTTTTCCACTTAGTTTTTTAATTAGACATACTGTCTTATCGGATTGGGTAAGTTTTTCACATTCTTCATCATTGATGCAATTACGAACGTTATAGGATAATTTAGATTGTTTTGCACTATCATAAAATTTTGTAACGGTTTGATACTCATCTTTACCTATGAAATGTATTACTGCATTATAATAAGGTTCCGACACATCTTTCGAAGCGATAAATACGGCACTGGATGTTTTAGTATTCGTTAAAAATTGAAAAGATGGATAACTTTCTACTTCAAAGCTTCTTGGTCTAATATAAGTTTTCCTATAGGTAAGGGGAGGGAGTGGAAATTGTACGATCGTAGATCCATCGATCGGTGGGTCACTATTATCATTATTATATGTGACCATAGTAAATGGGTATAAATAGTCAATACGAGAGAGTTTTTCAAAAAGGTACTTATCATAACTGATTTTATTCATTATATCCAGTGTCATTTGATACGGTACTACGTTGTTAAATAGTTGAATTACAACTGAAATCATCTTTAGATCAGTTGTAATCATGTCTAGTCTTTGGCCAAACATATTAAATATATACAAATTGTTTTTATACATTTTGGTCATAAAAGATAGAAATACAAATGGAAAAATGTATATTTGAAAAGTATGATTTTTTTGAACAACAACAAAGTATATAAGATCAACATCACTTAGCTTAATGACGCTTCTACTTGTACGTGTGTAAAGACTTATAATATTACTTGTAAAGTTATCCTCCATTTTATGATATTCCCAAAAAGAGTACTGGTCTTCAGGTAATATAATCGTACCAACAGGCTTTGATAATTTAAAATCATCTATATCAAATGCTGTGATATCACCATTTTTTGGAATTTCTACATTACTTTTATTTTGAAGTTGGTTTTTGTTCTCAGACTGTGCTTCTCCATTTATGTTACTTATATCACGTAGTTTTAAAACTAAACTCGGAGTATTATTTTGAACTATACGGTTATCTTTTATAACGAATTTTAACTCCTTGGCCAGATCACTTTTTGATGCATCATCATAATCTTTTGGAAGGATGATGTGACGTTTGAGATATCGTAAGTACTGTTCTTTAGCATATGCCTCTCGTTCCGAAAACAGCTCCTTTTCTTTTTCTAGAAGGAGAGTTACTACATCTTTAGGGGTAGAAGGGTTATCCTGTCTTTGAATTTCTTCATTATCAATTTGAATTTCTTCATTATCAATAAAACTTATATAGATAGAGTTAATTTGAAGCAGTCGTTCTGGTCGTTCTGGAATAGTACCTTTAGGTTCTTTTTTGAGTTTTTTCATGGTCCAAAAAGTTTCCTCTTCATTATCGAAATACATATGCAGTTGTCGTACACGATACAAGGCCTGTAAAAATTCCGAGAACAAGTTATCTGTACTTATCTTATTTGCGACTTTTCTTAAGCTGATTGTGATAACTATACAGTATTCTTTATTCTCATCGAATTTATAGTCAGTTCCTCTACAGCTGACATGGTCAAAAAAATAAATTACAGGATTCTCGTTTGTACTGGTTTTACTTTTCACTAGTTTTCCTTCTTTAAATATTGAAAAATCATACTTTTTAGGATTGCTTTCTTCACAACAGTCATTTATGATACCTTTTTTTATCTCATCGTGGCTACTTTCATAGAGGTAAGTATCGCCAATATCCAAGTATATGATGCTTACATCTTGTTTAACTTTGTCTGTGTCTGGTGTACGATGTAAAATTTTGATTTTATCTAGAAAACACAATTGGTGGTTTTTTATTTTTTCTACTTTAGCCATAAGAGGGACCTTACAAGGAGGAAAAGAATTGGTTTTTTCATATTTGTAGGGTACAAACTTCATCCTCTTTTCATTATGAATGTCCGTATACTTAACCATAGTAGTGAGTGGTGGTGATTCACTATATGGATATACCAATGTTATAGTTCCAGAGAATCCAATCAATTTTTTGGTATAGAAAGAAGAAGTTGCATCTATCATAGAAGTATACTTCATCTCATTGGCGTACTCAAAGTTACTCTCAAACACAAACATCACTAATCTTTTCACTATGTTTCTTCTTTCATCTACAACATGATTTGGTAAAATTTTTTCACCAGAGCCAGATTTTGATCTTCCGAAACAATCTTTAATACTTTGGCTTGTGTTATACTGCTTCACAATGTACTGAATGTCATCTTTAGAACAGTACGTATAAGATAGATAAGTTAAAACGAAAACCATATCTGGATCTGAAAATTGATTTGTGGGAGAAGGCATTTTTGCGTTCAAGTAGGGAACAGCAAACAAACGTTTGGTATCCTTCGACAGTCCATAATGAAGTTCGTACCTCATTGTATTTACTGTGACAAGGACAATTAGGAACTTATTGAACCAGTCTCTTGATCGAACGTTCTCAAATTCGGAAGCTTGAAGAACAAATGTTTTTACTGTTCCAAGATCAGGTAATTCAATATTCTTCATCTCCGCATTAAAATTGTATCTATTTTGAAGCTTGTGATAAAGTAAGTCTAGTGTAAGTACCTTATCATAAATATCTACAACTCGTAGAAAAGAGCTTGACTTAAAGAAATCAGTTTTGACATTATCAAACAAAGAATCTACTTCATCAACAATTACCATACCAAATAGAGGCTTGTCAAAACTACTCTCACTTGAGTGATCGATAATAAAGGATTTATAGTCATAGTCACTACATACGCAAATCGTAGACTTTTCTTTATCTAAAGGGTCTATTTTATGAAGTTCTGCTAGATCACATACGATATCTACACTTTCAAAATACAGACTAAATGTAATTATTTGAGATCTGACTACACTTACAAGGTTATAAGGCACTATAATAACTATTTTTTTAATTCCTTTTTCACAACAAGTATGAAGTAAACATGGAATAAGGCTAGAAGTTTTACCAAATCCCATAGGAAGTTCATATATCTTTCTTTCCAATTTTTCTATATTACTTGATGTAATTTCTTTTAATTTTAAAATTTGTTGGTCACGACGTGTAGTACTATTACCAGTATTACCACTTACCTTTTGCAACGTATCAATAATTAGTTGCCAATATTGAACGTTAAGGTTAGGTTTATTACTTTCTTGTAAACGTGATTGTTCTTCTACAATCTTTGCATAATTGACTGATTTGAACATTTTAGGAATTTTAGGAATAAGTTTTATATCATCATATTGAAAACTTATATTTTTACCAGGTGAAAACTTTGTATGAAAGTCAAATAGAAGAGTATTAATTAAATTATTAAGACACGTCCTTTCTTCTTTAGTATAGTCAAAATTGTGTAGTTGAAGTAGATCATCTAAACACTCCTTGTACTGAATACCTATTGTCCTCGTATAAAAGTACCAAAGTTCAAAATGGTTTTGTTCTCCATTATATTCTAAAAGATTTAAAATCTTTAATTTATGAAGATCGTCATTGTAAACATTATTAAAGAAGTAAAGGAGAGAATACTTCGTGTACTGATGAAAGAGATAAGGATTACTCACTAGTTCTGATGGTTCGCCACATATAATTGATCCAGTTTTCCTACCAGGTAACATGGAAGTATTTCCTCGTGTTTTGAGAAATTTTTGTTTCCAATAAAGTACTTGGGGGATGTACAAGTCCTTCCTTTTATAAATAGGATCTTTAAATTCATCAAAGTCGTCATAATTCTGTATTGGTGCGGAAATTATAAGATACTTTATTATATTGTTTTTGGAAGTTATATTGTTTTTGGAAGTTAATTTATACAGAAACTTATTTCGACAATCATAATGAGTTTCACATCTGAATTTGTAAATTTGTTCTTCTATTGACCATGTAATAGTTTCATAATGGAGTAGTAGTGTTTTTTCTTTTTCATCTAAACTAATAGTGAGTTCAGTATTACTTAAGTAGTAAACATTTTCAGACATTTCTATGAGGGAAAATACATTTTCAAATGATTTTAACCATTTCAATTGTTTTAGAACCTTATATCTTTCATGATGTTTCCGTAATACACTGTTGTCATGAATTAATACACTGTTGTCATGAATCACATTTTCTTGGCTATCATATATTTTACCTTCTTCTAAAGTATGAATATTAACAAGACATATGAACTTATAATTATCTTGATCAGAAGTGTCAAAAAATATAATCTTGTTTCCTGTGTGAAATGTATACTCAAGATGTGATGATGATTTATCTAAAGACACTTGACATGCTTTTACTTGATCTTCGTTTTCAAAGTCTTTCATCCTTTCTTTCAATTTTTCTCCAATTTCGACAGTTGAGTTTGTGTCTTGAAATAATTTCACTATGTCGTATTGAAGATAAACAAGAAGTTCGTTGTTCTTATCTGATACTTCCATCCCAGCGATTAATAATTTTGAAACTTCTTTAAATTCATCAACATTATCACTTAGAAATTTACGAATGATTGATCCTTTTTCTTCATAAGTTAAGGAGATTTTAATTATTAAGTCAATAACCGGTTGTTTTGTCATCCCAAAATAGGTACTTTTATATACAAGATCGTAAAATCTTATTAAATAATCTTTTATTTTTATAGAAAAATTATCAGGCGTACGAAGCTTATTTCTGAAAATATCATTAATTTCATTCTTTATAGAAGCAAAGTCTCCATATATCCAAGCAAGATAAGAAGATTCTATTGTTCTTTCAATTAATGTAAGTTTTACTTCTTTACTTTTATACTTTTGAAGTAAACTATATATGTACCTATTCAAAATATCCAAAAATGGCACTTCTTCGTCATCGTTTGTTAACAGATGTCGAGGAAGTACTTGTGTACTACTTTCAATAAGTAATATATTGTAAAGTAACTTAAATTCCTTGTACACGTTTATAACATCCTTTTCATTTAGTTTCTTACTTTCTTTCGGGAATTGGTCAAAAATATACATAGTTTGGATTAGAACGATACATTGGTAAAATCGTAGAGTTAAAAAGTTAATATTTTTATCTAAACATGGGACACTCTTGAAAAGTTTTTCGATTAATTCTATATTTATTTTTTTAATGGTAACAATATTTTGAAGGTCCAGGTCTTTTATATCATAAGCTATTAAAAGATACAGTGATCTAATTATCAAGATATATAAATAACAAGACGTTTCTACTTCTTCGGTTTCCTTGATAAAGCCAAGTACCTTTTCATTAAACTTATTTATAGAAGAGGAATTTGGAGTATATGGTAGAAACATATTATAGCTCGAGTACAGAGAGTTTGTTACACGTTTAGGTGAATCATCTTCAGGATGAAGATAATGAAAGAGAAACATATTATCAAATCTCGCTAATCCTTTTGTCACTAAATCCATGATCTCTGCTGTAGATATTTTACTATTTTTTAGTGCTGGTATCAAAGAATGATAATCTGTATACTGGGCATGATCAGCAGTAAATTCCCCTTCTACAGTTGTTATTTTTTCATCACTTTGTTTAAAAATAACAACTAAGTTCGTTTCAGCATTCCAAGGACGACATTTACGAAATCGACTGGGTAAAACTTTTAAATAGTCGACACTCATTTCTAAAAAAAACTATTTATTATAGTATATACGTCTAATAAAATATTGTTATCCAAAAAAACCCGACCTAGTAAAATGCCGATCGATTTTATTTGTAATGCAAGAAGGTTTGAGGTAAATCAACATGGTGTTGACAAGTTTTTTAGTTTATGTACAAAAGAATTATTAGAGGTTAGTTCAAAGAAAGACAAAGACGAGTTAAAACTCGAACTTGATAACGCTGTTTCGAAAGCAACAATAGAGATAAAAAATGGAGACAATGTAGGTCTATATGAAACTATTGAAATCTTATGCAAATTATCAGAAAAAATAGATGATACTATTACAAAGGGTAAAGCAAGTAAACTATTAGTTCCAACCGGAGTATTTGGAGTAGGAGTACTAACAGTTGCTGGTATAAGACATTTATATAAAAAATGGAGAAATAAAAGTGAAAAGGCAATTGTGGCAAAAAAAAAACAGGAAAAAGAGAAAGAAGAACTGGAGAAAGCAAAGGAAGAACTGGAGAAAGCAATTAAGGCAGCAGAACTGGAGAAAGCAATTAAGGCAGCAGAACTGGAGAAAGCAAAGGCAGCAGAACTGGAGAAAGCAATTAAGGCAGCAGAACTAAACCTAAACCTACCAAACCTAACCCTACCTATGACAAAAGAACAGAAAAAATTGTATTTGACTGATTTTTTACGTAATAGGCTTAGTCTTAAAAACCCAAATAAAGGAGTACAAGGAGGAATGAGAAAGAAAAAACCATTCGTTTCCAAGAAAAAGAAATTTCAGAAGAACAATAAATAAAAAATAGATCTATAAGTGTAAGTTCACATATAAAACATAAAATATGCAAATTGTCACCGTTCTCTCTATTGCACTTCTTGTCTCCATTCTTTGGGGATCGCAACCAGTAATACATAAACACTTAATTACCAATCTGAATCCAGTCACTGTACTTTTCTTCCAAACTGTAGTAAATTTCAGCTGTATTCTTTTATTTGCTACTCTGAACTATCGTGAAATTTATAGTGACTATGTGACAAAAGTTAATGCTTACGACTGGTATTGGATTGTTTTTTTGGCTGTTTTCACCGTATTCGGGACTAATGTTATGTATTTGTATATACTAAAATCGAATGAAAGTTCTTTGGTGTCTGCATTGGTATATTCGGCACCTGTATTTACTATGATTCTGGCTTACTTCAGTCTCAGTGAAAAGATTGACATGAACGGGATTATAGGTATCCTACTCATTACAGTGGGAGTATGTTTCATAGCAATGAATGTAAGTAACACAGAAGACTTTCTACTCGGGTCTAAATTTGACTAGAAACAAACAATTTGCTCCATAGAAACAAAAAAATTGCTAGCGCTCATGGCGACTCTCATTTTCCACAAGTAAAAATGGTAATATAAACGAGAAAAAATGAATACATCTTATACCTCCCGTTCTACACTTTTATACTCGAAGTATAAACGTTAGGTCCTTTTGCTAAGTAGACAGAATCTCCAAAATCGACAGAATCTCCAGAACTGTTAAAATGTCCAACACACCTTCAGTATCCATCAAATCTTCCATCCAAATGTTTGTGACCAAGCGTGATGGTACATCCGTACCGGTCTCATTCGATAAAATTTTACGTCGTCTTCAAGTTCTAGCAAATGATCGGTCACCTCAGTTGAACCACGTCAATGTTTTTAATGTAGCGAAAGAAGTTTGTAGTCAAATTTACGACAATGTAACAACCGAAGAACTTGATATTTTCTCGGCATCGGTGGCATCTTCCATGTCAACAACTCACCCTCAATACCTGGATCTAGCATCACGTATTGTCATTTCAAACCATCAAAAGAAGAACAAGTATACGTTTGCGGAGACTATGAAATTCTTTGCCTCCAAGAAAACTTCGACAGGAGTTGCTGCATCCATGGTCAGTCAAGAGCTCGTTGAGTTTGTAACAGAACATGGTGATACTCTTGAACAAGTAATCAACTATGAACGAGACTATGACTTTACTTATTTTGGATTTTGTACTCTCGAAAAAAGTTATTTACTCAAGTTGGATAATGATGGTGGCATGATCAGTGAACGTCCTCAACACTTATGGATGCGTGTTGCAATCGGTCTCTATGGCAAGGATCTGAAAAGTGTCCTACGTGTCTACCATCAACTCTCTAGACGTCTCTACATTCATGCCACTCCGACACTTTTCAACGCCGGAACTCCACAGAATCAACTGGCCTCTTGTTTCTTACTTGGAGGCGTAGAAGATAGTATTGAAGGTATTTTCAACACTCTTGGACAGTGTGCACAGATCTCCAAACATTCTGGTGGCATTGGTATGAACATTCATGACATTCGTAGCAAGGGAATGGCGATTCATGGAACAAATGGATTCTCGAATGGAATCGTTCCCATGTTACGGGTGTTCAACGACACGGCTAGATATGTGGACCAAGGTGGAGGAAAACGCAACGGTTCTTTTGCGGTGTACATTGAGCCCTGGCATCCAGATATTCTTGATTTTCTGAACATGCGGAAAAACCATGGCGACGAAAGTATGCGAGCAAGAGATCTTTTCTATGCACTTTGGATTCCTGATCTTTTCATGAAACGTGTGGAAGAAGGGAAAACTTGGACCCTGATGGATCCTTTTCACTGTCCTGGACTTGCAGACTGTTACGGCGAAGCTTTTGACATCTTGTATACTCGATACGAAAGTGAAGGAAAGGGCTTGGTTGAAATGGACGCTCTTGAGCTTTTCAAATCTGTCGTACAGAGTCAACGTGAGACAGGAACTCCTTACATGCTTTACAAAGACAGTTGCAATTCCAAAAGTAATCAACAGAATCTTGGTACTATACGCTCCAGCAATTTATGCACAGAGATCATTGAGTACTCCTCGAAGGATGAAACAGCCGTTTGTAATTTGGCTAGTATCAGTCTACCTGCATTTTTGGAAAGAAAGAATGTACTGATGGAAAACGATCATATTTCAGTGACAACGATACAAGGATGTTTTTACTGTGACTTGGCAAAAAGTTTACTGAAAAAGTTGTGTACGGAAAGAGGCTTAGATTTTGAAAGAACGGTTTCCTTTACGACTCTTACCGAAGAAAATAAAAAAGCTTTTCCTAAAAAAGCTTTTGTTCCATGTACTGGTGAGCCGAATGCTACATTTCCGTATATTTCAAGAAATGGTGTTTACATTGGTGGATACACGAGTTTGCAGGATCAATATGGGTTTCACTTGAATCATGAAAGACTCGTAGAAATTTCCAAGAGTTTGACGAGAAACCTGAATCAAGCGATTGATCGAACTTTCTATCCAACTCCGCAAACAAGAGCTAGTAACTTGCGTCATCGTCCTATTGGAATCGGTGTACAGGGTCTTGCAGATGTATTCATGGCTCAACGAGTTCCATTTGACTCAGAAGAGGCGAAAGAAATCAATGTTCGCATTTTTGAGTCCATTTACTACGGTGCAATGTCGGCTTCATGCGAATTGGCACAAGAGAGAGATGAAGCGGTACGTTTGTTAAAATGCAATAGCACTGAAGTGTTTTCCATGGCACCGGAGTCTAGACTTATTTTTTCGCTGGATTACTGGAAAGAGAACTTATTGAAAAGTAATGTAAAAGACGGAGGAAGGTATTTGAAGGAGAAAGAAGACTTACTTCGTATCATTGCATGGGACAAAGATGTAGACTGGAAAAACGGACCTATTGGAGCGTACAGTAGTTTCCAAGGATCTCCTTTATCTCAGGGTAAATTTCAGTTCGATTTGTGGTCAAACGACTCTCCGACTACAACATATTCCTATGACTGGGACTCACTCCGAACAAATGTCATGAAGCATGGGGTGCGAAACAGTTTACTTGTGGCTCCCATGCCCACCGCAAGTACATCACAAATTTTAGGCAACAACGAATGTATCGAGCCAATTACGGCGAATATTTACTTGAGGAGAACACTTGCGGGCGAATTTGTACTTGTCAACAAATACTTAATCGACGATTTGACTGCCATGGGTCTTTGGAACAATGCTATGAAAGAGAAAATTTTAGCCGCTGAAGGAAGTGTACAGGACTTGACAGATTTACCTGTTTGGATCAAAAACCTCTATAAAACAGTATGGGAAATTTCCCAGAAGGTGATTATAGATATGGCAGCGGATAGAGGTCGATTCATTTGCCAAAGTCAGTCAATGAATTTATTTCTTGCATCTCCCACGGCGAGTCAGCTGATTTCAATGCACTTCTACGCTTGGAAGAAATCGTTGAAAACAGGAATGTATTATCTACGAACAAAACCTGCGAGCAAAGCATCGATGTTTACACTCTCTATAGAGAAGTATGGGACAACCAATGTTCAAATGCCTGTACAAGAGCAAGAGGAGTGCCTTCATTGTTCGGCTTGAAAAAATGCTATGAGCTAACAACACCTTTCAACGGAAAATCAACACCTATCTATGTGATGCCAACAACCTCGAGTTTCGACCACTCACATATGACAAAACAACACTATTGGTCTTCCCGTTTCTCTTGTAAAAGCTGGGTGTACTGTTGCTTTCACATTTTGATAGCCTAGTCCACTGTCTTTAGTTGGAAAGCAAGCTTGTGTCCACTGTCTTTCAGAAATGTCCTTTCCAGTGATGATGATGATGATGATGATGATGATGATGTATCTATAAGTAATATGATATCTCTGTTGCTCATGTTAATATTTTTTAATGATTGGAATGATGATGTATCTATAAGTATAACTAGAAGTATTAGCTATCAATCCTTCTAATCATCTAAAACGATTAACTAAGACTGTTGCTCATGTTAATATTTTTTAATGATTGGAATATTTATTGAAATATAACAACACCTTTCAACAAAGCATCTAAAACGTAAATCAAGTGAAAAGGTATTAACGAGCTGTGT
>Ga0209355_1001264_pt1 | contig 14453 bp, 15 predicted proteins | sample LauGreSBDMM110SN_3_FD_187563 | JGI IMG/M metagenome (GOLD analysis project Ga0209355, IMG submission 187563) | Freshwater lake microbial communities from Lake Michigan, USA - Sp13.BD.MM110.SN (SPAdes) (version 2) | ecosystem: Environmental > Aquatic > Freshwater > Lake | place: Lake Michigan...
GGGTGAGGAGGGTGAGGAGGGTGAGGAGGGTGAGGAGGGTGAGGAGGGTGAGGAGGGTGATGAGGGTGAGGAGGGTGAGGGTGGTGATGAGGGTGATGGGGGTGAGGAGGGTGAGGAGGGTGAGGAGGGTGAGGAGGGTGAGGAGGGTGAGGAGGGTGAGGAGGGTGAGGAGGGTGATGGGGAAGAGCGTGAGGACGACCGTATCATATCAGGAGAAAGCTTGTTCGTAATGGATAGCGTAAGCAAACGACTAAAAAACCCCCAACTGTTATTCGGCGTTGCACGCGAGTGGTCAAATTTAACTCAAATAGGCCGGAACGAATACCGCATGTACGCAAAATATTTGCGAGATGAAAAACGCCTTCGTCCTTCGTAGCTGCGATGAACCCGTCCGCGATGACAACTGGAACGTCTGAATACACGTGGTGCAGTGCATACCATACCAACGTTTGCGTGGAACCCGCGTCAACTAATACCGCTGGACATACTTTTTTTAAGGGAGGTTCGGAATGATAACAAAAAATCCAACATCCAAGTGGGATACATGGGCTCCAATCATTAATCAACCGAAAATTAGCAAGTATTACACATATACCTTCGGTTATACGGATTGGCGTACAATTCCGACGTCTTCTGTAATGTCTGCGTTTGTCGGTGGCGTTGTGGTTGCATTGGTCCTTTGTTTTACAAGAACTTCGTTTGTGCTTTCAGACAATGGTTGTTCGTTTGACGCACCTCAAATAAGCTTCATAAAACTGTCGTTTGTTTGCCTGTTCGTATCTGTTCTACTGGTTGTCCTCGACGCAAAAACGTGAATTAACACAAACATACCGCAGCAGACATGTGTTCATCATAAGTATTTTTTCAGATCGCAGTAAGGAAATGACTGCGATCGACTCATGGGGACCGAAGACATGGAACTTTTTACACACGATTTCACTTTCATACCCCGCCGTCGCAAGTGAGTCAACAAAAGAAGCTATGTTTTCGATGTTGCAATCTCTGGGTGTGTTAATTCCGTGCGACAAGTGTCGCGTTCATTATAAAGAATGGTTGAACAGTACAGTGTCTACGCCAAAGGCAGTTGCACTCAGAGGACGCGACTCGGTGTTCGGTGCTCTGGTTGACCTTCACAACTCAGTTAATATGAGGATTGGAAAGCCGCAAATGTCAATGGAGACCGCGCACAAAATCCACGGGAATGTCAAGGGGTCCGTATGCCCAGCACCGGCAAGATCATCTGTGTTCGAGCACCGTGCGATTTTGATGCTCATAGCGGTGTGTATACTCCTTGCCCTTATGCGAAGCCGTCGTGTGTCTATCGCACGCAGGTGAGATTGACCTCGGGGCAACAAAGCCAACAACAAAACAAATATTTTTTTGTGTATACCATATATAAATGGTCCGTAGTATAGAACTGAACGTCGAAAATATCAACGAGTTCGTCGAAACTCACGGGTATAATTTTAGCGTGTTTAAATACGCCGACGAGACTGACCTTCCCATGTGGGCCTCGTTTGTGTTGTCTACTACGAAACCGTCTAAAATCGCATTCGGGCACGTGAAGCAAAATATTTCCACTCCGTGTATCTTCGATGGTGTGCGCTGCCTTCCGTTCAAACCCGAAGTGAATTTGAATGACAGCCAATTCTTTTCTACTATAGACAAACGTGCTAGCGGCATTGGATTGCATATACCTTGTGTGATACTGTATTACCGGTCTACCTGCATCTATTGTAAGAATATGCGCAATGCGTGGAATGCCACCGTTCAGTCATTCTTCTTCAATCGCACTTGCGAATTCCTTGCGTGTGAATACACAGAATACACAACATCAAACGATTCCGATTCGTTTGCTCCTCTGCTTGATATACGGTCTTTCCCTACCATTCATCGAATTTCAAACGAAAATGGGCGTAGTGTAGTACGTGTATTCGACAATAAATTGCTACGGACAACGACGCACCTCACATACTTCGCCAAGGGGGCATGAACACGTCGTCTGAAATGCACCGGCCTTCACCGACCCAGTTTCGGCAATCCGCGTGCGTATCTGCGCACACAACTTCACCGACACCAGTGCAGTGCTGCATGCTGAAAAAACTAAAAGATTGATGAGAACCCAAACTGAGCGAGGAGTGCATGAATATTTTCCAGGTGGCTTGGACTACAGGCCGCCTGGCGAACTTTTTTCCGGGAAACGTGCGTCATCGCACGACACAATGCCGCGTTTCCCGAAATAGATCTTAGTGATTATAAAAACGCGTCCACTTTTTTCTGGGAAACGTGCGTCATAACACGACACAGTGCCGCGTTTCCCGAAATAGATCTAAGTGATTATAAAAACGCATCCATCGTCCATACGATTCAACCGTTACTTTGTCGCATGCACGCAGTGCAGTGCTGGCGAGGAGTGCATGAATATTTTCTAGGTCTCCTTTTACATATGAATTCGAAAATGTTGCTATTTTATGTTCACATATCGTCGTCTTGAGGTCCTGCACAGCCGCACGTCATCGCTCCTCTCATTGCGCCCCTGTCTGATACACATTTTGCGATTGTGTTGTGTGGTGACGTACTGTAGGAGAAGACATGATCAGTCACAACAGTCGCCGTATATCGGCGCATCGACCAGCGGGTGGATGTGTTCATTCATCTCGTCCATTATGCAGAGCCTTCCGTTGGCGTCGCAGTCATAATATAGATGGCGCATCGACCACGGCCGGTTATCCTCCGAGGACGACGGCGCGAGCGCGGCCCTCACGACCTTGATGAGCGTCGCGTACCGTATCTCGATGCTGACATTCGCTTCTTGACCTCCGATTTTGAACTTGTCCGGGTTGAACCGCACGAAGTGCACGTGCCGGTTATTTAGATTTCCCCCCGACAAGTAAGCGGTGTAGATGTCGTTGACCCGCGCGATATCGCTTTTTTGGCAGTAATGCCGATGGGCGTCCTCGTCCACCTCGACGACGACGACCTTGTCGGTAGATTGCAGGACGAAGTCGCACCGCGCACGCATCGACTGATTCTTCCCGCACGCTGTTCGATCGGCGCCTTCGCCGCAGAAATGCACGGACTCCTCCCGCATTGCGGGATTGGTTTCTCCGAACGCCTCCTCGAGTTTGGCCTTGGCATTTTCCTCCTTCTGCTTCATGCGCGGCCCAAATATGGCCGGGTCGCATTCGATGCATTGACCGACAATAGAATCCGGATGCGGGTATTTATACGGCCGCAGTGTGCACTTCACGCACCTTTTGTGGTGGACGTTGATGTGCTTGTCGGGGTCAAAATGCAGTACACAATATTGACGCCGTCCGCCTTCGACGCCGTAGATCGCATAATTATCGCAATTCGAGCCCTCGCATAGCTTACCGTAGAGATTGACGTCGTCCTCTTCGCGATGTGTATAGCACCGAGCTCCTTTGCCGCCGCGCGGGCCGTAATACGCAGAATCGTCGCAATTTGGTTGCTCGCATTTTTTGCGGGAGAGGTTGAAGTCGCCGTTCTTTTGATGGTGAACGCACCGAGCTATCTTGCCGCCGCGCGGGCCGTAATACGCATAATCGTCGCAATTTGGTTGCTCGCATTTCTTGAGGTTGAGGTTGAAGTCGCCGTTCTTTGGATGGTCACCGCACCGAGCTTTCTTGCCGCCGCGCGGACCGAAGTTCGCAAATTGGACGCAATTCGCGTGCTCACACAGAGGATCCACGATGTTGACGTAGCCTTTCAGCCTTCCGTGATCTCTGCAGCAGGTCGCCGTCTTCGGAAGCCCACCCGCCGGCCCGAATGAGGGCGTGAGCTTGCACGGATACTCCTCGCACTTCTTCTTCTTCACATTCTCGCATCCGCCGTGTTTTTGCCCGTCTTCCGAACAAAGGAACGCAGAGTTTGTCGCGCCACCGATGGGGCCGTAGCTGCTCCCCTTGCCACATACGACGCAGACGTGCGAGCCCTTCTGCATGGGATTGGCATTGACGAGCGCGGTTCCTCCGGCATCCGCCGAATTGGAAGGGGCACACGGTTCACATATGGTGCGTTCGCTTAATTCGACTATGGCTCGCTTCCGCGAAGAGTGTGCGTCTGTAATTTTTGCTTCTCTGAATTCCAACTTGACCCTCTACAGTTTGATCTTGTATGTAAATCCAATATACTTTATAATAGAAAGTAGATAAAAGTTGTACAAACAACACCGTGCATATGCCTCACCGGGCGGCGCGGGTCTGGAAAATCAATCGCAATCATCGCACAAACGGTTCGACTTCGGGATGGCCATGACAGTCACGGCACCGACAGCGGCTTCGTTCAAGCAGTACATGCCGGCGTGCTGCGTCTTCCACGACTTCGACATCGATCGCATCCAGGCACTCATCGACGAACAGGAGACGCTACTACAGGCTGTGCAGGACCTCGACAACATCGAACCGGCGGCGCGCACGCAGTACGCCGGTGCCATCAAGAACCCAGTTGCGCCTTGTTCAACGCATCTGCTAGATACCGAATTAGCCGATTTGCTATCGTGCCGTCGCGGATCGCGTTCCTTGTTTCAACACCGTCTCCGGTTCGGGCTTTTTATTGGACTGCGATTCTGGTTGCATGAGACGCATGAGAGCTGCATGTATTATGGGGTGGTGTGTCGTTGAAGGGAGCGAGTCCGACGGTGTGGATTCAATGCCTTCAAATATGCGAGGTAATATTGCACAACGAATACGTGCCACATGATGCATCATTCATCGGCATGCATTAGGAGCCCGATTTCCATCTCGAGCTGTGCGTCGCTGATGTTGCCGTCGACGAGATCGCTATCGGCTGCGAGGTCGGCGTACACCGAAACGACAAACAGGCATGCTTCGTAGACGCCGTCGTGTGCGACAAGGAGCTCGTCGGTTGGCGCAATGCACTGCAGCGCGGCACAAATTTCCTCTTTCATCGAACAGAGGCTGTGTTTCTCGAGAGCTTTCACGAGACGCGCGGCTTCCGCTGCAACGGCACCCTCGTCGCATAAAGCCACGACCAACGATGCCTTGGTGTACATGAGTGTGACCAACGCTTCCGCATACGCACTCCGTTGGTCTGCGAACCGGTCGTTGGAGCCACATGTCCATTCACCGCCGCGATCCCGGATTCAACCGCGGAACGCGCTGCCACGACGCGTTCACCGGAACCACGGAGCCGGTCGGTTATCACACCGACAACGTCCATGATGTTCGTGATCGTGCACTCCGCATCCGACGCACATACGAACATATCGCGTTCAATGGCCTGGTACGACGCCACAGCACAGGGGAAAACGAACCGATGGCTGTCTTCCGCGTCCTTCGCGTCGCGCGTAGCCTCGCGAGTGTCGTTGACCAGCCGGCGGGTCATGTCGGAAAATACACAGAAGCCATCGGTGAGAGACGGCGATAACATGTCGTCAGTTCGCTTCACACAAACAAGGGAGCCTTTTTATTTAAAACGAGTATTAACGAACCCACAACAAAGTCTTGGTGCGCAAATCAGCTATGAGCACGCAACCACGAGACTCGACTGCTGTCCACCTTCCGGAGCTCGCACTCCATGAACACGGCGTCCTCGCCCATCTCGGACTCACGTCCGATGATATACGACTTGACCGATCTGGTGCACTGTCGTCTGTGCGCTCGTCTTTCGTGAACGGCGATCACCAATTCAGCGCAAAAGTTCGCACCAACCTCGGCAACGCTGCCGTCTTCACGCTAACTTGCTCGATTGACGACGAGGCGCGTCTCCGGCGTGCGGTCGAAACAATGCTTTTCGCCCTTGCAATGGCACATGTGCACGTCCGGCCGTCGATTGAGTTCATCACGAGTGAATCCGCGCAAATGACGATGCTATGTGCACCGAAAGATATTCGTCTCATCAGACACGAGGTTCACAATGCGGCCCAATTTGGATGCTTGTCCGCGTTTGCACCCGTGTCATTCGAACCAAAACGAATGTCAAATGTGTGCGCGTTGGGGGATTTCCCTACCGCACTCATGGCCGCTGCAGCCGTTGCGCTCGTTACCCGAGTTCACCTGGCTGAACACGCAACGATGTTGCACTCAACCAACTCAAACACAAACTACACCATGGCCGCGACAGCACAGGAACCCGAAGTTAAAATGCAGAAGTGCCATCTCGCTCCCCGAATCCGAACGATGCTCATGGAGGCACACAAGGCATCGACGGAGCAATATCACAGCTTCTGGTCCTCTTTTATTATCGAATGAGACACACAAGCGCAGTCGGTCCAAGCCGACTAAGCGTCGCTTCCGCGGCGCGGCGAACTTCATAATTCTCGTCCTCGAGCGCCTGCACGACGCCGAGAGCGTGTTTCATGAGCGCCACCGGCTGCAGCTTACCCATCACCTGAACGGACGCGAGGCGCACATACCATTCGGCGTGCTCGAGCTTCTGCACGACCTCCACGACATGGTGCGCGAGCGTCATCTGTTCCATCTTATTTATCGTCCATATAGCCGCGCGGCGAACATACCAGTCGTCGTCCGCGATCATCCGCACGACCGCACCCGCACACTGCGCGATCGCCGCCGGCTCGAGCTTGCCCAGTGTATCCACCGCCACGCGGCGGACATCACGATCGGCGTCATCTAGCATCAGTGCGACGGTGCCAGCGTACGGGGCGAGCACCCCCGGATCGAGTGTGCCAAAGTAGCGCAATGCGAGAAGGTGCCTTATGCGCATCTCCCGACGCGAGCACTTCTCTCGCGATATGCCCATTTTCCGATCATCGGTGGCGCTCGAGCGATCTGTAACCGACCTATTAGTCGTCTCCGTTTGATCAACTGCTCTAACTACCCTCACTCCACATAGAGCCTGTTTCTGCATCATGGGACGCGCCTCCTCGCTTCATGTGCAAGTTAGTGTGATGGCATTGCTAATGGCAGCAGTTGCGCAACTGGGAAGGGAAGTGTGGCGGCTTAAATGCACATCTTTCTGTGTGCATGGGTGTGCATCGAGAGCCCTGTCTCACAAAAATGAATTTTTGGTGTTCATAGTTTCTCACATCGAATCCATATAGATAAGTTTGTTACTCGAAGTGGGTGGACGACGATGTGTGACTTTGTGTAACCGGGAGAATACGGTCTCTGATAACGCTGTGGAGTATATCGAGTTACCGTATTTCGGGGGGGTTTGTCGCAGGGCTAATTCAAGTTCAATGAAAAATACAATATGCACACACCAAGTGCTAACGCAAAAAGCAGATGGTTGCGTTTGCGCATAGTTAACGCTACGTGTTCATATGCATCAACGTGATCAACGCGGACGACCGTGTCACCAATTGCAGTTGTCGCGTGTTCGTGTATGACATTCGCAAACTTGGTGCGACAAAGCGGACATTCTTTCTTCATAGACATGAAACCGATATAACAGTCTGAATGAAATTGGTTATTGCAACATTTCACGGTGATAATCGATGTATCGCCACTCTTGAGTTCATCCAAACATATTGGACAGTCTGATGATTTGTGTGGCATTGGTTCAGTTTCCACACCACTCCGAGAATCCGCGCACATGCGCCCAGTATTATAGTATAAAACGAAACAAATTAATGTGCGTGTGTTTTGCACAATGCGGTGCTGAAACCGGTTGGTGTCATGGTCGGTATTGCCGATTTTTTTATCCGGTATATTTAAAATATAGTATATATAGTAACACCATGTTAAAACGACACATGAGCTTGTGTGCAATATTGAACGCGTGCCCGATGTGGTGTACACGAACCATTATTTGGGGACCTTGTGTGTTAATAAAAGCGGGAAGATGTGTCACGAGCCCGAACTACCCAGAGAAATATGGTGATACTGAAGATTGTGTGATCTCCGGTGTGCCGACAGTTCATCTCGTCGTTCTTGCGTTTCAAACGGAACGATACCATGACAATATGACAATCAACGGGGAGACGTTCAGTGGTGGCACTGGCCCGGAGGGTGTCGTTGCTACGGATGGTGTGATAAGATGGTCGTCAGATGAAATGATGTCTGGGTCGGGCTGGGAGCTTTGCTGGGATATTCGGCCGTCGACGCCTCCGCCCTCGCGTTTGCCGCCGGTGCCAGCGCCATTGCCGCCGGTGCCGGTGCCGTTGCCGCCGGTGCCAGCGCCGTTGCCACCGGTGCCAGTGCCGTTGCCGCCGGTGCCAGTGCCGTTGCCGCCGGTGCCAGCGCCGTTGCCGCCGGTGCCAGCGCCGTTGCCGCCGGTGTCAGTGCCGTTGCCGCCGGTGCCAGCGCCGTTGCCGCCGGTGCCAGCGCCGTTGCCACCGTTGCTAGCGCTGTCGCCGCCACCGTTGCTAGCGCTGTCGCCGCCACCTTCGCCTCCGCAGCCGAAGCCATCGCGTTGTGCATAAAATTTGCACCGGTCGTATTCTGTCTCCGTGTAGACGCTAGCCGCGCATCAATAGTTTGATATAAGTGGTTCACGTGGCTGTCGAGCGGCGTGAAAACTCAGAAGGATTTCTGGTATCACGACGGTATATGATTTGCCTTCGTTTACGGTACTGATATAGAAGCGATGTGTGTGTTGGTACAGATATGTTTTATTGCGAGTGTATAAAATGGTACATAACCGATGAACACGGCGTGCAGCCATGCGTTGAGCTCTTCTGTGTTCTTGCTTTGCACCCACGACCAACTGCATTTTGAGGTACTATCTCGTCGACGTGTTCACTGGCGTTGGAGCTCATCGTGTGGTCGAGAAGCGACTTGATTTCGGGGTCGTTCGTTGCAAGCATGCGATTGAAGCGTGTGTCGTCGCCAAAATGTTCGTCGTGTTACCGGAGAGGCGCCGACAGAAATTCGACGAATTCATCACGGAATGGCACGAAGCCCCCATTGTCTGTGATACCAAAGGCTACCACGTCGAAGTCTTTCATCTGACCGAGCTCTTCTCGGAAGATTCTAGCGACTTGGCCGGGTGGGTTTCTGTGGATGCCGCAACCAAATGCATCAAGCACGACGTGGCGCACGGATTTGTCGATGAGGGTATCAAGCATAGCACGGACGCGGCGACGGCACTCTCCCGCCGCGTTTTCGTCAAATTCAATTGACCTAAAATTGATATTCATATCCAGCGGCGCCGCTCGCAGCTCGTAGAACGGAAAGATCTCGACGAGGGGTAGGGCGGCGTAACCGATATTTTCGGTGGTGAAAGCTACCAACGGATCGCGCGCGCGTGCAGGCCCGCGCACACACACACGCGAATGATTGTAATCGAGGTACACTCGGCCGGTTTTGGCGGCGAGTATATCACTGAATTCGCGGAAGTACAACCCAGTTTCGTGATCCACTACATCTCTGTGTGAGAGCGAGAAGTGGCAATCTGTCCGTCGGAACATAGCCTCCACCCGCGCTAAAGCCGGCGGCTGTATTCAGCACAGCGAACTGCTTTCCGAAATTCTTCGTCATCTTCCGCGCCAGCTCACCCCAATCGAGCTTTTCCACGAACACCACGCAGGGAGATTGCAGCACTCGGTCACTGGCTGCATTCGCCCACCGATGTAAGTTGGCCTGTCCCAGGAGGTGGTACATGCAAGTGGGGCTCGCGCGCTCGAATGCGACGAGCGTTTCCATAAGCACTTGTTGGCGAATGCGATCCTCCGCTTGAAACTCAGGAAAATCACGAAGCGCCGCAAGTGGTCCACCAAAATCCATCCATCGCTGACCCACATCGGTAGTGGGTCCGTAGCGTTGATATAAAAACTGATTGGTTTGTGCAATGTATTTGAGCATAAAACCACATACGTTTGAATTGAATGTGACTAACCGGGTAAGGTAATTGTGCAACGAATCAGGTGAATTGTAAGCTCTCAGTTCTTCATTAAGTGATTGCATTTCCGTGCATTTAATTTGCATATGGGCGAGGCAGTTTCGAATACCAGACAACCGCAGACCTGACATTCGCCCTTGTGCAGAACACAACAAAAAAATGAACATATGTGCACGCAAACAAAGTCATTGGCGGGAATCGCCGACTTGAGAAATAAAAATGGTGCATTGTTTATTTCAATGCAAGTGGAGCAAGTCCGTTCGAGCGGCACGCAGGAAGTGAAAGTGGGATTGGTCGTCATCGTGACCGACACATTGTTTGAACTCGACGTACCGAAAGGGATGGACACTTTCGTCCCCAAGTACGCCAAAACGATGCGCGATGCAATCGCCGAATGCAACAGCGTCAACCAGCGCACGGTGGTCGTGCATATGTTCGCTACTGCCACACACACAAGGACCTGCTTCGTTGGTGCGTGGCCATTCCGAAGGGCACAAAGCGGTCATCGATTTCGGCTATGGACAGATGGTTGGATTCGCTAGATGCACACTTCTCGCCCGCCCAGTGCCGGCGATTGCGCTGATGCGACAGAGCGCACGGTTAGTGGAATGCGAATGCTCGCACTAGATGCTATAGCGCTGGTGTGAATTGGCGTCGCGAACACGCTCACAGCCGCTAGGTATGGAGTTTGCGTCTAGGCGACCAATGCATTGGGCAAGATGAAGCGGCAGTGTGTGTGGCTCCAGTGGGCCACTGTAAAAAACGAAACGTCGCAACGGTAAAAAACGAAATGTCGCATATCGTTGTAAAAAACGAAACGTCGCCTCTTGTGGTATAAAGTACATGAACCGGGAATCGTATTTTTGTGTGATAACAAACCTAAGTCGAATCCAGTCCATGGCATTCGGAACGGCCAATTTTTTGTGTTTGTAGATATAAACATACGACTGATGAAATTTGTGATTTTGGGATGGATGCATTTGGCATATGCGATAAAATTCACTAACAGTAGTGCTTTAAAGCGTGCAGTGAACGATTGCATAGCTGAATCGTCCGTAGGCGAGTGTACGGGGCTATATGGCGGTGTACCAATCGGCAAATGGGATGTGTCTGCTGTGACATCCATGAGTGGACTTTTTATGTTAAATGAATTCTTCAACCAACCCCTTGTTGAATGGGATGTTCGCAATGTAAATGCGATGGACTTTATGTTCTATGGTGCAAAGTCGTTCAATCAAATTTTATCTCAGTGGGATGTCAGGAAGGTAACCACAACGAATGCAATGTTCGAAGGAGCAGCCACCTTTAACGGCGATATTTCTACGTGGGAAGTTTCGTCACTGCAATCGATGGTATGGATGTTTAAGGATGCATCGCATTTCAACGGTGATTTATCTCAATGGGATGTATCGAAGGTAACTAACATGGTTGAAGTGTTTTCTGGCGCGTACGAATTCAACCAGGACATCTCATGGTGGGATACATCGTCTGTGACGAAAATGAATCAAATGTTTTATGGGGCACTTGCATTCAACCACGACTTGTCGTTCTGGGATATTAGTAAGTTGACCAGTGATGGAACAAAAAATATGTTCGCGGGGAATACCGTCGTGGGTATTCAACTGTGTTCGGTATTATGGGCAGGGCGAGATGGAGATGATATGTTCAGCGGCGGCAGCAAGTGGTCGATTTCGCCACCGTCTGCAACGTGCAAAACACGGACGTTACCTCCTCCGCGACCACCTAGTGCGCCGTCCCCCATGCCACCGGTTCCTGCACCAGCTCCACCGCCACCGCAATCACAGAAACCGCTGGTAGCTGGTTTATCCGTTGGTGTGGGTGTGATTGCTGCATTCGTATTATACTACTTATGTCGCCGTTACGTCTGTCGTCACAGAGGCGGAACGTTCAGGAAACGAGAGTTCGTTCTTGGCACCAATGCTTCCCCGCCCATCAATATCTAACGGTGACCCGTCCGTGCTTGGTGCACACACTCCCATATGAAATAACTTGCGCGCTGGTTGCAAGACCCTGTTCGGGCAGTCAGTGCCTCACGAAACAGAAGCTCGCCTCGTCCAGCTTGATGTTGCCTCGTATCCTGTATCATCGCCGACGTAATTAATTCCCGGTGCGTACATGAACCGGGAATATTATTTTGGTGTGATAACACAACTAAGATAGTCGAATCCAGCCCACTGCATTCTGAACGGCCGATGTATTTTTTTGTTTGTATATATAAACATACGACAGATGAAATTTGTGATTTTTGGATGGATGCATTTGGCATGTGCGATAAAATTCACAAACATTGATGCTTTACAACAGGCAGTGAACGCTTGCATAGCTGAATCGCGCGTAGGCGAGTGTACGCAGCTATATGGTGGTGTACCAATCGGCAAATGGGATGTGTCTGTTGTGACAGACATGCGTGGACTTTTTATGGCAAAGGAATTCTTCAACCAACCCCTTGGTGAATGGGACGTTCGCAATGTAAATTTGATGAACTATATGTTCTATGGTGCAAAGTCGTTCAATCAAGATTTATCTCAGTGGGATGTCAGGAAGGTTACCACAACGAAAGAAATGTTCGGAGAAGCCGACACCTTTAACGGCGATATTTCTACGTGGAAAATTTTGTCACTGCGATCGATGGACTATATGTTTCATAATGCATCGCATTTCAACGGTGATTTATCGAAATGGGATGTATCGAAGGTAACTAACATGGCTGGAGTTTTTTCTGGTGCGTACGAATTCAACCGGGACATCTCATGGTGGGATACCTCATCTGTGACGAACATGATTGAAATGTTTTATAGGGCACTTGCATTCAACCACGACTTGTCGTTCTGGGATATTAGTAAGTTGACCAGGGGTGGAGACAAAGATATGTTCGCGGGGAATACCGTCGTGGGTATTCAACTGTGTTCGGTTTTATGGGCAGTGAATGCTGCAGATGATATGTTCAGTGGCGGCAGCAAGTGGTCGATTTCGTCATCGGCTGCAACGTGCAACACACGGACGTTTCCTCCTCCGCGACCACCTAGTGCGCCGACCCCCCTTCCCATGCCACCGATTCCTGCACCAGCTCCACCGGTTCCTGCGCCAGCTCCACCGCCGCTACAACCCGGAGGTGCATGGGTAATTCGAGTGCAATTCGACGTGCAATTCGCGAGTAACGCCCGTCGCAATAGGCAGCTTGAGCAGTTGGTGGCTACCAGCATCGATGTTGCGTGCCGCTCTCTTCTCATCACGCTTCTCGGTGACGCACCAAATTTGGTTGTCGACGAGTTTGGCATAGATACGTTTCGTGTCACCATCACGCTCGATTCGGCATCTGCATACCTCGCTAACCAAGTGAAGGATTTTGTCAAGAGCCAGAGCTTCGTCGACAATCTGTTCAAACTACTATCGCTACCGGTCGGCAACATCCCTGCAGTGAACATTTTCGTCGAAGCTGTCGGTGCACCAGCTCCGCCGCCGCCGCAATCACAGAAACCACTGGTAGCTGGTTTATCCGTTGGCGCGGGTGTGATTGCTGCATTCGTATTATACTGCTTATGTCGCCGTTACGTCTGTAGTCACAGAGGCGGAACGTTCAGGAAACGAGAGTTCGTTATTAGCAACAATGCCTCCCCGCCCACCCATATATAACGGTGACCCGTCCGTGCTTGGCGCACGCACTCCCATCCGAACGCACTTGCACACTGGTTGCAAGACCTCATTCGGTCAGCCAGCATTTAACGGCGGCGTGTTGCACTTCGGCCTAATCGAGAGACACTGCGTTAGCTCTGGCTGCGCGCCTGCAATATCTATGCAGTTAAATGGGGCGGCGCACGCAGCGAGGGTGGAGTCGGGTGAGATGTGGCCTTTGTGTGTGGCCTCGCGCCACCCTCCTTCCTGCGTTTAAATTGAATCGCGTGTATGTGAATATTGGTTTGAATCGAAAACACGCCAATGTGGTTGTGCGGTACGTGTCCGTCGTGTTGGTAACATATTTGTGTATCAGCGAAGCAACATAGTTGTATAAGACAACCACATTGGATACGCTATTACGCACGACACCAGGTGAAAATTAAAGCGGAACAGGACGCGGAACGGGCACTATAAATTCAGTTTGAGTCGGCCGACTCTTGCATTTATATAATGCTCTTGCCGACAACGATAAAACACCAGTGATCACCGCACCTACACTTGATATAATAGCGATCGTGGATTGTGCAATTTCCCACGGAGGTGGTGGCGGTGGAGGCGGAGGCGGCGGCGGCGACGGCGGTGACGGCGGCGGCGACGGCGAGGGTGGTGGTGGTGGCGACGGTGGTGGCGATGGCGGTGGTGGCGAAGGCGGTGGCGAAGGCGGTGGTGGTGAAGGCGGAGGCGACGGTGGTGGTGGGGATGGCGGCGGCGAGGGCGGGGGCGGTGGTGGTGGCCTAGGTGGCGGCGAGGGTGGTGGCGGCGACGGTGGCGGTGGTGACGGCGGTGGCGATGGTGGCGGTGGCGAAGGTGGCGGTGGCCTGGGTGGTGGCGAGGGCGGTGGTGGCGACGGCGGTGGCGGCGAAGGCGGCGGCGGCCTGGGTGGTGGTGAGGGTGGTGGCGGCGATGGCTGTGGCGGCGAAGGCGGCGGTGGCGAGGGAGGTGGAGGTGATGGTGGTGGTGGTGAGGGCGGT
>Ga0209355_1001265_pt1 | contig 14444 bp, 32 predicted proteins | sample LauGreSBDMM110SN_3_FD_187563 | JGI IMG/M metagenome (GOLD analysis project Ga0209355, IMG submission 187563) | Freshwater lake microbial communities from Lake Michigan, USA - Sp13.BD.MM110.SN (SPAdes) (version 2) | ecosystem: Environmental > Aquatic > Freshwater > Lake | place: Lake Michigan...
CCTGCCGAATAAGGAGCATAAGATTGATCCTCTCACCCTTCTGGCAATGGCAAATGGCTGTGTCGCAGCTATTCGCAAAGGCTGTGAACTCTATAAAGAGGTCAAGGGAACTGTTGCCGCAGCCCAAAAGACTGTTAAAGAGGTCACGGCTATTGCTGAAGAAGTGGGTGGCTTCTTTGGGTTCTTCAAGAAGAAAAAGCCCAAGCCCACAGCAACTCCAGTTGCAGCCAAAGCAAAAAAGGCAGAGGCCGAAATTTGGGATGAAGGTAGAGTTGTGGCTGATCTGGCGGCGAATCTCTCGCAGTTCTTCAGGGTTCAGCAACAGCTTGCAGACCACATTAGAGAAGAAGAAGAAAAGTCTAAAACTGTTTATGACCCAAGCCAAAATGTCATGGAGTCGGCGCTAAACAGGGAACTTGCCAAGACGCAGTTTGAGAAGTTAGCCAAAGAGATTCGTGAGATTATGGTGTATCAGTCACCCCCAGAGTTGGGGAACTTGTACACACGGGTGAACCAGATGAGAGTAATCATCATTGCTGAACAAGAAGAAGCAAGGTTGGCTCAAGAAAAGAAACAACGAGAGGTTGAATGGCAACGCAGAAAGGTAATCGAGGCAATTCAAGACAAACTAATCTACCTGGCGGCTTGTCTGGTGTTCGTTCTTTACCTAATTCTGTTCTTCACTCTCCTAATCATGGATCGAAAAGTAAGATGGGGTTTTTAATTGCGCTTTGTTGCATGGTTTTGGTGTTTGTATTGCTGTTGCCATTGCTTGGCAGCATCTATTACGACACCTTGGCGGTTCAACGTGAGAGCAAACTGCAAATTGAACGCATGGAGAGACTCCGACAGCAACTTGAGTATGAACGCAAACAACTTGAAAGGTTAAAAAATGATAACTCTGTTCTCATCCCTGATCAGCTTCCTGATGGGCGGCCTCCCAAAAATCCTTGAATTTATACAAGATAAGTCTGACAAGAAGCATGAACTTGCATTGGCTGCAATGCAGACTGAAAGGGAATTGACCCTCAAGAAAGCTGGCCTAGAGACTCAAGAGCGCATTGAGCATATCCAGACTGAGCAGATTCAGATTAATGCAGATGTTCAGATGGCCCAAGCTGCTATGCAAGAGCGTCAAGCCCTGTATGCCCACGATATAGCCCTTGGTGAGGGTGCAAGTACCTGGGTCATCAATATGCGAGCAGCAACCCGTAGCGTCATCACCTACGGGATGTTCATCATGTTTATGTTTGTTGAGGTCTTTGGGTTCTACTATGCTTGGCACACAGATGTGGCATTTGATACAGCACTCAACCAACTGTGGGATGACGAAACCCAGATCATTTGGGCTTGTATCGTCAGCTTCTGGTTTGGTGGACAGGCGTTCAAAAAATGAACATCAGTGCCCAAGCTGTGGAGATGATTAAGCACCATGAAGGTGTGCGGTTTAAACCATATCGGTGCCCAGCAAAACTCTGGACTGTGGGCGTGGGCCATGTTTTGTACCCAGAACAAGGAAAACTCAAGATCGAAAATCGTGATGAGTTTCTTTTACGCCCTGAAGATAATCGTGTATGGACAAAGGAAGAAGTAGATGGAATTCTCAGAAGTGATCTTGCAAGGTTTGAGCGTGGTGTGGCCCAACTTCTTCCAGTTGTCCTTACCCAAGGTGAATTTGATGCTTGCGTCAGCTTTAGCTTCAATGTTGGTCTGGGAACATTACAGCGCAGCACCTTCCGTCAGAAGGTTATTCGTGGCGATAAAGATGCGGCAATAGAATCTTTGTTGCAGTATTGCAAGGCTGGTGGCAAGGTTCTGAGAGGCTTGGAAATCAGACGCAAAGATGAGGCGGCATTGTTTAAATCAACGCCGGAAAAATTGATTTAATTGAGAGAGTAAATTTGGTTCTTGGTTCTTGATGCTTTGAGCAAGCTGCTGGCGTAACCAAGTAACCCCTCCCAGGCGCACCCATTCCTTGTATTCGGCGGGTCTGAGTCGTGCGCTGACAGTCTTGTTCACAAAGGTTAATTCAGTCTTGGGTCTTGGCATTTCAATCCTCATTAAGTGCCATCCAAACCATCAGGCAAACGCCTCCAATGGCTAACGCAATGCCTAGAAAGCCTATGGCAAAGATAGTGATGATTGTCTCAATCACAAACGCCCCTCATTTCCCACCCTGCCAGAAAATAGTTCCATCTGCCCTGCATAGCAGGATTGGTGTACATGGTTTTTGTCATGGCTAGATTAGCCTCTGTATAGCCTTTACTAAACATTAGTGCGTGGAATACTTGTCGTGCTTTCATGTGTTCTTCTCCTTGAGTTTGGTGCTGTCGTGCATCATTAATTGATATTCTTCAATATCCCAAGATTGAGCCTCAGATAAAAGTTGACAACAAATTTTCTTTCTTTGCTCTTTAGTGTATTTTCTGGCATTAAGAAAATCTGTATGACAAAACCATCCTGCTTCTGCACCCTCTAAGCCTACCCATGTGCGCTGTGGTGGGTAGGTGTAAAGGGGGGTTTGTGTTTCCCCTACTGATTGCTTATCAAAATGTAATTCTTGTTCTCCGTTTTCAAACTCGACAAGCCATCCCACAGGCTCTTGCTCTGTCTGTGCCAAGGCTTCTGTCTCACTCTCAACAAGTGCCAAAGCAATACAAAGCCCAGTGACCACTGACCCCTCTATCGTTCCTGTTAACTCTGGCGCTGGAAGGCTTGCACCAGCGCGGCGTAGTTTCTCAGCAACTCGCTTCAATGCTTCTTTGTCACTCATGCTTGTCCCCTTGCTCTGATAGATTGAGTCGCTAGTTTTGGTGTAAAACCACACACCATGCAACCGCCTTTGTCATTCTGAGCAAACTGCACCAGTGCAGGAGCTTCTTCAATCATCTGCGCTATCGCCTCACGCTCTTTGGCGGCTACCAGTTTGGCAAAGGCTACAAGTGCCTCAGAGTAAATGCCATCAAGGTGTGGACGCATACCAATCAATCCGCATTCTTGCGCCATGTCAATGATTTCTTGTGTCATTTCTTCATGTTCCTTACATAAGCTGTAAACGATTGAATTGTGTCTTTGCCAAACGCTAGAGTGCATTTCTCAATGTGTTGGGCAACTTCTTCAATCACATCATTGCGGTGCAAGTGAGTAAACTCTGCTGGATGTGAGTAAACATCCATGTGAGCAATCTGCTTCTTGCGCCAACCACTTGTATGGCTCCATTGCCCTTGCTTTAAGGCCAACTCCTCGAAAGCTTCGTCTTCAGGTTCTTTCATCTGCAATCTCCTGATCGTTACGCTTGATTGCATCCTTCAAATAAGCCAAATCAGCATAGGACAACTCATCTGTTATATCTTTAATTTCCAAGTTAAAGCGCATCCACTTGACTGTTTTCTCACAGTATGAAAGCAAGCCAACAGAGTCATCTGCTTCATGCCATTGGTAATCAACCTTAATGCGGTCAATCTCTGGATTGAAATCATCGTCTACCCAATCAAAAGGCACAAATTCAATTGTTTGCATCATTCACTCCTATCTGTTCAATGTCTTGTGCGGCAAGGAGGGCATCCAGGGCCACAGATTTAAGGATTACAAGGACACTCTCTGGCAAGGATGGATTGAGAGCCTTGTGAGCCTCCACATCCTGCCAGAAAGCATTTAAACGGGTTGTTTGTTGTTGGTTCATGCGCCAATTCTGCCTTGTCTGACAGAGATTGGAATAGGGATTTACCCTAGCTTACGCATAACCCTTTGGAGTCGCCCAGAAACGCCTTTACGGGTTCCAATGACCTCAATGAAGCCCTTGTCAATCAGTGCCTTGTAACGGGCTGTGACGCTGGAATAGGGCAGGAATGAGAGTTTGGCAAGAACATCATCTGAGATACAACCATCTGGCCCATAGGCTGCAATGGTTTCAAAGACCAGTGACTCCATCTTTGTGGTGTCGATTGCCTGTGCTGCTTGGTGGGAAGTGGCAGGGTCTTCTTTACGAGACAGTTTAAACGGCGCAGTTCCAAAGAACTTCTCGACTGCACCACCAAACCAAGATTGATCTAATTTTGTCATCATCAACTCCTATCAAATAAAAAGTTACACATTTTCGTTTTGTAATGCAAGAAAACCTTTTTTTGCGCCATCCACTAAAGACCCTTTCGCGCCACAAGACAAACAATGAAAGTTTCCTTTGCTATGGTCAGCCAATAAACTAGCCGTAATTTCTTTATGCCAAGGGCATCTGGCAATTGAGTTCACCATGCGACTATGGTTTGGCATGGGTTTTTCAATCAAATCCCCTTTATATTTGTTTGGGCCGTAAAAGGTACTTAAAATCTTAGAAAATTTAGTTTCCATACTATGCTCCTATCAAATTGGGGCCGTAGCCCCGTGAGGTTTATCAAAAGGGAATATCGTCATCCGCATAAACTATCTTTTTAGGATTAGCTGCTGGAGGTTGTGCATCCTTGGGATTGACTGCCAAGCCCATGAACTTGCCACTCTTACCCTCTTTAATCCATGCTGAGAGCCAATATTCTTGACCATCAACAGTGATATTACCTTTGTAATCAGGCTGGTTAGCTGATTCCTTTTTGTCATTTTTAAACAAAACGCCAGAGTTGTCTTTCTTTTCCATATTAGCCTTTCAATGATTCGCCATGTTTCTTCAAAGCACTACGAACATTGCTTGTAAGCAATGCCCATAACGCCACCTTTTCCTCCTGGTCATGGATTCCCAGGTATTCTTCATAAGCCCCAACCATGTCGTTTGATTCAAATCTATCTTGAACAGCAATCGCAACATCCGCAATGATGTTTTCCCTGTTCTTGTCAACAATGACTCCATCTGTGGGCTTGATTGTTGCGCCACCTTCTGGAATGTCCTCTCCCGCATAGATGTACAAGCCCAAGCCATGCAGCGACAATGCCTTAGTCATGCAACGCATGATGGAAGTGTTAACGGCAAATGCGTCTGGTTTTGGGATTGCCTTGTTGCGATAGTCCATCACAGGCAGTTGGCAGGTCATTGGCTTGCCAAACATGGTGACAGTTACAAACACCATTGCAGTGCCGTTAATGTCCATGAAGCACTTGTCTCCAAACATCTCCACCTTATAGGTAGCGTCTGAATCAGCCTTTAAAGCCTCTGCCCAGGCCCAAGCCCATGAAAGGTATGTGAGATTGTTTTTCTTCTCTGTGTGATCGTTGACATTGGTTGCGAGAAGTGCATTGATTGATGCTTTTCTGTATGCAATTGTGCTGATTGTTGTTGAGGTCATTCGTAACTCCTGTTAAGTGAGATTTAATTGTGTCAGACTTTGTTGAGAATTCTATAGGTGTTTTCCCTAATTTGCTCTCCTTGTGCTTGTGTTATCCACATTGTCAGCATCGTGAGTTCATGCTGGATTGCAGTAATGTCACCCGTGAACCCGGCGTAGTTTTTGTTTAGACACTTGCTCTCCAGTGCCCTGGTCTTTTGTTCGATTGAGATTAGCATCGTGCTGTAATCGTTGAAGTCGCTCATCTTTGGCCTTTTGAAATGTGTGAGTTATGTCTGTGCAGGAAGCATTCTTGTAGACAAATTTAGGGTCTGTGATTGCCAGGGTTGGCAGGGTCATCCTTGCTGGTGTTTTGTCTCTCAGCAAGATAGGCAAGCTGGGTTGCAAGGTCACAATCTCGAAATAGGATAGGACTCGTTTGATCGCAATCGTCAAATGTTTCATTTGAATTGTCTCCAATGATTTCTTGTAAGCGTGATTTCATTTTCATGTTGTCCTCACTCATCAAACATTTGTTGAAAAGGGCCATCCATTTTAGCCGCTGTGATCTTGCGTTCATCAAGGGCTTTTTGGACTCGCTCAATTCGCAAGTTGCGATAGTGCTGCAACTCTTCAATGTCATCAACCCAAGGGGTCTTGACAACATCAAACACTCGCAGTTCAGCCCTACGCCGCACCTTGAGTTCTACTCTGTTCATCACGATTGATGCAACATCTTCAGCATGATTGGCTTTGATGGCTTCCACCAAGGCAACGCTGTCTTGGATGGCATCAGCAATATCATCTGGATCAAGTTCTTGGACTACCGCCCAGCACTCGTATTTAAATCTTTCGTCATCGGTTGGCATTTGTAACTCCTGTTGACCACTGCCAAATAGCAGTGATGGGACTTTCGCACAGAAAAAAGATGCAGGGAATAGGTGTTTTCCCTAGTGCATAAAACTATAAAACCCATCATACTGAGGTTTTTGGAGACAAGCAAATGCGTTTAAACCTCACCCATCGGAGCCTTTTGAAGCGGTTGTCTAGTGGCCCCAGGACAATGATTGACCTTACCCATGCGGCAACCGACAACAACTCTGTGTCGTTTCACTATCAAAGATACCTGCCTGAACTGGAGAGGTTTGGCTATGTCATCAACCATCAGGAGAAGTGGCATCTGACTGAGTATGGGCGCATGGAGATGAACAGGGCCATCAGTGGTGCAGCCATGAGAATTGAGAGTGGGTCTATCAGGGAACCCTATGATGGCAAGGAACTGCGGAGAAACATCTCTCGCCGTGGTTGCTATGACTTTCTAAAGTATCCAAGTCGCTTTGGCGACAATCAGATTTACAAAGTCTGATATGATGTTTGGGAATCCGGCTAGGGTAGCTCCTGAAAAGACGATTAGTCCCCGTCCTGCCGTCAATTCCCTTGGTGACTAAACCTATGACTTAAGGTTGATATGCAATTAATTCCCAAAAACTGGGTTTCTTTCCAGCACTATAAGCATCGCTCTCCCCCGTGGATTAAGTTTCATCGTTCAATACTGAATGACAGAAGCTACATGAGCTTGCCACTTGCTAGCAAGGCGCTAGCACCTTTGATGTGGTTGCTAGCATCAGAGTCCAAAGACGGCACTTTTGATGGCTCACTGGATGAGCTTGTGTTCAGACTCCACATTACCCCGAAAGACTATCAAGATGGTGTTAAGCCATTGATTGATAAGGGTTTCTTTGTCATTGCTAGCGGAGTGCTAGCAGAGTGCAAGCAAGTTGCTATCCCAGAGTTAGAGACAGAGAGAGAGAAAGAGACAGAGAAGAGACAGAGAGCAACTATCGTTGCAACGCCTGACGGCGTTTCACAATCTGTTTGGCAGGAATTTGTCAATCATCGAAAGTCAAAGAAAGCCCAGGTCACCCAGTTGGTGATCGATGGAATCCAAAAGGAAGCTGACAAGGCTGGGTTTAGCCTTGAGGATGCCTTGAAGGAAGTAGTTGTAAGAAATTGGCAAGGTTTTAAAGCTGAGTGGGTTTTACCAAAGCCCACCTTTGGCGACATGGCGAGGGTATCTGTTGCACCCGTTCAAGGCCGTGATCCTGCTTTACTCAAGCTGGATGAAGACAAAAAGCACACAGGCCCACCACCGCCAGAAATCATGGCACAAATCAGAAATGCGTTGAAAGGAAAAGTAACATGACCGAAGAAGAGTTTGAGGACAAAATGAACACATATGAGTTGGAAGACCGATATGCAGAGTTCATTGAGGCTAACCACCCTGTTGGCAATAATCATGTTTTGATTAGGCTGATGGAAAGCGGGGATTATTATGAAGCCTTCAAAGAAAAGATGGTGACATGACTGATGGTGAACTGATAGAGTTGGCTGCAAAAGGGGCGAGAATCAACGCAATAAAAGACCCCAATGGTGTTTGGCGTAACTGCACTGGATTGCCGCCAGGATTTAACATCTTTGAAGCAAAGCCTTGGAACCCCCTTGAAGATGATGGCGATGCACTGCGTTTAGCGGTGAAGTTGGAGATGAAAATCAACATTAGCCAAGGGAATGTTCAGGTGCGTTTCAAAGAAGATACACCGCTGGTTTTCGTCAGGACGGGCATTAACACTGCTGAAGCCACTCGCCTAGCAATCACCCGCGCAGCCGCTGAAATTGCAAAGGTTCCCATGACTGAGCAACAATTCGAGGCCGCAATGAGAACATCCCAACTTGAAATGGAATATGCCGACTACATTTGCGAAAGATATGCCGTTGATTTTGAAGAAGGTTTCGGTCTTTTCAAACTGAAGGACAGCGGTGATTTTTATCAAGGTTTTAAAGAAAAGATGACAAAATGAACATACATGAAGCCCACCACTTGCTCAACAAAAGAAAACAAGGTCTTGCCGTTGCACAGCACCTTGTCAACCATGCCCTCGTTGTATGCGGAGACATTGGCCCATCTTGTTTTAATGGCAAAAACTCCAGGCTGGAAGGGTCAAGCATGGCACAGGGCACAGGAGTTAGAGAAATGCCCAACATACCTATGGCTTGGGATTTCGACCGATTTAATCAACACCATGAAAGCCCACAATGACCATTTGGATCGGAATTGACCCAGGTTCAATATCTGGCGCATTGGGAGCCTTGAGTGCAAGGGGTGATTATCTCGATTCTTTTGAAATACAGCACAAGGACAAACACATTCTTGCGCTTGTATTCAAAAATCATTTGTTGAAAATAATAGACCCAAAAGAAGATGCCCAAATCTGTATGGAATATGTCTGGTCACTCCCAGGCAATGGTTCTGCAAGCAGTTTTCAGTTTGGCAGGGCGGTTGGTGTTATCTCAGCAGTTGCCGAATTAACTGCCCCCCTGTCATTCGTCACTCCTCAAAAATGGAAGAAACATTTTCATTTATCAGCAGATAAAAATGAAAGCCTTGATTTAGCCCGATCATTTTGGCCTGAAGCCAAGCTACTCAGGAAAAAAGATGGTAACCGCGCAGAGGCATTACTCATGGCCTTGTACTGGCAGGATATGGTAAATGGCAAACAAAATAAACCGACTCAGAACCCAGACTGATTTCAAACTGGATTTAAGCCCCGAACAAAGGGCCATTCTGGAATTGATCGGAAATGGAAACATGACCCAAGGGTTAAAGGTTGCCATCGACCAAGCGGGCCACTTTTTTAACTGTGGCCTAGACCCTGAAATGAACCTGAATTATGTGGGCCTTGTCACTACACTGCCAAACCAAGATGATGATTGACCACAAAAGGGCTTGCTAAAGGGCTTAAAAGGGCTTTTAAATGGGTTTTCTTGGTCAACCCAATGCACCCTACATGGTAGGGCTTGCAAGGGCTTAAAACAGGGCAAGAAAAAACCCGCACTTGGCGGGTCTAGGTTAGTGGTTGCTGACTTATTGTGATTGTGTTATTTTCATTCTTCAAGAATTTGCTCATCAAACCATTCGGGCCACACATCAACGACCACAGGGTTGCGGCTATCGGTCAAAGTCCAGTGTATTTCAAAAGCTTGGCCGCCTGAACCATAAATATCATTTCTTGCGTCTTCTGCATCTTCAAAGAATGCGTCAGGATAGATGTTTTCTTTTTTACTGCAAATTTCCAAAACTTTTTGGGTCACAGCAGCTTGACCGATAGCGTTTAGTCTGTAGTTAATGTAATAAATCATTTTGAGCCTTTCAGTTAGTGGTTGCTGACTTAAGATGTTAGGTTTTCACAAATTGACACGGCATTATTGATTTCTTGCATGAGTTGGATTTCTTGATCTTCAGTCATGCCCATGTCTCGCAATTCCATCATGGGCATTTTCCCTTCTGTGATTGAGCAATCATAGGCATTCTCGATTCCCCAAGGGCCAAAAATAATATTGTCCACCCTTAAATCAAAACAAAACCCTGTTTCATCCATTGATTCCAATGTGACAAAACTGCATTTCTGCATAATTTTGTCGTTGATTTCTTTGATCTGTTTATTCATAAAAGCCTTTCAAGTGAGTTTTTTTCTAGTCAAAATACGAAGCAAAAGAGCCAAAGTCGCATATATCATGTTTAAACGCCTTGCTCAATTTTTATCGTTCCACATTTGTTGCCATTGCTGTCCCGAATAAAGTCTTGAAGCTCGTTATATCGTCTGGCATCATGGGCAACTGTTTGCAAAATATCAGCAATTTCACCCCAAGGATCGTATTCAAATGCTGAGTTTTCGGTATTAATGGTTATGGTTATTTTGCTCATGCTGTCACCTTGTCGGCAATGGCCCAGCTTGCGGACTCGTAACCCTCCAGCCGTGGAATTGCGTCTGCAATAATTGCTTCAATCAGTTTAAACGCTATCGACTCTTCAAAATCATCGCATTCATTTGATTGATATTTCAAGCAGTGAGCAGCTTTAATTGCCTGAATTGCCGTTAATATTGGTGCGCCAGGATCATAAGTTATTGTCATAACCTCATTATCACTATAACGATAATTTACGCTTTTAACATTTTCGTCTAATAATATTTGAGCAATGGCTTGCTCATTATCGTAAGTTTTTAACTGCTCTTTTCCAAACGGGAAACCTAATTGCCTGTTGAAAAAAACTGATAACTTATGCCGTGAGGCATATCGAACCAGAGCATTAATGTGTGTGTCGGTGACGATGAAAGCTGACATTTTGAACGCCTTTTGAAAAGTTAATGAATCCCCAAGCCAAAGCCCAGGCCAAAGGGGACATAATCCCCTTGAGCCTTGATTTTATTTTTGGAATACTTGGCAAATGCAGCCGCGCTTGAGCATCAGAGACAGAAACCCAAGGGCTTTTGTAATTGATGAAAATTCGATCCTTGACCAATCGCTAGGGTCGGTCGGGCTTACAAATTTAACAATATAGGTATGTTTCATTTTATTTAAGCCTTTCAGTATGTCCAAAGAATGAAAGCCAAGGCCATGAAAGCCAAGGCCGAACCGATAACTACAATTTTGTCTTGATAATCCATGTTATGCACCTATGGATTTAGAATAATCATATTGTTGTTGCGCCCACTTATCTATTGAGACAATATCCCGATCGTATTGGTCTTGATTGATCTGGTTTGTCAGCAAATGACGATCTAATCGATCAATGGCGCATGAAACCTTGCGCTCTATTTGATCTTCAGTAAGTGCTTGGGGTGATGTTTGTTGATTCATATAAAAGCCTATTGATTGAATGATTGTTGAATGGTAGGGGCAAAATGCCCCCATGCAATTAGGATAAACCCTAGTTATCTGTAAAAATACAATTGTGCGTTTTGCTCACAATCCCTTGGAGTTGACCCCCAATATTTTCTACCAGTGGCATAACCAGTGATAAACCAGTTACCAGTGATTAGGCATTTTGTAGGTTTCATATTGGCCCCTGGTTATTGAATCGGGTCGGTTTGCGAGATATGGAATACAGTTACAGAACGGCATAACTTATCGGGTTTGCCATCTTTATTGGTTTCGATCCAAGTGACACATTTAACGCCCGTTTCATACCTACGCACTTGGCGACCTAGGGCTTGCCAAGCGTTATAAGTGAAGATATTTACCCTTGGCATAATGTCATTGTGGGCTATGCCCTTGGCTGCAAAGCCTTGCACGATAGCAGGGTAATTTAAGAGTGAATCCCCTTGTTTAGCACGATTAAGGGAATCGATTGATTGTGTGATTTTATCCATGATGTTAACGCCTATTGAGTGAGTGAGTTTAAATTTTAGGGGCGATTAAGCCCCTTGGAAATAGGGACAAACCCTAGTTAAATGTGCTCAGGATGATCGGGATAATATTCTGTTTCACTTATGTCCCAGGCAACAATCCATTGGCCATCGCGGGTTTTACCCATGAGATAAGGGGTTTGGTGGAAAAAAGCCCCTTCAATTGAGAAGTCAACAAAGTCACAATCGGGCAGGGTTTTCAGATAATTGAGTGCTTGCAGTGCGGTTTGGGGATACATGGTTAATCCTTCAAAAGTGCGCGGCACAATGCGTCAGATTCATCATTGTCGATGGCGGTTCTGAGTGCATCAACGTATTCATTAAATTGAAGATGATCGAACCTGAGTAACTTGCCACCTGATTTATGGGTTGACTCGACAATTAAGCCTGATGTACTTAAGTGCGCGGCATAGTGGCTAGATTTATGAATAGTTAACATGTGACACCTATTAAGTTGATTGAATGAACCACTAGGTTTGTTGTCCTAGTGCACTAATAATAACGCCATCACCCATGCAAAGATATAGGGATAAACCCTAGGTTCCCCCATTATTTATATAGGTGCTTACCATATGAACCATAATGTATTAAGATAACAATCTATGTTCTAGTATAGTGTATACAATCCTGTGTACGATTGTGTGTACAGTAGGTCTACCCGAAAGGGTGCTTATGCAATTTACGCATAACCGTCCGACTGGTCGGTTAATTAATTCTCAGGGTTTACCCTTACTCGTTTACCCGTAAGTACATACCCTGTGTTGTAGTGGCGCAACAATGATGGGGGGGGAGGGGGTGGTCGTGGTGTGAGAGATTTTGTGGTGCCTCCCACCCACAAGAAAAGCCAACCTAGGATTACCTACAAAAATGACTAGCTTTTATTGGGAAGGGAGTAGGTGCTACAGACATTAAGAAGTACAGACGATAGCCATTACCCGTGTAGGGTGGTACTTCTTAAAGAAGTGAGCCTCTTGTTTATACGCTTGATAGCGTGAACTTGCGTTCCTAGGCGACAACTGTTGTTTGTCAGACAACCTTTGTACAAGCTACTTTGCCCCGTTCAGGTAGTCCCTGGCGCTATCTCAGCGTTGAGGGAGTCCTACTAGAAACTCGCCTGATTTGCCATGTTTATCCCACTTGGTCGGCTCAACCGCATGGAGGGCTGGGTTATGGCCCCGTGAAGAATGTACTAGGGTTTACCCCACTTGTCAAATAAAAGAAACTGAGTTACATTGTTGTTGCCAAGACGCATGGAGATTGAATGGTTCAAGCAGTTGCCGACTTAGGTCTTGCGCTGCCTCTGGTAATTCCTCCACAGTCTCCAGCCGTGTTGGTGGAATAAATGGTTCTGTGTACGGCGCAGAATGAGGGTAGGAAGTGCCTACCAAGAGTTTCTGGAGATGAGCGCCCAGACTGCTGACAACCTACTTCCATAACTGGGTAAAGTATGAATGTGATTGATGCACTGCCAAACAACCTAAAGAAAAAGGGTCGCCCCAAAGGTGCTGTGAACAAGAAGTTCACTATGGCTACCTATGCTGAAAGACCTGCGGCTCTCCTGCCAAAGACTGAAGTTCAGCGCATCAAAGAACTCAAAGACCTCCTGATAAACAGTGCAGGTTCCAATGTTGTTCACAAAGCAATTGAGATTGCCATGAATGATGAACACCCAGCACAGGCCGCTATGCTCAAACTCTGTATGGATAGGATGCTTCCTGTCAGTCTGTTTGAGAAAGAAGGCAAGCAAAGGAATGCCGTTACCATCAACATCACAGGCATTGGTGGCGTAGAGATAGAACCCTTGCAAGATGTGACTGATGTAGAAACAAAAAATGTCTGACCTCAACTTCTCACTCCTTCCTTGGCAACAAACAGTCTTTACTGACAAAACAAGGTTTAAGGTTGTGGCTGCGGGTAGGCGTTGTGGTAAGTCTAGGTTAGCGGCTACTACGCTAATTATTGAAGCATTGCGTTGCCCAGCAGGAAGTGCTGTTCTCTATGTTGCGCCTACCAATGGTCAGGCTAGGCAGATCATTTGGGATGTGTTGTTGGAGATTGGACGGGATGTTATCCAGAACAGTCACATCAACAATATGGATATCACCATGATAAATGGTGCAAAGATTTATGTTCGTGGTGCTGATAGACCAGATACCCTGCGGGGTGTGTCCCTTACCTATGCGGTGCTAGACGAGGTTGCGGACATTAAGCCTGAAGCCTGGGAGCAAGTCATCAGGGCTTCTCTGTCAGACAAAAAAGGCAGAGCCATATTCATCGGCACACCCAAGGGTCGCAACTGGTTCTATGATCTATTCAAGCTGGGGCAATCTGGAGATGATCCTGATTGGAAGTCCTGGCACTTCACAACCCAAGACAACCCATTGATAGACCCAACTGAGATTGAGTCTGCCAAGAAGACGCTAAGTTCTTTTGCTTTCAAGCAGGAATACTTGGCATCCTTTGACAACGCAGGAAGTGATGTTTTTAAAGAAGATTGGATCAAATATGGTGTGGAACCTGAGTATGGTAGTTACTTCATTGCAATCGACTTGGCAGGATTTGAAGAAGTGGCTAAACAAGCTGCTAACGCGAAAAAAAGACTAGATGAGAGTGCCATTGCAGTGGTCAAGGTCACTGATGATGGCAAGTGGTTTGTCAAAGAGATTGACCATGGGCGGTGGGACATTCGGGAAACTGCTGCCAAAATCCTGATGAAGATGCGGGATTACAGGCCAATTTCGGTGGGAATCGAGCGTGGTGCACTTAAAAACGCTGTTTTGCCCTACCTCAGTGACTTGATGCGGAAAAATAATGTATATTCCCACATAGTTGACCTAACGCATGGCAACAGGAAAAAGACAGACAGAATCATCTGGAGTCTCCAAGGGCGGTTTGAGCATGGGCGTATTGTGCTGAACTCTGAAGAAGATTGGGATGACTTCACTGACCA
>Ga0209355_1001271_pt1 | contig 14403 bp, 12 predicted proteins | sample LauGreSBDMM110SN_3_FD_187563 | JGI IMG/M metagenome (GOLD analysis project Ga0209355, IMG submission 187563) | Freshwater lake microbial communities from Lake Michigan, USA - Sp13.BD.MM110.SN (SPAdes) (version 2) | ecosystem: Environmental > Aquatic > Freshwater > Lake | place: Lake Michigan...
GGGTCGGCATGGCCGACAAGAAACGCTCTCGCACGTGGGTATCGAGCCCAGCGGTGACCCGTTCAATTCGGTCGCGCTCAGCCCCAGAAACAATCTGCCTTTTAACGCGATGGTCAATGCCGGGGCGATTGCGGTCGCATCGCTGATCAAGGGCGAATCGCCTGCGGCTGGCGATGCCGAGTTCCTGCGTCTGCTGAGCCTGGCCGCAGGCAGGTCTTTGCGTATTGATCCGTCCGTGTACGCCTCGGAATCGTCCACGGGCAATCGAAACCGAGCCATCGTCTACCTGCTGCGCAACTTTGATGTGATTGACGATGCGGTCGATCACACCTTGCATCAATACTTTTCGCAGTGCTCGGTTTTGGTCAACTCCCGCGATCTCGCGATGATCGGGGCGACCATGGCCAATCTCGGAGAGAACCCGGAGACCCACGAAGAAGTTTTCGATCCGGACTCTGTCAGAGACGCCCTGTCGACGATGTTCACCTGCGGCATGTATGACTTTGCCGGCGAGTGGGCCTTTCGCGTCGGCATGCCAGCCAAAAGTGGTGTGAGCGGAGGCATCTTGGCGGTGGTCAATCGCCAGATCGGCATTGCTGTTTACTCGCCGCGTCTCGATGAGCGGGGCAACAGCGTTCGAGGCATTCAGGTGTGCGCTGATCTCTCAGAGGAATTCGGCTTGCACTGCTTTAACTTCAGCAACTTCGGATCCAATTTGCTGAGGTCGATGTAGTCAGCGACAGCTTGCGATTGGGTTCGCACCCTTGGCGGACCAGCCTTCACCTGATCCGATCGGGCCGGGCACTTTGACTCCATAAAGTCACGAGCCCGGATCAGAATCCCACCACCTCGCTGTCGGACGGGGTGAGCGCTGTATTTTTTGAAAGCCTTGGATGAAGTCTGTCAGCGCGTCTGATGTTGCGGGTCTGCGGCGTTCATTCATGAACCTCGCCAGCTTGATGCTGTTGATGGTTCTGAGCGTCGGAATACTGGGTTTGTTCTCGGTGTGGTCTCTCAGCACATACCAAGCACGCACCCAAGCTGCCTTGAGCGAGGTGACCACCTCGATGGACCAGGCCCGCCAAGCGCAACTTCACTTCAAAACCCAGATTCAAGAGTGGAAGAACATCTTGTTGCGCGGTCATGTCTTGAATGACAGGGCCGTGTACGTTGCAGCATTCGAAAAAGAGAAAGCCATCACCTCGAAACTTCTCGAGGACTTGCTTTCGAAACTTGATCAGATCCAGAAAAGCGAGGCATTGATCAATCTCTTGCAAGTGCCCCATTCACAAGAATTCAAGGGTGTTTCGCCAGAGATCAGGGGCGAAATCGAGCAGGCCATCGCCGGTTTGGTCGTGCTCAACCAAGTTTACAAAGGGGCACTTGACGAGGCACAAAAGGATGGCCTGTGGGATCCGCGCGCGGCTGACAGCTTTGCGCGTGGTGCCGACCGCAACCTGATCGTGGTCATGGACACAGTACCCGTCGAACTTGAAAGGGCCTACGGAGACCTCGCTTCGCTTGCAAACCTCGCGGCAGACGCTCGCTTCGACACCCTCACCCGCATAGTCTGGGTTGGGGTGATCTTTGCCTTGAGCATGGTGGCCTTCATGCTCTGGCGAATGCTCAAGCACCCGGCGCTCGTCAAATGAACGATGTAGGAGCAGGAGCTTGGGCAGGGCTCGGGCTGTTTTTTGTGGGCATGCGCATGATCAGTTCGCACATGCGGCAATTTGCAGGGGGTGCCTTGCGCGGCTTCCTGACGCGCGCACTCAATCGGCCGATGGCGCCTCACTCGGCTGGCCTCATGTTCGGCGCCCTCACGCAATCCACGGGCGCGGTCACTTTCATCACATCGGGGCTGATTGCCTCCGGTTCGATGACCCTGCAAAGAGCACTGCCCATGCTTTCTTGGGCCAACCTGGGCACGTCGGCGCTGGTGCTGCTGGCCGCTATCAACATCGAGTCGGGCGTGCTGGTCTTGCTGGGACTGGTCGGGGTGGCTTTTTTCCTGGGGGCGGAGCAGACGGAAAAGTACCGTCATGTCACCTTCGCCTTGCTGGGGTTGGGCCTGCTGATGTTTGGCCTGACGATGCTCAAGACCAGCGTGGCTTCGGCCGGAAGCGACCCGTGGATTCGTGAATTCGTCGAGTTCGCGGGCTCGGGCGTGGCCATTGCCCTGGTCGCGGGCTTTGTGATCGCGGTGGCAGTTCAATCCTCGTCCATCGTCACAGTGCTTGCATTGCCGCTGGTTCATGAGGGTCTGATCAGCCTCGATCAAACCGTTCTCATGATCTACGGCGCCAGCGTGGGCTCGGGCTTTGCCGTGATGCTGGCTGCATCAGGCATGGAAGGCGCATCCCGGCAGATTTCCATGGTTCAGGCCATGCTCCGGGCCGCGGCTGCGGCAGTCTTGCTGCCGCTTTTCTTCATCGAGCGCGACACCGGCGTGCCCATGGTGTTGGCGTTGCTGCGCCTGGTCACTGATTCCGATGCAGCGCAGTGCGCCTTGGCTTACGCCTTGTTTCAGATGGTGCTGGTGGTGTTCAGTGAGGTCATGGGCAAGGCCTTGATTTCGCTGGCCGCGCGGCTGGCTCCTCCCTCGCTGGAGGAGACCATCATGAAGCCGCATTACCTTTTTGACGAAGCCGTCAGCGACCCCGACACCGCGCTTGCTTTGGTCGACCTCGAGCACAAGCGGCTGCTGACTTTCCTGCCGGATTTCATCGAAGACCTGCGTCCTGTGGAAGAGCGCTCGGCCACTGCGCTTCCGCTGAAGTTGCGGTTTTCCGCCAGCGATGCAGTCGCCGATGAAATAGAAAAGTTTCTGGCAGCCACCCTGCGGGAAAACCCTGGAATGTCGGGTGTGGACAAGGTCTTTTCTGCACGCACGCGGCTGCAAACGCTGCAGCCCTTGCAAGTTGCCTTGATGCAGTTTGCGTCTGATTTGCTTGCCGTTCCCGTCGACGAGCGTCCAACGTTTGCCGAGCACATGATCGAAGGCCTGCATGCCATCTTGATGGTGGCGGCTGAAGCCGCATCTGACGAGTCCGGCGGCGCTCAAGAAATGCTCTACATCCTCACTGAAGAGCGAAGCGCCTTGATGGAGCGGGTTCGTGAGGAGTTGCTCGGGGGTTCGGCCAACATCGCCGGTCGCGAGGCTTTGCTGTCTGCGACCTTGACCTTCGAGCGGATCATCTGGTTGCTGCGACGCTTGTCGCCGCCGCCTGCCAATCCGGTGCAAGAGTCGGGAGACTCTGCTGCTGGTGCGCCTTCGGAAGACGAGAGCTTGATCGCGGCGTAGTCTTCTTTCGAGCCAGTTGAGCCAGGCTCACGTTCCCCTGCCAAAATAGGGCTAGTCGTTCGGGTCAGGCGTTGGCTTGTCGGTTTGACGGCGCCTCTTGATGCAGCCGCGATGGCATCGGTGCAATGGGTTAATTCGCTGGTGTGTTGATTCGTTGTGCCTTTTCGTTGATTTGTCGGCGTGAATGACACACAGTTCGCGGCCCGTCATGTTTCCTGAGGTTTTCACTTCATGAGTTCTTCTCTTGGTGAGTCGTGGACGACAGAGAACATTGACTCTGCGGTGGCACTGATCAGTCAGATGGCCGAGGAGCTCGCGTTCGTGGTCCCTGATCGGGACTCCGGGCTGCTGGCCATCAACGCATTGACGATGGATCTGGAGCAGTTGGCCGAGTTGGATGGCCCCACCGGATTTGTGGCTGGCGTGAAGGTGCTGCGGGTGTGGATCGATGCGATCCTCGACGGCCCGGTGAGTTTCAGCGCCGACATGATCGAAAAGCTCGGCAACTGGCACGGCTGGATGAGCTCATTGCTCGTGGCCCTGGACCAAGACGTTGCCACCCCGCCACTGCCCGCCGATTGGAGCGCGCTGCTGGGCGGGGCGCCTCAGGCGCAGGCCACCGCGTCGCAGGGTTCGCCATCGGCATCGGCTGTGGTTGCGCCCGTCGCTCAGCCTGAAGAAGCACGGCCTGCCGCATCTTTCGTGCTGGACATCAATGCAGATCAGGAACTGCTGCGCGAGTTCTTCAGCGAGTCGGTCGAGTTGCTTCAAGACATCGAGCAAGGCGTGCTCGTTCTGGAAGAAAAGCCCGGCGACAAGAACACCATCAACTCCATCTTCCGGGCCTTCCACACCTTCAAGGGGGGTGCCGGCTTTCTTCATCTGGCCGCACTGGGTGAGTTGGCGCATGAGCTGGAAACCCTTCTTGATGCGGTCAGAAAGGGTGAACTGAGCATCAATCGCGAGATCATCGACTCGATTCTGGCCGGTGGCGATGCGCTGAAATTGTTCACCCGCGAGATCGGCGATCAACTCGACGGGGTCAACCCTGGCGCGCCCATCTCGGTGCCCACGCAGCACATCCTCAAGCGGGTGCGTGCTGCCTTGCGCGGCGAGGCGCCCGCGCCTGCTTCCTCGGCGGCTGTGGCCGTGGCGAAAGCGGCCGAACCGGTGCCGCCCGCTGTCGTGGCTAAAGTGCCAGCGGCTGCACCAGCAACCGTACCCCCGGCTGTGCCCGCTTGCGCTCCTGTGGTTCCCGTGGCTGCGCCTGTGAGCGTGGTCGCTGCGCCCCAGCCTGTGGCCGCGCTGGTGCAGGTGCCCGTTGCCAAGCCGGCTGCTGCTGCCGAGAGCGCCAGCGCTGCCGAGCCGACAGCCAAGGCCCCGCGCGAGGGTGGCAGCTCGACCGGCGGGTTTGTGAAGCTCGACACCGAAAAACTCGACAGCCTGGTCAACCTCGTGGGTGAACTGGTGATCGCCCAGTCGATGGTGGTTCAAAACCCCGATGTGCAAAGCATCAACAGCCTTCAGTTGCTGCGTTGCCTGCGGCAGTTGAGCCGCGTGACGACCGAGCTGCAGCGCAACGCGATGTCCTTGCGCATGGTGCCCATACGCAACTTGTTCCAGAAAATGGGCCGGCTGGTTCGCGACCTCGGCGTCAGCCAAAACAAGCAGGTCCATCTGGTGCTCGAAGGTGAAGACACCGAACTCGACCGCAACATCGTCGAGAAGATGGGCGACCCGCTGATCCACATGATTCGCAACTCGGTCGACCATGGTCTTGAAGGCCCGGACGAGCGGGTTGCCAATGGCAAACCGGCCATGGGCACGGTTCGGCTTTCGGCTTCGCACCAGCGTGGTGGCATCGTGATCCGCATTCAGGATGACGGTCGCGGTTTGAACACCGACCGCATCCTCGCCAAGGCCATCGAGCGCGGTCTGGTCAGGCCCAACGCCGGCCTGAGCGAATCTGAAATCCACTCGCTCATCTTCCTGCCGGGCTTTTCCACCGCCGAAGCCGTCACCGATCTGTCGGGCCGTGGCGTGGGCATGGACGTGGTGCTCGGCAACATCGAAAGCCTGCGCGGCAAGGTCGAAATCGAGTCGGTGTTTGGCAAGGGCACCACCTTCACCATTTTGCTGCCGCTCACGCTGGCCATCATCGACGGTCTGCTCGTGGCCGTTGGCGAAGACCGATACATCATTCCCACGCTGTCGGTGCGCGAGTCGTTCCGGCTCCGTCCAGGCATGGTCAGCACGGTGCACGAGCGCGGCGAAATGGTCACTGTGCGCGGCAAGCAGACGCCTTTGCTGCGGCTGGGGCGCTTCCTCGGCTCAACGTCCAAGACGACTCAAGCCGAGGACGGAATCATCGTGGTGGTGGAGTCGGGCGACACGGCGCGCGGCTTGCTGGTTGACGAGTTGATCGGCAAGCAAGAGGTGGTGATCAAGAGCCTGGGCCCGGCCTTTGAGCGCCAGAACCTGGCGGCGGGCGGTGCGGTTCTGGGAGACGGCTGGGTGGCGTTGATCCTTGACGTCGACACCTTGGTCAAGTTGCCGATTGAGAACCGCGCCAGCGTCATTCATTCACAGACAGGAACCCACTCATGAACACGAGCACAGCTGCAAGCGCGCCTTCCAGTACCCATGGTCTGGCAGGTCGCTACCTCACGTTCTCGTTGGGCCGAGACTCCTACGGGGTGCCCGTGCTCAACGTGCGAGAGATCATCCGCCTTTGCCCCATCACCCCCGTGCCACGCATGCCGGCTTACGTCAAGGGCGTGATCAACCTGCGAGGCACCGTCATCGCCGTGCTGGACCTGCGAGCCAAGTTCGAGATGCCGACGGTGGCCACTGGCGATCGCAACTGCATCATCGTCGTGCAGATTCAGGGGGTGGGCGGCGGCAAGACGCTCATGGGCGCCATCGTCGACGCGGTGGAAGAGGTGGTGAACCTCGCTGCCGGCGACATCGAGCCCACACCGGACTTCGGCGGTTCGCCCGACGTCCAGTACATGCTGGGTGTGGCCACCATTCGCGGCGGCGTCAAGACCCTGCTGAACATTGAAAAGATTTTCCAGGAAGACGGAAGTCTTGTTCTGACGCCTGTTTCCAAACCTGCATCTTCTATTGAAGCTTGAACACCATGAACACGAAAAATTGGACCATCGGATCCCGGGTCATTTTGGGTTTCACCCTGATCACGGTCGTGAGCCTGGTCGTGGGAGGCTTTTCTCTGGTGCGCTTTGCCGGTATGCGCGCGGCGCTGGTGGATGTGACCGATAACACCGTGCCCAGCCTCGTGGTGCTGGGTGAAATCGGAAGCGTCTCGCGAGAAAGAACCATCGCCCGACTGAAGATGTTGACCGCCATCGACGAAGAAAAAACTGCCATGCGGCAGTCTGTCGACGAGGCCACAAAGAAGATGGAAGGGCTGTTCATAAAGTACGAGCCGTTGATTGCTGACCCTGAGGAGCGCCGCCTGTTCGAGGAGATCAAGCGTGCCGAGGAGGCAGTGAAGGTGACCTCGGCTCGTATTGATGCGCTTGAGCGCGAAAGCAATTTTGAAGACTCCGAAAGGCTGTTGCGCGAGGTGCAGTTCGCCAACTACGACAAGCTGAGTCAGGCCGTTAACGACGACCTTAACTACAACGTCAAGTTGGGTACGGCAGCTGGCGAGAGCGGCAAGAAGCTGGCCGAGGCGAGTGAGCTGCTGCTGGAAATCGTGACCGGCGTGTCGGTGTTGATCGCCATCCTGGTGGCCTGGTTGATCATCCGCGCAACCAATGCGGCGCTGCGCGAAATCAGCGAAGACCTGGAGTCGGGTGCCAACCAGACGGCGTCTGCAGCGCAGGAGGTGTCAGCTGCCAGCCAGGTCTTGTCGTCGGGCGCCACCGAGCAGGCCTCTTCGATCGAGGAAACCAGCACCGCGCTGGAAGAGATGTCGAGCATGATCCGCTCGACCGCCGACAACGCGCAAAAGGCCAAGGGCCTGGCGTCTGAAGCGCGCGCTGTCGCCGACAGCGGCACCAAGATCATGACCGAAATGAACCAGGCCATGTCGGCGATCGACACCTCAAGCGCCGAGGTCGCCAAGATCGTCAAGAACATCGACGAGATTGCCTTCCAGACCAACATCCTGGCGCTGAACGCCGCTGTCGAGGCCGCACGCGCCGGTGAAGCCGGTGCCGGCTTTGCGGTGGTGGCCGATGAGGTTCGCTCGCTCGCCCAGCGCAGTGCGGCAGCTGCCCAGGAAACTGCCGACAAGATCGATGCGGCCATCGCCAACAGCCGCCGGGGTGCCGAGTGCACGTCGCAGGTGGGTCGTTCGCTGTTGCTGATTGCCGAGAAGGTCGCCGCAACTGACGCGCTGGTCGGGCAGATTGCCACGGCAGCCGGCGAGCAGGCGCAGGGCATCTCTCAAATCGGGGTGGCCATCAACCAGATGGACAGCATCTCGCAGAGCAACTCGACCAGCGCCGAGCAAAGTGCGAGTGCCGCTGAACAGCTGGACGCACAGGCCAAGACCATGAAGAGCCTGGTGGTTCGCCTCGTTGAACTGGTGGGTGGTTCCAGCGCTCAGCAAGCGGGTTCGTCTGCCGGTGCGGCATCGAGCTTCACACGGATGTCGCCCAAGCCGGCAGCGCGCCGCGCGCGTTCTTCGTCTGCGGCACCATCGGGTTCGCGTGCCCCAGCGGCTCCTGCTGCCGCGTTGGGAGCAGGCCAACGCCGCGCTCTGGGCAACATCCCCATGCCCCCTGAGCCTGGCGATGCTGAAGGCGAGCCCGATGACAGCGGCTTTCGAAAGTTTTGAAGCCGGGCACAGTCGTTAACGCTGGAGGGTGATGACCCCCGCCGATAGTTTGTCGGATCACGCTTACCAACTGCTGGTCAGCCTGGTCTACAAGCACAGCCGCATCCGCATCGGTCCTGACAAGCAGATGATGCTTGCCAACAGGCTGCGAAAGCGGGTGCGCATGCTGGGGCTGGACAGCCTTGAGGACTACGTGGCCTTCGTGGCGTCAAGTCGCGCTGGCGATGAGCTGGAGGAGTTGGTCGACTTGCTGTCCACCAACCACACGCACTTTTATCGCGAGGGGGATCACTTCACGTTTCTCACGCAAACGGCCCTTGCCCAGTTTCTTCCTGACTTGAAGGCTTCGGGGGCGCAACTCAGGGTCTGGTCAGCCGCCTCGTCATCTGGAGAAGAGCCTTACACGCTCGCGCTGGTGCTCGCCGAGTACCTGCAAGCCCATCCGGGTGTGGGCTGGAAGATCCTGGCTTCAGACATTTCCAATCGAATGCTGACGCGCGCCAGGCAGGCGGTGTACCGAATGACGTCGGTGGCCCCGGTGCCAGCCGAACAGCTGCAGCGCTACTTCTTGCGGGGGGTGGATGAATGGGAGGGCACGTGCAGGGTCGGCCCCGAGCTTCGCAATCGGGTCCAGTTTGATCGCATCAATTTATTTCAGGCCGCGTATCCGATTTCCGCACCTCAGCACATCATCTTCTGTCGCAACGTGATGATCTACTTTGACCTGGAGTCGCGAGCCGTGGCTGTTGAGCGCATGATCCGGCACTTGGTGCCAGGGGGCTATCTGATCATCGGTTATTCGGAGAGTCTGATGGGCATCAATCATGGGCTGCAACAGGTCCAGCAAGGTGTGTTCAGACTGCCCTGAGCGCAGCTTGAATGTCCGCATTGAATCCAACGCCAGAGCCCAAGCCTTGATTCCGAAAAAGAAAATTCGCGTGGTGGTGGTGGACGACTCTGCGCTTGCGCGGCGTTCCATCATTGAGGCGCTCAGTCGCGATGTGGGGATCGAGGTGGTGGGCGTGGCGCCCGACCCCTACGTCGCGCGTGAAGTCATTCTGGACGTCGACCCCGATGTCATCACGCTGGATCTGGAAATGCCGCGAATGGACGGGCTGACCTTCTTGAAGATTCTTCAAGAACACCACCCGATTCCAGTGGTCGTGGTGAGTTCTTTGACCCAGGCCGGTTCTGCCAAGGCGCTGGAGGCCTTGGCTGCCGGTGCGGTCGATGTGGTGGGCAAGCCCGACGGCAGCCAGTCGATCGGTGAAGTCGCGCGCCACCTGGCCTATCTGGTCAAGGCCGCGGCCCGCTCGCAGCCGGGTTTGCGCATCACCGAGGTACAGCACCGGGCACCGCCTGCCGAACGCTCGGCCATCAAATACTCGTCCCGGCGCGTCATCGTCATCGGTGCGTCCACCGGTGGGGTTGAAGCCTTGCGATACCTGCTGCCGCACCTGCCAGCGGGTTTGCCGCCCATCGTGGTGGTGCAGCACATACCGTCCAATTTTTCGCGCACCATGGCTGCGCACCTGGATCAGCTGTGTGCCTTTCCGGTGCGTGAGGCGGTCGACGGCGAGGTGCTGGAAGAAAGCACCTGTCTGGTTGCACCGGGCAATTTCCATCTGGCCCTGATGCCCACGCGCGGCGGTTACATGACACGGCTGACCCAATCGCCGCCGGTGCATCACTGCCGGCCCGCGGTCGATGTCCTCTTCCGTTCTGTGGCTGAAGTTGCGGGCAAGGACGCGATCGCCGCCTTGCTGACGGGCATGGGCGTGGATGGTGCGCGAGGCATGCTCGCCATGCGCGGCATGGGTGCGCGTACCCTTGCACAAGATGAGCAAAGCTGCGTGGTGTTTGGCATGCCGCAGGCGGCCATCAAGATGGGCGCTGCCGAAAAGGTGGTGTCGCTGAAACACATGCCTCATGCGATCGTTCAGGCCCTTTCCGAAACCCGCTCTGCGTGAACCACACCATGTCCACTCCTGCGCTTGCACCGATCGTTGCCGCTGCCGTTCACAACGTGCTGAGCATTCAGTTTGGCCTGGTGGCCCAACCGCTGGAGAAATTGCCAGCCGTGGCTGCAGGCTATGCCGCCATGCTGCACGGCACGGTGGCGATGTTCGGTGCCAGGGTGTACGGCGACATCTGTCTGTCCTTGCCTGATGCCTTGGCCGACAAGCTGGTGGCCCACATGCTGGGATTGCCGGACACCAGCACGGCGTCCGATCCTGACAAGCTCGATCTGGCAGGCGAGTTCTGCAACATGCTGGCAGGCCAGATTGGCGCTGCGCTGACGGGCAGTGGTTACCTCAATGATCTGGGCACACCGCAGGTCACGCGCGTGCGTGAAGACGCCGAGGACGCAGAGCAGTTCGAGTCCAGATTCGAGGGCGGCTGGACGTGCGCGGGTCTGCCCTTTTCTCTTTCCCTTTCTTTAAGGTTTGAGCCTCATGAATCCGACAATCCTCAGCGTTGACGACAGCAGCCTGGTTCGCCGGGCGGTGTCACGTGCGTTCTCGCGCTTTGAGTGCACGATCATCGAAGCCGAAAACGGCGAGGTGGGGCTGCATCAAACGCGGCAGCACAAGCCCGATCTGATCGTGCTGGACTACAACATGCCGGTGATGGACGGTGTCGAGATGCTCAAGCAACTTCGAGCCGACGAGTCCTTGAAGGGCACCAAGGTCATCATGTTGACCGCCAATTCCAACCCCGAGACCGTCACCGCGGTGGCACGTCTGGGGGTGCGGGAGTACATCACCAAGCCGTTTCAGGAAGACCAGCTGCTGGCCAAGGCGGCACGCCTGGTGGCGCTGGTGCCCAAGGCCACCGAGTAGGCCGCTTCACGCAACGCATCCGGCGAGCGAAGATCCATCCCAAAATTGACACAGGCAACTCCATGAGCATCCAAGAGACTTCAACCCTTGTGGCAACGGCTTCGGGGTCTTCGACGACGGTCAGCAGCTTGCTGCAAGACGCCCGCGTGCTGGTGGTCGACGACAGCCGTCTGATGCGCATGGCGCTGATGCGCGCTCTGAACGATCTGGGAGTGCAAAACATCAAGGAGGCCAAGGACGGCCGCGATGCGCTGGACAAGATCCGCGAGGCCTCGTTCGATCTGATGTTGCTCGACATGGAAATGCCGGAGATGACCGGTATCGAACTGCTGCTTGCCATCAAGGCCGAGCCCGAACTGTGCGCGCCGCCGGTGATCGTGATCTCGAGCGTGGACCAGATCGAAAACGCGGTTCAGTGCATCGAGGCCGGCGCCGAGGACTACCTGCCCAAGACCTTCAACCCGACCTTGCTGCGCGCCCGAGTGACCTCGTCGCTCGAGAAAAAGCGTTTGCGTGACATCGAGCGCTTGCAGCACAGACAACTGGCTGAAGAAAAAGAGCGGCTCGAGCGCACCCAGAAGCGTCTGGATGACGAACTGAACGAGGCCCTGAAGTACGTGCGGTCGATCTTTCCGCCACCCACGAACCTTCCTTTCAAGATCGACTGGTTCTATGAGCCCTCGGCCGAACTCGGGGGCGACTCGTTTGGCTATCACTTGATCGACGAGGAGCACTTTGCGGTCTATCTGCTGGATGTGTGCGGACACGGTGTGGGACCCGCGCTGCTGTCGGTGACGGCCATCAACCAGATCCGCTCAGGGTCAATCCCGAATGTCGACATGAAGGACCCGGGCGCCGTGCTGGCAGCACTGAGCAACATCTACCTCATGTCGAAGCAAAACGACATGTACTTCACGCTGTGGTACGGCGTGTACCACATACCTTCGCGCACCATTCGTCACGCCAGTGGCGGCCATCCTGCTGCCTTGCTTTTGATACCCGGGGCGGATGGCAAGCTCACCGGGCAGCGCTTGCTGTCGACCAATCTGATCATCGGGGCCTTCGAAGATGTGCCCTACGAATCAGAAACCCATGTGGTGCCGCCGGGGGCCACTTTGGTGGTGCTGTGCGATGGGTGCTTCGAGATTCAGGACACCGACGGCAACGAACTGTCCTATGAAGACTTCGAGACCTTCATGCTGGAGTTTGGCAACGATCCCGATGCGCTGGAGTCATTGTTCCGTTGGGCTCAGATGAAGAATGGCCCCGGCCCGCTGGACGATGACTTTTCCATCGTGCGCATGCAGCTCTGACAGGGGGGCGCTGGGTGTCCTTCAGGACAGGCTGACGCGGCGCGCGGCTTCCATGCCCGCCAGAAAGTTGCCGCTGGCAGACACTTCCCTGAACTTCAGGTAGGCCTGAGGTGGCGCCACCTCTTTGAGCAGCAGGTCGAACATTCGGGCCTTGCCGCTGCCAGCGATTTCTCGGGCGCTTTCTTCGCTGTACTGGGTCATCGAGTTGTGTTCCGATGAACCCACCAGATGCAGGCGTGGTTTCTGGATGGACTGTTGCTTGAGCAGCCAGACCGCCAGCGTTTCAAGGTCCTCGCGGTATGCGCACAGCGTTCTCGCAGACAACGGGCTTGCATCGCACATCGCGTCAAGAAACAGGTCGATGCTGCTTTGGGTGGAAGATCCCTCGGGTGGGCTTGTGACTTTGCTGATCGATGTCATGGTCCGTTTGCTCCTGCTGCGCCGTTGCCCGTTTCATCGGTCAAGGACGGGTGTTGCTTTAACGATTTCAATCACGGCGAGAAAGTGAAGGTGGGTGATGGCTGGCCTGTCGAGAGTTCCGCAAAGCCGCACGCGGCGATAATTTCAAGGCGGCCCGGATGGTGAAATTGGTAGACACTGCGGACTTAAAATCCGCCGCTTCCTGAGAAGGGGCGTACGGGTTCGATTCCCGTTCCGGGCACCACGCGTTTGCCTCAATCCGAGGCCTGTTATTTGCCCTCTCAGGGCTGGTCGGGTGCAGCGACCCAAGGAGAAGATTTCATGAAGGTGTTGGTCGCGGTCAAGCGCGTGGTGGACTACAACGTCAAGGTGCGTGTCAAGTCTGACGGGTCGGGTGTCGATCTGGCCAACGTCAAGATGAGCATGAACCCGTTCGATGAAATCGCCATCGAAGAAGCCGTGCGGTTGCGCGAAAAGGGCGTGGCCACCGAGGTCATCGCCGTGTCGTGCGGCGTGACTCAGTGCCAGGAAACCCTGCGCACCGCCATGGCCATTGGCGCCGACCGCGCCATCCTGATTGAGACCGACGCCGAGTTGCAGCCGCTGGCCGTGGCCAAGCTGCTCAAGGCGCTGGTCGATCGCGAACAGCCGGGTCTGGTGATCCTGGGCAAGCAGGCCATCGACGACGACTGCAACCAGACGGGGCAGATGCTCGCCGCGCTGGGGGACTGGCCGCAGGCCACCTTCGCCTCGAAGGTCGAGGTGGCTGACGGCAACGCCTTGGTCACGCGCGAAGTCGACGGCGGCCTCGAGACCTTGCGCTTGTCGCTGCCCGCGATCATCACCACCGACTTGCGCCTCAACGAGCCGCGCTACGTCACCTTGCCCAACATCATGAAGGCGAAGAAAAAGCCGCTCGAGGTGTTGACGCCTGACGCTCTCGGCGTGGACGCGGCGCCGCGCATCAAGACGCTGAAAGTGACCGAGCCACCCAAGCGCGCCGCCGGCATCAAGGTGCCCGATGTGGCCACGCTGGTGTCCAAACTCAAGAACGAAGCAAAGGTGATCTGACATGACCACGCTGGTGATTGCCGAGCATGACAACGCGTCGCTCAAAGGCGCAACCTTCAATACGGTGGCTGCGGCGCTGAAGATCGGCGGCGACGTGCACGTGCTGGTGGCGGGCCATGAGGCAGCGGCGGCTGCGCAGGCTGCAACTCAAATCGCGGGTGTGACGCAGGTGCTGCACGCCGAGGCGCCGGCCTTTGCTCACGCGCTGGCCGAAGCGGTGGCCGCGCAGGTGCTGGCGCAGGTGGCTGCTGGCGGCTACTCGCACGTGCTGTTTGCCGCGACTGCCTCGGGCAAGAACATCGCGCCGCGAGTGGCCGCCCGTCTGGATGTGTGTCAGCTGTCTGACATCACCGCCGTCATCAGTGCTGACACCTTCGAGCGCCCGATCTACGCTGGCAACGCGATTGCCACGGTGCAAAGTGCGGATGCGGTCAAGGTGATCACCGTGCGCGCGACTGGCTTTGATCCGGTGGCCGCTGTGGGTGGCTCGGCCAGCGTCACGGTGGTGGCGGCTGCGGCTGATGCGGGCAAGGCCAGCTTCATTCGCAGCGAGATCGCGCGCAACGACCGGCCTGAACTCACCGCCGCCAAGATCATCGTCAGTGGCGGGCGTGCGCTGGGCAGCCCCGAAAAATTCAACGA
>Ga0209355_1001274_pt1 | contig 14384 bp, 12 predicted proteins | sample LauGreSBDMM110SN_3_FD_187563 | JGI IMG/M metagenome (GOLD analysis project Ga0209355, IMG submission 187563) | Freshwater lake microbial communities from Lake Michigan, USA - Sp13.BD.MM110.SN (SPAdes) (version 2) | ecosystem: Environmental > Aquatic > Freshwater > Lake | place: Lake Michigan...
GATCGGTAGAAAGAACTACATCCAAAGCTTTCAAGTTTGATTCAAGGTTTTTTACTTGGGTAGTTCCTGGTATTGGCACAATGCCATTTCCTTTGGCTAACACCCAGGCAATGGCAAGTTGGTTCAATGTACAAGAAAGCTCATTAGCTATCTGAGTCAATTTCTCTAAAAGTTTAGTGTTTTCAGTAATTGCTTCTGCTTGAAATCTAGGCCAAGATTTTCTGCCATCGTTTTCTTTTAAATCTGTTGGATTTTTTATCTGACCTGTAAGAAATCCTCTGCCCAGTGGAGCATAAGCAACAAGACTAATACCTAGTTCATTAATAGTTTCCAAAACATTATTTTTTTCTATGTCTCTTGACCACAAAGAATATTCAGTTTGAAGTGCAGTAACGGGATGAACAGAGTGGGCTTTCCTAATCGTTTCAGCTGAAGCCTCACTTATCCCGAGTTTCTTAACTTTGCCTGCTGTCACAAGTTCTTTCATTGCACCCCAAGTTTCTTCAACTGGGACGGATTTATCAACTCTGTGTTGATAGTAAAGATCAATAGTTTCAATGCCAAGTCTTTTCAATGAAGCATCACATGCCTGCTTCACATATTCTGGATTGCCATTAATTTTTCTAATTCCATCTGGTAAAAATTGTTGTCCAAACTTTGTGGCAATCACAACTTGATTTCTTTTGGTTTTAAGAACGTTCGAAATCAATTCCTCGTTTATGAAAGGACCATAAGAATCAGAAGAATCAAAAAAATTGACACCTAACTCTAAGGCACGATTTAGAACGGCTAAGGAATCTTTTTCTTCAGCTTTACCGTATTGATGACTCATTCCCATACAACCAAGACCTAAAGCTGAAACTTCCAAACTTGCTTGACTTGAACCTAAGATTCTTTTTTTCATTTAATTCACCTGTGCAATCTTGTTGTATTTATTTCTCCAATAAACGCCTAAGACCCACATTATTATTGCAATCACTGTTGATGCTGAGAAAAGAATAAATGTGCCGTATTTTTCTAGAGCCACACCTGAGATTGTTGAACCAAGTGCGCTTCCAAAAAATAGGAATGCGGCAAATAATGGAATCATACTTGATTTAACTGGTGACTTAATTGAGGTTATCCAAGCTTGAAGGGTGGTATGGAAAAAGACCCAGGCTATACCTTGAAAAATTACACTTATTGCCACAGTTAAAGTATTAACATCATAAGCCAATAAAACATAACCGATTACGGCTGATGCTCCGCCTATAGAAAACAACTTTATGGCAGACCAATTTTTTGAAACTTTTGAAACAAAGAGTGATACCCCTAACACGCTAAACCCATAAATACTTGTCACTAAACCTGAAATACTCGCACTCTTGATTACCTGTTCATAGGCAGGAACAGTGAGTGCGAAAGCTCCTAATAAAACAGTTCCTTCAATAAGCACAAGAGTGTATAAAACTGATGTCCACTTGTTTTGAAATATTAGTTTAAAAGTTTCAAAGTTTGAAAACTTGTTTGCCACAGGAATTTCATTTGGAATAACTCTGATCGCGTAGGCAAGAATTAGTGCCAAAATTCCGATAAGTCCAAATATCCATCGCCAGCCAATAGTTTCAACAAATAAACCACCGAGAGCAGTTCCGCCAACTAATCCAACAGCAACACCAGCAGTTAAGTGCGTAATTATTGGTTGTCTTTCTCTTTCGTTTGAAATCGCATCACTCAGATAAATTAAGGAGGAAGGAAAAGCCGCAGCCATCCCAAATCCGGCAACTGCTCGAACAACAAAAAATACTTCTAACGGGAGATGCAATAAGCAAATTAGATCGGCGATCCCACCAATAACTAATGAAACCTGAATTACTCTTATTCTTCCTAATCGATCAGACCATCTTCCCCAAATAGGTTGTGAAAATCCATAAGCCAGGAAATAGAAAGAACTACCAGCCGCAATTGTTGCGATTCCAGTGCCAAATTCTCGAGACATCCCCAGCAATAAAGGGGCAATAGCTGATCTGTCCAGGGAGGTGATGGTTGTACCTATGACAAAAAACCAAGAAGCTTTTTTGACGGCGGGAGAGAGCATTCGACTCAAAGCCCCCTATATAAGTAGTGTGTTTTGCCAATGAAATCCTGGGTTTGGGTAGAACTCTATTGCAATTGAGCCCGAAGTCCTGCTTGCCTGCCCCCTCACAGAAAAGGCGTATTGTGACGATTTAATAACTTTTTTAAATGGACCTATCAAATGATTGACTTAGAGCGACCTTTGGGTAAACAATGTAGCAACTGCAATCGTTTGCAGACTATGGAGGAAATATGGGCCAAGTTAGAAATCGCTTTCGCAAAGGTTCATTTGCTGCAGCTATTGCAGCTTTTGCGCTTGTTGCAACAGCATGTGGTGGTGGAAGTTCAACCGCTGAAGGTTCTGAAGGAAGTTCAGATCCACTAGTAATTGGAATTTCTTTACCTTTAACAGGTGACTTCTCCCAACCAGGTGGAGCTGCTAAAAAAGGTTATGAAGTTTGGGCAAACATGGTTAACGCAAGTGGTGGAATTTTAAATCGCCAAGTTGAGTTAAAGATCCTTGACGACGCAAGTTCACAAGAACAAGTCGTTACTGATTACAACCGTTTAATTACAGAAGATAAAGTTCCTTTGATTTTGGGAACATTTTCTTCATTATTAAACTTCCCAGCTTCAACTGTTGCTGAAAATAATGAAATGGTGTTAGTAGCACCAGCTGGTGGTTCACCAAAGATTTTCGAACCAAAGCCAAAATATTATTTCTTCGCACAACAAGCTACCGGTCCTCGTCAGGCAGAACCATTTGTTAATTACATTTTGAGTCTTCCTGAAGCAGATCGTCCAACTACAGCTGCTTATGTAACACAAGATGATCCATTCGCAGCACCAGTAATTTCAAACATGCAAGAACTTTTGGAAGCAGCGGGAGTAAAGACTGTTTATTCAGAAATTTACCCTCCAGAAACAACAAACTTCCAACCGTTTGCTAGCGCAATTGCTGCTAAGAAGCCAGACATCATCGCACAAGGTGCAGTATTCGAAGACGGAGTAAACCTTGCAAAAGGTCTAGTTCAAATCGGTTACTCTCCAAAGATGTTGTTCCAAACTTCTGCACCAAGTAACGGTAAGCAATACAGCGATGCCATCGGCATGAGTAACACCGAAGGTATTTTCTACGCCGTTTCATGGAGCGAAAAGAGTCCAACTCCATTAAATGCTGAATTCGTTGCCAAGTACCAAGAACTATTTGGCGCAGGATTAATTCCTGAAGAAGACGCAGCAGATGCTTTCGCAGCAGCTCAAGTATTACAAGCTTCTGTTGAAGGAACTGGTGGAACAGATAACCCAGCCATGGCTGATTGGTTACGCGCAAATGAAGTTCAAACCATTCTTGGCCCATTAACTTGGGATGAGATTGGTAGACCACAAGGAGACTTCCTACTTGCTCAATGGCAATCAGGAGAAGTTAACATCGTGGCACCTTCAATTGCTGCAACAACCGACAAGGTTGTATTCCCTAAACCAGCTTGGAAATAATTAAGCTGATTTAGTAAAAATTGCGATGCTGTGCGCACTAAGATGTGCACAGCATCCTTTTTTTGTAGTCCTATATGATTTTCGTATTCTTATGTGGATGGAGGCAAGTTAGAAAATGGAATTGATCCAAGTGCTAATTTATGGCCTCTTACTGGGTGGCGTTTATGCACTTTTATCTTCCGGTTTATCTTTGATTTTCGGAGTTTTAGATATTGTTAATGTTTCGCAAGGCGCATATTTAGTTGCTAGCGCATTTGTTACTTGGAGAATTTGGGAATCAACTGGCATTGAGCCATTAGTTTTACTCCCTCTAATTTCAATTGTTTGGTTTTTCTTAGGTTTGGCTATTTATAGAGGTTTGTTCGCCCGAGTTGCCCCTCAAGGTCCATCAATGACTGTTTTATTGTCTTTTGGTATTGCCTTAGTTTTTGAAGGTTTACTAAATATTATATTTGGAAATAAATTCAAATCTATCGTTAATGATTATTCACTTAAATCTTTTGATCTAAATACAATTATTTTGCCCTACACCCAAGTAATTGCCAGTGTGGTTGCTGTTTTCGCTTTAGTGCTGATGTACTTGTATCTAAAGTATTCATGGGCAGGAAGAGCTTTGAGAGCAACAGCTCAAAACAGAGATGGTGCTGCTTTAGTTGGTATTTCTCATAACAAATCTTCTGCGTTTGCTTATGCAATCGGTATGGCAACTGCAGGTGCTGGTGGAGTTTTGTTAGCTATTACTTACCCTTTTTATCCTGCAACTCATTACGAATGGATTGCAAAACTATTGGGAATTATTGTGTTAGGCGGAATGGGAAGTTTGCCTGGAGCAATTATCGGATCAATCTTGTTGGGAATTTCAGAAGCTGCCGGAAATACTTATGCCCCACAATGGACAATTTTATTTTTCTACAGCGTAATTATGTTGACACTTTTGTTTAAGCCAGAAGGCATTTTAGGTGCAAAAACGAGAAAGGATTCTGCATGAAAAACTTCTTTGCAGATCGCACCCGTCTCTATGTAGCCATTCCTTTACTTGTTTTGGCCTTAATTCCGGTTGCCTTACCTGATAGTGAATATGAACAATCAGTATTAATTGTGTGCTTTTTGTTTGCAATTATGGCAAGTGGTTGGAACATAATCAGTGGCTTTGCAGGTTATGTTTCCCTAGGACACAGTGTGTTTCTTGGTATGGGAATGTACACAGGTTCATTGTTGGGTCAATACTTTAATCTTCCTACTTATTATTTCGTTCTAGTCAGCATGCTTGTTTCAGTTTTAACCGCTGTAATTATTGGTGCTGTAATTTTAAGAACTAAAAGTCATTCATTTGTAATCATCACAATTGCTGTGTTGTTATCAGCACAACTAATTGCTTCTAACTGGCGAGGATTTACTGGCGGTACAGAAGGAGTTATTTTCAGATCACCATCATGGGTTAAAGAATTAGGCAATATGCCTTATTACTACATGTTCTACGTTGTATTTTTATTAACAATTGCTTTGGTGTGGTTCATAACTACCTCAAGGCTTGGCGCAGGATTTGTTGCTATTAGAGATGACGAAGCCAAAGCTGGTTCAATTGGTATTAATACCACGCAATACAAAGTCATTGCTTACGGATTAAGTGCTGCACCTTATGGTTTAGCTGGTGCAATTTATGCACAATATTTAGGGTTCATAAATCCAATAGGTGCATTCAATATTTTGCTCAGTGTGTATTTGGTTTTATCTGCATTAATTGGGGGTAAGGGAACACTTTGGGGTCCAATTCTTGGTGGTTTCTTGATCGCTCTGGCAAATGAAGTTGCCACTATTACTTCCGGTGGAATTAGTGCGCGTATTCTAATTATGGGAATTGTTCTAGTGGGAACTGTTATGTTCTTGCCCCAAGGAATCTTGAATTCAGTTAAAACAATTTCAGCAAAGAGAAAATCTGCTAAAAAATCTGTAGCCTTCATTGATCAAGCATCGATTGCTGAGCCAAATACAGCCATTTCAATTGAAAAAATAGTTAGACCAGCAGATGCCAATGCGAATAAATCTGATGTGATTTTGAAGGTAACAGATGTTTATAAGAGTTTTGGTGGCGTAAAAGCTGTTAATGGAGTATCCATGGAAATTAAACGGGGAAGTATCACCGGTTTGATTGGACCAAACGGTTCAGGTAAAACTACTTTATTTAATTGCATCACAGGAACCTATGAAATAGAACGCGGTTCAGTTGTGCTCAACGGCGAAGAAATTTCCAAGATGCAACCATGGGTGAGAGCTCACAAAGGTTTAGGTAGAACTTTCCAAATTACAAAACTATTCAAATCTATGAACGTACTTGATAACTTAGTGGCACCTTTGGAACAACCAAGTGTGAAAAAAATGTTAGTAAATAAAATTCAAGGAGATGAAGCAGATAGAGCACGAGAAGTTCTATCCTTCATGGGATTGAGTTCATTTGAGCAATCAAAAGTAGGAGCATTAAGTTTTGGTCAACAAAAATTGATTGAATTTGCTCAAATATTGATGCTTCGCCCAGATATTGTGATGCTGGATGAACCAGCAAGTGGTATTAACCCAACTTTGATTGAAAGACTTTCCAAAGCTATTAAGAGACTTAATGATGCTGGTACAACTTTTTTGATTGTGGAACATAACATTCCGTTAGTTTTGAGCCTATGTGATTACGTGCATGTACTTTCTGCTGGTGAATTAATGGTTTCTGGTACCCCTGACAAGATCAGAAATGATGAAGCAGTAATTGAAGCCTACTTAGGACCAGACACTTTATTGACGGAGAAATCATGACAGAAACTGTTTTAACACTTAATGGTGTCGAAGCCGGTTACGGCGGGGGAATGGTTTTACAAGGCTTTAACTTAGAAGTTAAAAAGGGATCTATTACTTGCATTGTGGGACCAAATGGAGCTGGCAAAAGCACAGTATTTCGCGTAATTAGTGGTTTGTTGAAACCAAATAAAGGTGAAGTGATTTTGTCTGGGAAAAACATTTCTGGAATAAGTCCTTCAGATATTTTAAAGCTTGGAATCACGCAAGTTCCTCAAACTAGAGCGTTATTTCCTGAAATGAGTGTAAGAGAAAATATCTTGATGGGTGGATATTCAATTCGCAAAGACAGCAAACTCTTAAAACAAAGAATTCAAATGGTTGAAGAAATAGTTCCTATCGTGAAAGAAAGAGCATCAGATCCTGCAGGATTTTTATCAGGTGGACAAAGACGAATGGTGGAAATTGCTCGAGCGCTAGTACTTGATCCTTCACTAATTTTGATGGATGAACCATCTCTTGGACTTGATCCTAAGTCTGTAGCAAAGGTGTCTGAATTGGTTAGAAAAATGACAGCAGATGGAAGAACTGTGCTTTTAATTGAGCAAAACGTTCGTTTAGGAATGCATTTAGCTACAGATGGTGTTGTGATGGAAGCTGGAAAAGTTAGAATTTCAGCACCAGCAGATAAAATTGCATCAGATCCTGAAGTGGCATCAATGTATTTGGGAAAAACTAAATAACTCTTTCTTAAACTACGATAAAACCAGGTTTTACGTGGTGAATATCTTTAAAGCCATCTTTGGTAATAATTACCATCTCACCAGTTTGAACTCCTGATAAATGATCTTTAGCAGTCACGTTTGGTTGCAAAACAATGGCCATTCCAGGAACAATTTCAATATCGGGTTTGTGCACAGGAACTCTTGATGTTGAAGTTCCGATTGGTTGCAAATAGCCTGCACCTAGACCATGGAATAAATCATCTGTGGTGGTGAAACCGGCTTCTTCAATCACACTGGATGCTGCAACTAATTCCATTGCATTAATGCCAGGACGCAAAATCTTTCTCATATTGCTTAAAGCTTGATCGGCCACTTCATGTAATTCTTTAAATAATGCACTTGGTTCACCAACTGCAATTGAGCGAAGTAATTGGCCTGGATACTCAGCCGCTACTGAAGCACTTATCTCAAAAGTAACAACTGAACCTTTTGCCACAGCTCTGCCTTCAGGAAATTGGGCTGGCACGTCTCTGTCCGGCATTGTCATATCGCTAACGCAGAGATAACATATGTGGTCACGGGCACCTAAACGGGTGTAACTAGATCTTGCTTCAGCAAGGAGTTCCCAATCATTAGTTTTAACTTTGCACTTTTCAATAATCGCATTGGCACCGCAATCGGTTGCATAAGCTCCTTTGGTCAGAGCTTCAATCTCTTCTTCACTTTTTATACTTCTCATCTTGTTATGTTCGTTGTCAATTGCAATAAGTTCAACGTTGCTCTTTTGAGCAAAGTTTCTAACTTCTTTAGGAACTACTCCAAAGGTAGCAATTTTGTTGCCTTTAAATTTATTTATAATTTGTTCAATATCTTCCAAAGAAAAATCGCGAATATCAACATCTTTAAGAGTTCTTTGCGCAGCAGGCAAATGATTATGGAACAAAATCCACAAGATACTTTCTTGGCTACTCAAGAAATGGTAAGCAAGTCTGGTGGTACCCCAACCAGTCAACCAAGTAATGCCAACACCGTTTTTGTTTTCACCGAAAGTAAATACACTTTGACAACCAAGATCCTTCGCCAATTGCAAGGTTTTGTCTCGCCTGGCAGCGTATTCAACTTTCGAGAATTGATGTTGCATAATTTCCATAGGGATATTCTTGTCTAAAATGTCTAAATTTTCAAGTCGAAACTAGGAGGAAAAAAGTATGGCCGAAGAAAAAGATAAGTTAGTGCAAGAAGCAATTTCACATTGGGCTCCACGTTTTACCACCAATGGAGTAGCAGTCTTTGATTTCAATACGGTTACTAATTCTGTTTCCAAATGGTCAGATTGGGCAGATGCCTGGGCTAAAAAAGGTCAAGAGATAGAAGATCTTGGTAGAGAAGCAATTAAGGATGGCAGATTCAAATCAGCTGGTGCTCATTTAAGTCAAGCTGCAGTTTATTACCATTTCGGAAAATTTGTTTATACAGATTTTCCAGAAAAAATGAAAGAAAATCATATGAAAGCAGTTAAATGCTTAAATGATGCTCTTCCTTATTTAAATCCAATTGGTGAACGCGTAACCATTAAATATAAGGGCTTTGATATGCCAGGAATATTAAGGAAACCAAACGGGGTAAAGAATCCTCCTGTAGTAATTATGTTAAGCGGTTTGGATTCAACCAAAGAAGAAATAAGATCAACTGAACAATTATTTCTTGATAGAGATTTAGCAACATTAGCAATCGATGGTCCAGGACAAGGCGAATCAGAATACGATCTGCCTTTAGAAGCCGATTGGCAAGATGTTGGCAAAGTTGTTGTTGACTTTATTGAAACCAGAACTGATCTAGATTCTTCCCGCATTGGTGTTTGGGGAGTAAGTCTTGGTGGTTTTTATGCGCCAAAAATGGTTTCAGGTGAACACAGAATTAAAGCTTGTGCTGCGTTGGCTGGACCTTATGACATGGGAGAAGTGTGGGCAGGTTTACCTGAACTAACTCGTCGCACATTTACCTACCGTGCACATAAGAAAACCCAGGATGAAGGTTTAGAAGTTGCAAAAACTTTCACTCTTAAAGATGTCGCAAAAAATATTAAATGCCCTGTGTTGGTAATTTTTGGAGCAAAAGATCGATTGTTCCCTGCATCTCAAGCTGAAAGTCTAGCTAAGGATTGCAATGGAGAGTTGTTGTTACTTCCTGAAGGAAACCACGGAGCAATGAACGTTGCCGCTCAACATCGTTTTAAAACAGCAGACTGGATGGAAAAGAAATTAAAGAAGTAATCATTCCAAACGGAGAGAGTGAATAATATGTCAGAAAATAACTCAAACATATTAAGTGAAATTCCTGCAGATTTTATGCGCCGAAAAACACTGTCGGCAGAAAATCTTGCCACAATGTCTACCACTATTAATTATGGTGAATTTGGATTCGCTGTGACTGATGAGCCAAAAGCTCATGGTGGCGAAAGTGGCGGACCTTCACCATTGCAAGCAGTTGTAGGAGCACTTTGTGGTTGCGAATCAGTCACTTTCAGAAGAACTGCAACTGAGATGAAATTCAATTATTCGCGAATCAATTTTGAAGGCAGCTTCACAATTGATATTCGTGGTCGCATGGGAGATCGCACTGTTCGCCCTCACTTTCAGACAGTGAAATTGGCAATAAAAGTAACGACTACAGAATCACCTGAAGCTTTGGAAAAGGTTATTGAAGAAACTGAAGCTAGATGCCCAGTTATGAACTTACTTCAAGACGCAAATGTAAACCTAGAGGTAAAGTGGCAACACATTCCAGAATAAGGAAAAATGCAAAACGAAAAAATTGAAGCAGACATTGTTGTTGCAGGGGCAGGTCACAACAGTTTAATTACTGCTGCGTATCTGGCTAGAGCTGGAAAAAAAGTTGTTGTAGTAGATGCCAGACGTCGACCTGGTGGCGGTGTTGATACTGAAGAATTGATACCCGATTTTTGGGTTGATTCTTGTTCTACCGGGCATACCCTTTTAAGAAATAATCCTGTTTTAGCAAAAGACACCTTAGGTTTAGTGGCAAAAACTGGATTAAAATATATTGATCCAGATCCTGTCGCAAGAGTTGCATTTCCTGATGGTGAACAAATTTCAATGTTTCTTGATTTAAACAAAACATTAGAAGAATTCTCTAGATTTTCTAAGAAAGATGCCCAATCTTATGAAAGATTATTGGGCGAATATAACGATGTTAAATCTATTTTTGCGCAGAGCAATAACTCACCAATTGGATGGGCTAAACCGCTAGATCAACTATTAGATGCATCTCCATTAGGAAACGTTTGGAAAAGAAGAAGGGCTTTGAGTGCCTGGGAAGTTATCAATCATGAATTTGAAGAAGAACATATAAAAGCTTATTTATTTTGGCAAGCCTCTCAAACTTTTGCTTCTCTGGATATGCCAGGTACAGGTCTTCTTGCAATCTCAATTGTTGCTGGACGACAAGCAAATAGCTGGAGTATTCCTGTTGGGGGATCTGGCAAATTATCACAAGCTCTAGTTGATGTTATTCAAGATAATGGTGGTGAATTTTATAACAATCAAGTTGTTACTAAATTAATTATAGAATCAGGAAAATGTGTTGGAATAGAAACAGACTCAAACAATAAATTCATGGCAAAAGATGCAGTTGTTTCCACAATTCATATCAAGCATTTAATCGAAATGGCTGATGAAAAAGTTTGGGAGCCAGGATTTGTTTATGGGGCCAAAACTTACGATGTAGGCACACCTGGAATGGCCATCTACATGGCAACAGATGTTGCACCAATTTTTAAAGGCGCCAAACCAGAGGACACCGCTGTAAGTTCTGGATTAATGCCCTGGCCGCAAGATAGCTTAAATATGATGCGTGCCATTAGAGATCGATTACCAATTGAGTCAGCACCACACACATTGATTGCTACTCCGACTTTGGTAGATCCATCGAGAGCTCCAGCAGGCAAGCACACAATTAAAATTTTATTTCCATGTTCTTTTACTCCTCCTTATGGCAAAGCAACTTGGGATGATGCAAAAGATGAGCATGCAAATAAAATGATGGATTACGTAAGAACTGCTATTCCAAATTTAACTGAAGACAAAATCATTGCCAAATTAGTTAAATCTCCAACTGATTTTGAACGCGGCAACCCACACATGATTGATGGTTGTTGGCACGGGGGAGATAGAAGTCATGCATTTTCGGGGCCAATGCGACCTGCACCAGGTTGGGCAGGGCATAAAACTCCATTAGTTGGTTTGTATCAAACCGGAGGAACAACTCATCCTGGTGGATCAATAACTGGTGTGCCAGGAAGAAATGCAGCGATGGTAGTTATGAAAGATTTAGGTTTAGATTTTCCTGGCTAAGAGGCTAACTAACTTTAAATTGATTCCATACTTGCTTTAACGCTACCTAGGAATCTTGCAGCATCAGCACCATCGATAATTCTGTGATCGTAGCTAAGGGTGACAAAGGCAATACTCCTTATTGCAATGGCAGCAGAACCTTCTGGATTGCTCATGGAAGTTGCACGTTTTTGAATCTTGCCCAGTGAAATCATTGCCGAGGTTGGGCTTTTAACAATTGGTGTAGAAAAAAGTATTTCAGTGTTTGAAAAGTCCTGAATACCAAAAGTTGGTTCAACAGCTGCGGGTGGTGGCTCTTTTCTAAAATTGTGAACAATTCTAGAAATACCAAGCAGGTTGTAATTTTCAGCGTTTTCGATAACACAATTATTTTTATAATTCACTAATTCATCTTCGAAACTAAAGTGTAAATCAGATCTGAATTGAATTTGTGTTGCATCATCTGTTAGATATGCGTTGATTATTGGCATTAATTTTAGGTTCTGGATAACGGCTTGAATTAAGTGAGCAATTGGTACAACTTTTTCAGCGTCAGTCGCCGATTTTCTATCCTGCATAAGAATATTTGTAAAGTCTATGTCGATAGTTGTTGAAAGTTGGGCCATGGTGTTTAAATCTTTGCGAAGGTCAAATTCAATGACAGGCAAAGATGTAGGAACAACTTTTGGGGTCAATCTTTGGGGAGAAGTTCCCTGGTGTTTATCAATATCAATTCGTCTAATTCGGCCTTCGAATCCACTGCCATTTACATTGGCTAAGTCAATTCCTTTAATCGAAGCATATTTCTTTATAAGTGGGGTTAAATAAACTTTAGAATTCGTTTGCACTTGGCTTGAAGTAACTTTAAATTTTGCAGAACCAATTAAATCTACTTTACGAATTTTTCCTTGGAAGCCACTGCCTTTAATAGTGGCAAGGTCTATATTCAACTTTCGGGCTAACTTAAGGATTATGGGCGTGTGATAAATATTTTCAGACATGAGCTAATTTCTTCGGAGCAGCAGTTGAATGTCTGACTTTAAGTTCTGGGGTGAGTCGGATGTGGCGCATAAAGGAATTAGATTTTTCAACCAACATACTCAAGATGAGCCTGCTTGCCTCAGATCCGATTTCGTATTTTGGAATCTTTATGGTGGTCAATGCCGGATCCATTCGGTCAACAAAAGGAATATCGTTATAGCCAACAATACTTATATCTCTTGGACATTTCACTTTTCTTTCAGCTAATTCATCATATAGACCTAAAGCAATCAAATCATTGGCTGCAAAAACTGCGGTTATATCTTTATATCGATCTAACAAAATTTTGGCTGACTTTTTGCCCGCTTCAATGGTCCAAGTCTCACAATATTCAATACTTGATTCTTTAAATTCAATTCCAACTGCTTTGATTTCTCTTTGAAACGCATTTGCTCTTTCTAACCCTGTGGAAGACCAAGTTGGACCAGCTAAATGACCAATTTCTTTATGTCCTATTGAAAATAAATGAGTAATCGCAAGTTTGGTTCCGTGATCTTCATCTGTAGTGACAGAAGGTAGGTGAGTGTTAGTGGAAGTTCTATTTATGGAAACTGCTGGCAAATCACCCAGTATTTGGTCTAACCCATGTGATTGTTGTCTAGCTGTAGCAAGAATGAGTCCGTCTACTCGACGAGCTTTCAAAGATTTTATTAACTTTGCTTCTTTGTTTATATCCCCGTCTGTGTTCACGATGAAACAGGAATATCCTGCAGCATCCAAGGTGTCTTGAACTCCCCGCACAATTTCAGTAAAAAGTGGGTTTCGTAGATCTGGTATCACTACACCTATATTCATTGACTTCTTGGTTCGCAAACTTGAAGCAATAGGGTTTGGTTCAAAATTCAATGATTTTGCAGCATCACGAATAAGTTTCACCGTGTCATCATTAACTAGGTGTGCTGTTTGGGGATTTAATGCTCTGGAAACAGTTGTTTGATGCATACCAACTAATTTGGCTACATCTTTTAAAGTTACTGAATCATTATTATTATTCATACTTGTCGCTTATCAATTTTCCAACTTGTGTTATCTGAGGTGTGTAAGCGCCAGTGGCAGATCTGATAGCGATTAGTGATGTTAGTTTTTCTACTGATAATTCATTCTTTGAGGTCATTCCGTGAATTTTGTCTAGTAATAGTTCAAAATATTCGGTGGTAGCCAATGTTGAGTTTTGATCTGGAAAGATTTGTTTAAAAGCTGTGAAATCAAATGAAAAAATTCTGTCTATTGCTACTTTCCAAGCGGCCATAAAATCTTTTGTTTGATTATTTTGTTCATTTTTGGATTGAACACAAATTACAGTGCCTAGATAGTTATCAACTACTTGTGAAACATCGATCCAAGTCTTTAACTTATTCTTATCTGCCGCAATTTTTGATTCGGCATTTAGAATAGTAACTTGTGATTGGTGCTCCAAGATGTGATTAAGTCGTTTAGGGGTGGAACCAGCTTGAACAAAATTCAAATTATCGTCAATATCAATCTTCAAATCTAAAAGCATTTTTTTCAGTAAGATGGCAAAACCACTGGTGATTGAGTCAATTGAAAATACTGCTTTTTGTAAATTTGAAACCTCACTTATTTCATCATTAGAAACTAGTGAAAGTTTCAACCCTCGATCTATCGAACGTAACATTTTCAAATCGCATTCTGCTTTCAATGGATTGTTTGCCGTGGTGCCATAAAGCAACACGTTGTCTGGACTGGTTAAGGCAATATCGAGCTCATCTTTCATAAGGGATTCAAATTGGGCAGGAGATGACACAACATTTGTGATTTCTATTTCGTATTCCGGCAATAAATTGAAGTGTTGAATGACTGCTAAAACGGGGGATTGGCTGAATTGGCCAATACGGATTACCTGCATGTGTTGCACCTAATCCCTTCGCCCAGTTGGGGCAACGATAGTCCAAGGGGTCCTCACGGGATTGAG
>Ga0209355_1001281_pt1 | contig 14339 bp, 15 predicted proteins | sample LauGreSBDMM110SN_3_FD_187563 | JGI IMG/M metagenome (GOLD analysis project Ga0209355, IMG submission 187563) | Freshwater lake microbial communities from Lake Michigan, USA - Sp13.BD.MM110.SN (SPAdes) (version 2) | ecosystem: Environmental > Aquatic > Freshwater > Lake | place: Lake Michigan...
GGTAATTGGTATGTAAAACACTATGCGTCAGGGTATGATGTAGTAGGTTTTGATAATGCAGAAGAAGCATTAGCAGAATTAAAACATTGTATGAAGCAAGGTGTGGCGGAAGCTAAAGCAGATTCAACTGGTACCTGGGTAGTATACAACGGTAGTAAAGTTACAAAGTTTAAAACCCGTGAAGGCGCAAAAGCATATGCTGAAAAGAATGGCGGCACGGTTGCCAGCAGTGAATATTACCATGACAAGATTCAGAAGCAAGATGTGGCGGAAGACTGGCAAAAAGCCAACAAGCGAGATAAGACAGATGGCATGAGTCAAAAGGCTGTGAATGCTTATCGCAGAGAGAATCCTGGCTCAAAACTAAAAACTGCTGTGACCACCAAACCTGGCAAACTCAAAAAAGGTGGCAAGGCCTCCAAGCGTAGAAAAAGTTATTGCAGCCGCAGTCGTGGACAAATGAAAATGCACAGCATCAGTTGCGCCAAGACTCCTGACAAGGCCATATGCAAAGCACGACGTCGTTGGAACTGCTGATGAATTTGATTAAGTTATTCTTTCTAGTGGTGTTTGTTATACTGGCATTTCTTGCCACTGGATGCAGTACTGTTGTTCCTGTGACGCAGAAGTTTCCCGAAGCGCCAGGCAACGTGGCCATGACGGCCTGTCCACAACTGCAAAAATTAGCGGAAGATGCAAAACTAAGTGACATCTCGCGAACTGTGACTGTGAACTACGGCACATATTATGAGTGTGCTGTCAAAACAGATGCCTGGATTGAATGGTATCAAAAACAACAACAGATATTCAATAACATAAAATAAGGAGCCAAGATGGAACTCACACTACAACAACTAAAACAAATGGTGCACGGCATACCTCATGCTGAACACTGGTTGGAAGCACTAGACCAGTTGCTGCCAGACTACGAAATCAACACACCCCGACGCATTGCTGCCTTCGTAGCACAATGCGCACATGAATCAGGTGGATTCCGGTTCATCAAAGAAAATCTCAACTACAAAGCCGCAAGTTTGCGTTCGGTGTTTGGCAAATATTTCCCCACGGATGACCTTGCCAATGCTTATGCCAAACGGCCTGAAATGATTGCCAACCGAGTGTATGCAAGTCGCATGGGCAACGGCGACGAACATTCAGGTGATGGTTATCGCTACTGCGGACGTGGCTTGATTCAACTCACCGGCAAGAGCAACTATGAAAACTTTGCTGCCAGCTTGGAAATCTCCGCTGAAGAGGCAGCAGAGTACCTGGGCACATTTGAAGGTGCTGCACAATCAGCCTGCTGGTTCTGGGAAAGCAACAACTTGAATACAGAAGCCGATGCCGGCGACATCAAGAAAATGACCCGAAAAATCAATGGTGGATACATTGGTCTTGAAGATCGTATCCGGCACTACGAACACGCATTACACATCATGGGAGCATGACATGGCCGAAGTAGAAACAAAACCCTTATCACGTTCAGAGCGTGAAGCAGCAATCAAAGACAAAGCCGGACTGGTGATTGTGATCATGGCTCTGTTCATGGCCGTGACCACATACTTTTCAAACAACTACTCAGGTGCTGTGCTAAAGAACATGCTCAAAGCCACAGACACCTATGCGTTCTATCAAAGCAAGAGCATCAAACAAAGCATTGCTGAAGGACAACTGGAAGAAACACGTGATCCCCAGCGTCGAGCAGAACTTGTGGCCAAGATTGCTCGTTATGAATCGGACCCTGTAAAGGCCGAAGGCAAGCGTGAACTATTGCAAAAAGCACAGGCCCACGAAGCAGCACGTGATGAAGCCACACGCCACACGCCATGGCTGACATTTGCGTCATTGGCATTTCAACTGGCCATTGTGCTGTTGAGTGCCAGTATTTTGAGTGTGAACAACACCATGTATAGAATCAGTGAAGTGGTGGCTGTGATTGGCACAGTATTGTTAAGCCAAGGCATTTGGCTGTGGCTACCATTTGTGTAACACCCACTAGATCTCGCACAAGGATCCGTTAAATACTCAAGCCACCAGTGTAGTGGCATGAGCGATTACAATGGACCCACTAACACTATTTGCCTTGGCCAACACGGCTGTTGCGGCTGTGAAAAAAGGATGTCAACTGTACAAGGACATCAAAAGTGCCGCGGGCGATGTAAAAGGTGTGCTTCGAGATCTTGACGATCAGTTTCACAAAAAGTACGATGGCCGGCCAGTGCCTGATGCTGCGGTCAAACAACTCAACGAAGAAAAAACCCGGGTACGAGACCTAAACAAACGCAGTGAGGAAAACACCAATATCTACACAGAGATTGGCGATGCCCTGGGCGCCTACTACGACAACTATTTCAAATGTCTAGCAGTGCTGGAAGACGAAGAAAAACGATCAAAAACTGAAGTGTATTCAGGTGGTGACAGTCTAGCAAAACGTGCGCTGAAACGTGTGCTGATGAAAAAGCAACTGGAGGCCATGGGCAAGGAACTGCGCGAACTCATGATCTACCAAAGCCCACCTGAACTGGGTGCGCTGTTCACCGAAGTGGAAAGCATGACCAAGGAAATGGGCAAAGAACAAAAAGTGCTCATGTCATATGAACTTGAAAAAGCCCACCGCAAACGCCAACGCATGCAGAAATATCAGTTTGAAATTGCCCTGGGCATTGGCGCTGTGGTGGTAATGTTTGTGGTGATGGGCATGTTCATGTACATTGCGTATGATGCACAACGCCGTTGGGGCGGTGTGACTGACACCAGATACAGAGACACACTAGAAGCAGTGCAAAAACAAGAGTGGTTTGAACGTCAACGACGATTGAAAGAATATGAAGAATTCTTGGAACAGCGTCGTGAGGCTGAGCAAAATTAATCCAGTCGCTAAAACCTTGTTGCTGCTGCTGGGCACCATACTGGCTGTGTTTGCTGTACCTGTGGTGCTGATTGTGTTTCATGCATACTTGAATGCGTTCTTTGCCATAGTATTGTTTGTGACTTGCTTTGTGTTGTTTGCGTATTATTCATATCAAGAACTATTGCTAGAGTTTCGTAAAGCACACATGGAAGAAGAGCAAGTCATGGCTCGCTTTGCAGGCGACCCAGAGAAAATACGATTCTATCGGGGGTTTAAAAAGCACTTTGATGGTGATTTAGATTTAGAACAACTAGAGCAATGGTTCGTCAAACACCCTAGAAAACATTAGTGGCGAACATAAAACCACACAGCACTCAATACTATGGCAGAGATAACCAAGAACATGCTACAAACTGACACAAGAAACAGCCAAGGACGTTTTACCGTAGAAAGATATTCGTGCAGTTGATCAATGTTAGACATGGTCATATTATTATTTAAAACAATATTGCTGAAATATTACACAGCAGTTATTTGAACTCAAAAGTTATAAATATTCCAAAAGGAGCCAGACATGTCACAAGAACAAAAACCAGAAAAGAAAGACGAAGATTGGATGCAGAAGAAATGGCGACCAGCCATGGGATGGATGTACATGGGTATCTGTACCCTGGACATGGCCATATTCCCAGTGCTGTGGGCCGTGTTGCAGATGTTTCAAAATACCTCAATCACACAGTGGCAGCCACTTACCTTGCAAGGTGCAGGCTTGTTCCACATCGCAATGGGCGCAGTACTGGGTATTGCTGCATTTGGTCGCACACAAGAAAAACTGGCCGGTGCCGCTGTGAATCCCACAGCAACAGGCACGCCGTTGCCAACACCTGCACCAGTGGCAACATTTGCACCTGCAGCAAGCAGCGCAAAAATTGAACCCAGTTTTGCACCTGCTCCAGCAGCCGTTACCACAGGCTTCGGCGGTAAAAAAGCACCACCAGAACCTGACTATCCAGAACTCTAAAAGGAAACAAAATGAAAAATAAATTATATTCACTCATGCCCATAGCACTAGGTATTAGTCTGCTGTTCCTGGCCAACCTTGCTCACGCTGAAGCACAAATCAAAGAAGTTTGTAAAGATCGAAAAGACAAAGCCGGCAAAGTTGTCATGGACAAAAAGACCAACAAACCTGCACAAGATTGCAAAAAAATCAAAGTACACAAAAAACTCGAAGGCACCAAAGTACCTGAAAAGAAATAATTGACAAGCAGCCCAGGGTCCTGTATAATTAAACATACAGGACCTTTCTTATGACCGACTACTACGCCGCACTAGGCGTGCCAAAAACTGCCACTGCCGACGATATCAAACGAGCCTTTCGTAAGTTGGCCAGTCAGCACCATCCGGACAAAGGCGGCGACACTCAAAAGTTTCAGGCCATACAACAGGCCTATGCCACGCTGGGTGACGAACAGAAACGTGCCGAGTATGACAATCCCAGACCACAGTTTTCGGGATTTCAAGGACATCCTGGCGGCTTAAACATCAATGATATCTTTGGTCAGATGTTTGGACAGGGGTTTGGACAACAACAACATCAACATCCTCGTCGCAGTCATGTGAGAATGACTCTTTGGATCTCATTGCTGGATGTGGCCACAGGTGGCAAGCGCACAGTGAGCCTGGGCACACAAAGCGGTGTGAGTGCCGTGGAAATTGAAATACCACTGGGCATCAACGACGGGGACAACGTGCAGTACGAAGGCATTGGACCCGGTGGATCAGATCTTGTGGTACAGTTCAAAATAACGCCTGACCGTGTGTGGCAACGTGATGGGTTGAATCTACTACAAGAAGTCCGTATTGACATTTGGGACTTGATTTTGGGTGGTGAACTCACCATAGACACATTGACTGGAAAAACATTGAGCACTCAAGTGCCTGCTAGAACACAGCCCGGAACTGTGTTGCGGTTAAAAGCACAAGGCTTGCGAGATCGAACAGGACAAACAGGTGACATCATGGTTCGGGTGCAGGCACAAATTCCCGAAAACATCGCACCCGAAATCATTGACGCAATTCAAAAGCATCAAGAATAAATATTTTGGCACAGCACAGGTTGCACCAAATATAAAAATATCATATAATAAACCATAGGACAACTCAAGGACACCATGCAAAACAATCCCGAAATTGAACACATTGTAGAACAAGCAGTTAAAATTGCTCGAGACAAACATCACGAATATGTGATAACAGAACATCTGTTGCTGAGCCTGGTCAGGCATGTACCGTTCCGTAAAATCTTGGACCGTTTTGGCGTAGAAGTTCCACAAATGGAACAAGAGGTTGACACTTATCTTGACAGTTTGAAACACCTGGTCAAGGCCGATGCAGACCTACAACCCAGAAAAACACAAACATTAGAACGCCTGTTCAATCGGGCCAATGTGCAGGTCATGTTCACCGGACGCAGAACACTCACAACATTGGATTTGTACTTGAGCATCATGGCCGAAACCAACAGCCATGCACACTACTTCTTGCTGAAGTATGGTGTGAAGAAAACTGAATTCTCTGACTTTTACGGCAAGAATTACACAGCTGGTGAAGCATCCAAGATGAACATGAATCAAGCCAATGACATCTTGAATGAGTACTGCACCAATTTAACTGAACAGGCCAAGAATGATCAGTTGGAACCGCTAATCGGTCGTCAAACTGAACTGCACGAAATGATCACTGTGATGGCACGCCGCTTCAAGGCCAATGTGCTCATGGTGGGCGATCCTGGCGTGGGCAAGACCTGTATTGTGGACGGCCTGGCGCAGGAGATCATTGCTGGACGTGTGCCCCGGTTTATTCAGGATCACGAAGTGTGGGGACTGGAAATTGGCTCACTGCTGGCAGGGTCAAAGTACCGCGGTGAGTTTGAAGAAAAGTTCAAGGCTGTGATTGCTGCCTTGGAAACCAAGAAAAAATGTATCCTGTTCATTGACGAAGCACACACCATGAAAGGTGCAGGCTCTGGTTCACAAAGCAGCCTGGATTTTGCCAACATGCTCAAGCCAGCAATCACCAAAGGTCATTTAAAAGTGATTGCATCAACTACCTGGGAAGAATACTACGAATCATTTGAAAAGGATCGCGCACTCATGCGCAGATTCTATAGACTCAGCATTGACGAGCCTGATCAAGACACTACAGAAAAGATCTTGATTGGCTTGAGCCCCAGACTGGAAAAATTCCATGATGTGTTGATTGATACAGATGCTATCATGGCTTCGGTGGAACTGGCCAATCGTTACATACATGATCGTAAGAATCCAGACAAGGCCATTGACTTGCTGGATGCCAGTTGCGCACGTGAGCGTGTGAAAGATCAAGGCACAATCACAGTCACTAAAGAAATGATCCAAGCACAGGTGTCACGTGTGGCTGGTGTGCCTGTGGATCGCTTGCAGAATGAACGCAGTGCAAAGATTGTGGACCTAGAAAGCAACATCAAACAGAAGTTGTATGGACAAGACACAGCAGTGGATAGTGTACTGGAACGGGTGTACATCAACTTTGCTGGCATTGGCAATGCAAAACGTCCCATCAGCAGTTTCTTGTTCCTGGGTCCTACAGGCACAGGTAAAACTGAACTGGCCAAACTCCTGAGCGAGCACCTGGAAATGAAACTGTTGCGCTATGACATGAGTGAGTATCAAGAAAAGCACACAGTTAGTTCATTGATTGGTGCACCTCCTGGCTATGTGGGTTTTGAAGATGGCAACGTGGGTGGTGGGAAACTGATCTCTGACATCAGCAAGAATCCCTATGCTATCATCCTGTTTGACGAGATTGAAAAAGCACACTCAGATGTGACCAACATCCTGTTGCAGATGCTGGATGAGGGGCATATTACGTCAGCTAACGGCAAACGAGTGGATGTGAAAAACTGTATAATCATCATGACAAGTAACTTGGGCGCACAGGCCAATGATGCCAACAACATTGGCTTTGGTAGCTTGGAAAAGTCAGGCGAAGAAGATCGTGCAATGAAAGACTTCTTCCGGCCAGAACTGCGCAATCGTATTGACAAAATCTGCAAGTTCACCAAGTTAGACACACTTGCTATCAAGAAGATTGTGTTGAAGTTTGTGGATGAACTCAAGGCCAGCATGACACACAAAAACATCAGACTGGTGCTGACTGAACCTGTGATTGACCACTTGGCTGACAAAGGCTACGATAGCAAAATGGGCGCACGTCCATTGAGTCGCAAGATTGACGAACTGATCCGTGTGCCACTGTCAAAACAGATGTTGTTTGATCGACTGGAGAACTGTACTATCACTGCTGTGATGGCAGAGGACACAGTGGAATTCAGCGTGGAACAGGACGCAGTGAGTACTGTAAATGCTGAAGGAATCATCATTGTATAAAATCGAAGAGGACCATCGTAGCAGTCTGTATTATGCTCAGTATGAATGGTGCATAACCATCAACATATCTGAGGCTCCTTGCCTGCGATATTTGGACTCTAAGAAGTTTGAGCAAGCCCTTCGCAATGCCAAGCACTGGAGTGAGCAAGATCGATTTGGAGAAAACTTTCGTGCCTGGGGGCCGACCAAAGAAACAGCACTGCGTGAAACTCGAGACGTGCTGTTGACCGAAACTGAGCAGCTTAAAACTGTGGTCAGTTTTCGCGTCGTGAGTATATACACCAACCATTTAGGCCTAGCTGATCGATTAATTAATTTGGGCAACGACGGAGTCCGGCTACGACTAGTACGGCGGGCACTGATGGACAAACCAGCAGGGGTGGTGCAACTGCGTGAATCACAATATGCGTATAGAACGTATCTTCGTGAACGCAAGTACACCAAAGATCAAAGAGACATGCTGGCTAATTTTTTACATTCTCGACAAGATACCTTGCGTGTGAGCCCAGCATTGGCTTCATGGGCCAACGGTACGTTTATTGGTTATATACGAAATCTCAGTTATTCGCGATCCTACTACTTTGTGGATCATGATCACCCCAACGAAGGCACCATGCTGAGTCTGGTGATGCCGGGCATTGTAAGAAAGACCATGCCCATCGAAACGACTAAATAGTACACTATGGCAAAAATTATTGAACAAACCTTTGTAATCACCGTTAGCAAAATGCTTCCAAATTCAGCTGAACCAACGCCACCATTGACAGCAGAAAATCTTGCTGAAGTAGCTGTTGTTGTAGAAGCCTTGTCTGGTGACGGTACCTTGGTAGAAATCACACAAGCATGACAACAAAAACCATTCTTGGCACCACTGTTTATGGTCAGCCCGCAGGCAACTATGACGGCAGCAGTCAAGACTGGTCCAGTGACCCTGTGACGGCTGCCAACTACTATCGTGGACGTGGCGGTGTACAAACCATTACATTTTCGGTCACAGCATTTGAAGGCGACATGTTTTTGGAAGCCTGCTTGGATGACAATCCTGCCGAAGCCAACTGGTTTGACACATACATATATGGTGATGGCTCAACCATTCCGCTTACAGACTATCACCCTGCCACTGTCACAGGAAACTTTACCTGGATGAGAGTGCGTGTTGAAGGGTTTTCAGGCGGTACTATCAACGCTGTAACTATCACTTACTAAACTTTCCCGAGGTGTTAATTGGAAACTGTAAAAATATCATTTGATATAGAAACATCTGACGCTGAATGTCCCATGGGCGTAGAAATTTGGCTGGATGACTCTGTGCTATTAAGCCACAATCATGTGCAAGAAAAAATCATGTTTTCCCATGACATTAGCGATGACGACGGCGAACACAAATTACGAGTTGTAATATCAGGTAAAACATCGGACCATACCCGGGTAGATGAAGGCGGCAATATTGTCAAAGATGCCACACTACAAATATCCAATGTTGTGATTGATGACTTGGATATCAATCAGTTGTTTTTAGAAAAGTGTGTGTACACACACAATTTCAACGGCACACAATCTGAGATTGCGGACACATTTCACGGCATTGCAGGCTGCAACGGCACCATTACATTTGAATTCTCCACACCCATTTACCTGTGGTTGTTGGAAAACATGTAACCATAAATACAGGGTATGCAACAAGTTGTTATTATGCCCGGTGGCTTTCACCCTTTCCACGCAGGACACGCTGCCTTGTATCAATCAGCACGACAGGCCTTTCCTGGTGCTGATGTGTATGTGGCTGCCACCAACGATACCGCTAAACGACCTTTCCCTTTTCAAATCAAACAAAAACTAGCACAGTTGGCCGGTGTTCCTGTGGGCAGATTCATGCAGGTCAAATCACCGTTTGGTGCAGAAGAAATACTGGCACCATACAATGCTGATGACACACAATTGATTTTTGTCAAGAGTGAGAAAAACAGCAAGACTGGTCCCAGTCCCGAAGGCCCTTTTCCAGCAGAACCTGATCCCAAAACAGGCCAATTGCCCTTGGTCACCAGAGGTGCTAGAAAAGGCCTGCCAGTGAGTGATCGATTGCAATACTATCGCCCCGGCCAACCCATGGCACCCATGAGTCGTCATTCTTATCTTGCCTACTTGCCCACGGTGGAGTTTGGCCCTGGTATAACGTCAGGATCTGAAATACGAAATATCTGGCCCAAGTTCAATGAACAACTCAAAACTGATCTGGTTATGAGTTTGTATCCAAAAACACAAAACAATCCCAAGTTGGCAGCCAATGTGGTCAAAATGTTAGACACGGCCATTGGCACAGCAGTTGCAGAAAATCAAGGCTGGGCAGCCACTTACGAGTCTGTTGGCGGCATGCATGCTGTTTATCAAGATAGATACAATCAGCCTGTTAGAGAACAAGAGCAGTTGTCTGGCACAATCAGAGCAGTGCCCAAGGGAGACTCAGAATTAGATTGGGATTATTACTACAAAGATCAACTGATCGAACCAGGCACAGACATACATTCAAAAGTAAAAGATCTTCACTATACTCAAAAAAATCCTCACTATCAACAGTTCAAAGATGCGTTTTCAAATCCCAAGCCACCTGGTGCTGTGATACCACCAAACAAGCAGCCAGAAAATCAACCATCCCAAGATCGAATTGTGCCAGACTTGTCAAATCCTACAGGTCCTGATTATACCATTCCCAAACAATTTATTAAAGATCTAGACGGTAACCCTGTCAGGCTCAAAGATTTTGTGCCGGGCGACCCAAGGATCTCTGAAGACTATGTAGAAGAACGCCGTTCATCAATCAAAACAGGTCGCAAAAAATAACGCGACCTGCTACAATCTTTAAATACTAGCATATTTTAACGGAGAACCCATGTCAGACCAAGCACCGGTGACTACTACGCCACCAACCGATCCAGCAGCAACCAATCAAACAAATATTCAAGTAAACATTGACTATTTGCGTACCACACGAGTGCATATTTGCATGCCTTGTTATGGTGGGCAACTCACAGAGCAATGCTTTATGAGTTATATCAAATGGGCCAACTTGTGCCGTCAACTGAACATTGACTGGACTGTGGAGACCATGACCAATGAAAGCCTGATCAGTCGAGCACGTAACACACTCACCGCCAAGTTCTTGCACACCAAAGAATCAACACACTTGATGTTTATTGACGCTGACATTGGCTGGGAACCCTGGCACTTGTTGGTCATGCTGGACGCACAAAAAGATGTCATAGGCGGTTTGTACCCCATGAAATCATTGCCAGTAAAATGGTGTGTGAATGGCATTCCTGGGCAAGTGGAAGAACCTGGCTCAAATCTTGTGGAAGTCACAAAGACTGGCACAGGCTTCTTGTTGATCAAGCGTGATGTGTTTGAGAAGTTAAATGCACACCCTGCTACCAAGCCGTTCAACAATGACATTGGGTTGCCTGAAGAACTGAACCCGCACATGAAAACCTACTTTGACACTGCTGTGCGTGAAAACCGCTATTACAGTGAAGACTGGACTTTCTGTGAAAACTGGCGCGACATTGGTGGACAAGTATGGGTGGACAAACGTGTGCTGTTGCGTCACGTGGGCACATACACATTTGATTATGCCACGCATGAACAACTGTACAAGGATCTCAAACAGATGTTTGATCCTGCTGTGACAATACAAGCAAAACCTGCTGAAGGGCACGACTTGGCCAAAGAACCTGTGCCGGCAGTGGAACCCACAGTGATGGCGTCAAGCAAAAAGAGCAAGAAAGTCGCTGCCGCAGCCTAACGGTAAATACAACTTATGAACATTCATGAGTTGGACTCTTACAATCTTGGCGACGCAGTAAAATTTCACCGCCGTCTCAATCCCAGAATCTGGGGGCGAGACGAGCATTTGCTGCCAGAAGTGCGTGACAAACTGTTGGCCATTGCTGCCGACTTTCAAGAATTTTTGGGGGTGGATGACCTGACTGTCAAGGACATCACCATATCGGGTTCAAACGCAGCCTATTCATACACAAAAAACTCCGATATTGACCTGCACCTGGTGGTAGAAATGCCCAACGATCCTGTGTATCAGGAACTGTTCAATGCTAAAAAATATCAATACAACGACGAGCACAATATAAAAATTGGTGGTGCTGATGTAGAACTGTATGTACAACCTGCAGATCAAACTCATCACAGCCTGGGCATTTATTCAGTTAAAAATTCTGACTGGATCTCCATACCGCAACGCAAACGTGCCAAAATAGATGATGCCTGTGTGCGGGACAAGGTGTCAGACTTGGATGCTAGAATTCACGCTGCCGTACATTCAAAAGACCTAGGCCGTATCAGCACATTGTGGGACAAGATCAAAACCATGCGTCAAGCCGGACTTGAACAGCAGGGTGAGTTTGGTTGTGAAAACATCTCTTTCAAAATGTTGCGCAACAGCGGTTGCATAGCTGCGCTGAAAGACGCCAAGACCGCACTGCAAGATCTTGAACTAAGTTTACGTGAAGCAGACCGTCCTCAAAAGAAATTCCGTTATGGTTTCAGCGAAGACATCATGGATCCTACACAACAGCCTTACAGTTCGGCCAATGGTGTGGCACCAACAACCAGATCTTTCTTGGAAGACACAGACAACAGCAATGATGTTGTACAAGACTTTATTCGACAGGTCGCAATGGAACTGGGCATTGATCCCATGCCTGAGATTCATTTGCATACCAATCCTGAGTGGAGTGAGCACAACCACAGTTTTGGGCGGTATAATCCGGACTCACATACTTTAAATGTCAGTCTGCCCAATCGTCATGTGCTGGATGTGTTGCGCACTGTGGCTCATGAACTGGTGCATTGCAGCCAAAATCAACAGCACAACGGCTTGCCTGATGACGCAGGAGAAACTGGATCACGTTGGGAAAACGATGCCAATGCCCGAGCAGGCATCATCATGCGTGACTGGGCCAACAGTCATCCCGAACACTTTGCACATGATTCATTGGAAGAAAGTCAAATTGACCATAAACGGGCTGCTGATGCAATCACTACAGCATTGTCCACTTCAGTACAAGAGCAACAGCAACCGCCAGGCAATGATGCACAAACGCAACAACCCAGCACAGTTTTGCAAATGTTAGGCAGTGCTATGAAACTGTACGGACTGAGCAAACTTAATGTGCCTGGTGCCAAGGAAGAATTCACACAAGAGTTTAAAAATTACATCCGTGCCCAAGGTGGTGATCCCAACGCACAAAATCTCAGCCGCATTTATCAAATGCAACAACAACCACAACCACAACCACAGAATGAAAGCGCATCAGGATATATTCCCAAAAACAAACGAGAAGCAGCCATGCCACAGTATGCCATGGCTCTTTCGGTGGACATCAAGCCTGGGCAGGTAGGCAAGGAAGCCAACAAGCTGGCATTAAAAACTGGACGCAATGGCGAACCAGGCCTGTTGATGCCCGAGGCTCAAAACTTGTTGCGTGAGTTTGCTGAGTTCACAGAAGAACAAGACAACTTGTTTGAAATCACCATGAGTCCCTCGAGTCTCCGGAAACTCAGCGCACAAACTGGTGCCTTGGCAGGTATGGAATTTGAAATGATTGTGCCCAACATCGAGGGCAACGACGACGGCGATCAAGAACCCGATTATGAATATGATGAACGTTGCCGCAGTATTGAAGATGCTGTGCAGTTTTTCCATGACGGTGATTGGAATGGTCGTAGAGATGTTGAACGCATGCGTGAAAGAATGCAGAATGATTTTCAGGAATGGCTGGATGACAAACTCTATCGAGACTGGGAACGCAACGGCGAAGAATACCTAGAAGAATGGGTGCCCAACAACGTGGACGAATCAGAATGGAATCCCGAAGGCCTGGAAGGCGAAGCTCGTCAAGAAGCCTTGTTGGAATTAATTGCAAACATGCATAGCGACCCTGGCGGCAGTAATGCTTTTGATGAGTACCGAGAAGAAAATTTTGAAAGTTATGACGAAAGCGACTGGCTGGATGCTGAAGATTTAGATCTCATGAGCGGCGTTGAAAACGCCTACAGCATGAGTTGGCCGCATTGGACCACTCCAAGCAGTGGCGAAGGTAGCATTGAAGAAGTTGCCGACAGTTTTAGAGACGCAGTGGGCCGCCCAATACTAGCCAGCACTACTTATCACAGCGGCCGAGTTGAACGACCCAGCACCACAAACTTACAATACATTGTGGAACCTGATGGCAGTTTAAATCCTGATGACAGTGATGACCAAGGTCTGGAGTTTGTGAGCCCGCCCTTGCCCATTGAAGAACTGCTGAGTGATTTGAACAAGGTCAAAGCCTGGGCTGATCGCACTGGCTGTTATACCAATGACTCAACTGGCTTGCACATCAACGTAAGTGTGCCTGGCTGGACTGGTGGCACTGATCAATTGGACTATGTGAAACTGGCCCTGTTACTAGGTGATGAATTTGTGCTAGACTCATTTGGTCGTGCTGGCAACACCTATGCCAAGTCAGCCATGGGCAAAATACGTGACGCAGTGAGAAAAAGTCCTGATCGAGCAAAAGAACTCATGGACCGAATGAAGTTGGGCATGGACCAGTTGGCCAGCAAAGTGGTACACAGTCGTAGCACAGAAAAATACACATCAATCAATGTGAAAGATGGATACATTGAATTCCGCTCACCTGGAGGCGATTGGTTGAATGACAACTTTGCGGAGATTGACAACACCCTGCGCAGATTCACAGTAGCTCTGAGTGCGGCTGTGGACCCTGATGCATATCGTCAAGAGTACTTGAAGAAACTGTACAAGTTATTGGATGTGTCGGGCGAAAAAGATCCACTGTCGTACTTTGCAAAATTTGCCGCTGGTGAACTGCCTAAGGCAGCACTGAAAAGTTTTGTGCGTCAAGCGCAGTTGGAACGTGGTGTCAACCGTGGCAAAGAAACAGGCCCAATGGTGTGGAAAGTTTCAAATCCACCACAAAGTCTTGCCAGTATCGAAGTGGTGGCTAATTCAAAGGAAGAAGCCATCAAACGAGCCACAGCACAAG
>Ga0209355_1001282_pt1 | contig 14326 bp, 9 predicted proteins | sample LauGreSBDMM110SN_3_FD_187563 | JGI IMG/M metagenome (GOLD analysis project Ga0209355, IMG submission 187563) | Freshwater lake microbial communities from Lake Michigan, USA - Sp13.BD.MM110.SN (SPAdes) (version 2) | ecosystem: Environmental > Aquatic > Freshwater > Lake | place: Lake Michigan, USA...
AAAGAATGGAAGCTTTTCTTGCATCTTGTGTATTATAGATAGATACACTATCATTTTGAGATCCGATGATTGTTCCAATTACAAGATTACTGTTTATACTAAATCCTTCGGATAAGATAGTTTGATAATTAAATGTAATAGATTTGTTTGCTGTATCAAACAGTGCATAAGACATAATAGCTCTATTAATAGAGCAGATGAATTTTATAATTCTGAATCTACGGTCCAATGGAATGCATAATTTCTTCCCTGTTGAGCACTAACAAGGGTATGCCATCCAAAGCTATTATCTCCTTTTGTACCAAATACAGTATTAGATGCAGCTGGCTGTGTTCCAAATGCTCCAGCAGCGTAAATTCCAGACGTTTGACGTACAGATAAAGCGCTTTCAGTCCCTATAAAATTCCAGAATCTACCAATCCATTCTGAATCTTTCTTTGGAACTCTAAAAGGAACTGTTCCACATATCCAATCAAATGAAGCAGTTCCTGGAGCAAATGCAAATTGAATACCTTTTACTGTGTTTGCAGTACCAGGTTTTACATCAATATTATATGATTTTTCATAATATCTTTCACATAATATTCTTTCCACAGTGACGGGTCGTTTTTCAAATACAGTAGGATGATATCCTACTTCAACTTGAAAATTAGTAATATTTAGATTTGTATTTATAGTACCTACAAAAGCAGAGCTACTTGTTCGTCCATAGTATTGTCCTGCTAACCAGGTACTTTCGGTTGCATTAACATAAGTTGCTCCAACGCCTGTATTTAGTGAAATTACAATACCAGTATCATTAGATCCATATACTATATTGGGAGAACCAGGACCATATGGATTTCTCCAATTTGCAGAAGTACTATTATCCCCAGATATTGTAAATGCATATCTATTTGGTGTTGTACTTGCAGTAATGGCTACATCACGAATATAAGATCTTGTACGATCAATATTTTGAATAGCTAAATAATAAGTATGCGAGAGTGTACTGATAGCATCAAAACTAACAGTAATTGGTAAAGGTGAAGAGGTTCCCCATCCAAGCTCACTTGTAAGTATATTTTCAATTTTATGACTAAATAGTGTATGTAATGCTATTGTATTAAGAGATGATGTACTTACTCCAACCTTACAATTATAATAAGCACTTTGTTGTACAAATCCTGCAGCATTATTTGTAATGTTACTTTGTAATACTAATAGTTGTGCAGTAGAATTACGAATAACAGTTTCATAACGATCTAATGTGTAAGTAGTTGGATAAGGGGTTGTTTGAGAAATAGTTGCAGATGTATTTGTATAACGTTGATTAATAGTCATATTTCCATTTATTGCTAAATTTCGGAAAGGATAGAAGTTAGTAAAATTTGCAAACCCATTTACATAAAGATTATTATTTATTTGTAGTGGTGGATTAACAAGATAATCTACAATACCTCCAGTGATAGTTTTTTGAACATTATATCCATCACCTTTATAAACAGGAGAAATTGCATGAGAAATAACAGTGTTCTGTGTTACAGAAGTAGTATTTCCAACAATAAGATTGCATGTATATGTATTGAGATAAGGAAGATCTTGAGCACCGATAGAGTGAACGTCAGTAATAGATATAATATTTGAGGTATAGATATCTGAAACATACGAAATTCCTTCTGTATATAAGCTAACATTGTATGGATCATCTGTAGTAATATTTATGCTACCATTTACAATATCAATATTTCCATTATTAATACGTAAATCTCCATTATCAATTAGTTCAGATCCTTCTACAATGTGAAGTTTTTCTATAGGAGAAAGAGTTCCAATTCCTACATTTCCTCTTGTAAATGAAAAGTAGGTTTCATTACTATTAATTAGTAAACCTCCTCCATATATATTAATTTTTTCTGAAATAATATCTGTACCAATTCCCACGTTATTAATTAACATGGTACTATTTGGAGGAGTAAACGCATCAATTGTAATATTTGTGTTAATGGATGTTCTTCCAATAGAAACACTACCACTTCTAATAAGTACATTACCAAAACCAACGTCTATTCCTGAAATAGGACTTGTTATTCCAATACCAATATTACCAGTATAAAGATCACCAAATACATTCTTTGTGTATTTTCCAAGCGAGTCTACAATTTCAATACCTCTATTTATAGGAGCAAATGTGGTACTCGCTTTACGAATCTGAACATCTCCATTTAATGTAACGCTGTTTTGTAAGAAAATATTACTATATGGCTTTGTAATAAGACCAATATCGTATAGTCCATCAGAATAGATATTTCCATCTACCCGAAGATTTCCATTTACATGAAGTTTTTCACTAGGTGTAAGAATTCCTACACCAAGATATCCGTCAAGTAAGTTAAGATTATTGATACTAACTGCATAATCATCAATTTCATTAGATGTAATACATTTTTGAACAATGTTGCTTCTTACGACTCCTCCAAGAGCAATTTGATAGTTTGTAATACTTCTAGGAGCATAATTTAACGTTCCTATACTATTTTCGGCAATATTTCTTTGAAGAATAGCATTATTTGGAATTAATAAATTGGAGATGGAATAATAAGCAATTTTTGGATAGGTAATACTTCGGTCCTTGTATTTAACTGTAGTGATAGAATCATCTGCAATGGCTTCTGTACTTCCCTGGAAAACGGAAGCTTGTACTTGCCCTTTAATATATACATCGCCGTCAACATATAGTCCACGACCTCTTGGAATTTCTTGGGTATTTACAGTGACTTCTCCAAAGTTACAGCCAACATATAAAATTTTATTTTTAAGATCTAGTTTGCTTGGATGGATACTATTTGTAATTATTTTATCACTATTGACAGAATTTGGACCTAACTTACCAAGTGTTACTGAACCGTCAATTAAATTTAATGTACCAACTACATTACATGTAATTGTTAGGTCTCCTGTAGGTAAACCAGACGTAAATATATCTGTATTGCATCCACCTACAATATTTCCTCGGACAATCAGGTTCCCATCCACAACAACATCTTTAGGGTATCTGATTCCCGCCCCATTAACAACATTTAACCATTGGGTAGGATATGTATTAATTTGCTGATAATAGTAACCAGAAGAATATAGAGTGTCTGCAGTTGCATATGGCCAAATAGCAATATCTATAACATCGTCCTTTTGAGCCGCTTCAGAAAGGCTTATATTAAAGGTAGTGTATTGAGTTGCATTATCAAATATATAGGAAATATCGTAATCTTTACGATCGTCATTATAGTAAACATATTTGAGTCCATTAATAAAGATATCTACATTGCAAGCAGTTGCAGTATAATATCCTAATGTGGATAAACTAAAATTAGATGTATCGGATGCTAATATTTCTTGTTTACGAATGGGTGTAATTTGTAGCGCTTTTTGAACAGTAAAGGAGTCATCAATTCCAATACCTTTAATCGGAAATACGCGAAGTGTTTGATCCAGCTCTATATAGGCACGATTATCTTGATTTATGCTAATTCCTCCAAATTCTAACGTATGTCCTTTTCCACGAATAGCAATGGTGTAAGTAACATTTCCAGTTGCCTCAATAAAGAATTCTATGGATTGAGTATTTCGTAAATTTACAGAACGTATTTCTAAAGGAATTTTTGAGATAATACTTGTAGTACTAGTATATTGAGCCGCACTTGTTTGACAAATGACAATGTCTGCCCAATTTTGGTTATCTACAAAGATAAAAGGAGAGCGATTAATATAAGGTATGTTCATGAAGATAAGATATCTCCCGCTCTTTACATTAAACTCGTAGAGTACAGTATTTAAATTATTTACATCATTTGTAACAATGGTTTTATTTTCATAATTTGGATTAATACCATATAATTCAAATGTCTTATAAGAGTTTGCAGCTGCACCAGAATAGGATACATAGTCATTTGCATATATTTTACCATCAATTGCAACGTCACCTTTAACAAATAGTTGATATCTTACTAGTTCGTTACAGGAATTCGTACCAATACCAACATTATGGAGATAAAACATATTTGATAACATGATGTCTGCAGGTGCATTGTTTGATGCAGCATTTCCAACCAAATATTGAAAGGGACTTTCTCTGTATTCTACGTCATTATGAAGTAATCTACTTGTAAAGTTTATATCTTTAGTAACATCAAGTGCATATTTTGGAACAGTAGTTCCAATACCTACATTTGCGTATGTATAAATATCAGTATTGATATATTCTGTTGGATTAACATTTGTCCATGGTGCAATGAAAGGTTTTCCCTGTCTAAAAATAGTACCATTAAATGTAATATCATTAATATTTGAAAGTGTTGTATTTGTAAGATTAATAGCCTTGATATTAGAAAATGTAGTAATGTTATTTACAGAAAGTGTGCCCTCTACGTCAAGAGTAGATCTTCCATAGATTGTATTAATGCCCACAGATGTAGTTTTGGTATTATTGATAATAACGAATGATTGATTACATAAACCAATGTTATATCCAGTATCTATAGGATTATTAGAAGTATAGAATGTAATATATGCTGCATTACTATAATTACCAATCGTCATTACTTGAGGATCATTCGGCGACAAAATATCATATAAATGTCTACCAAGGAGTTGTTGTCCAGTAGTTGACATAGAACTTGCTACTTCTACTATATATTTTTTCCAAACCATTTCATCCATATTTATTTAAAGATAGACACAGATACCTTAGTATTCAAGATGGATATCGTTCCTAAAAAGAAACGTATTATTATTGCTCTTCCAGGCAATCGGTTTTCAAATAACTTTCTTATGTCATGGACACGTACACTTGACACTCTATGGAAAATGAATTATGAAATTATCGTACTATGCCGCTATGCAAGTTTTGTAACTTTCTCAAGAATGCAAACACTTGGTCTAGATGTGCGTCGGGGACCAGACCAAAAACCTTTTAATGGAGAAGTAGATTATGACGTATGGTTAACGATTGATTCTGATATTGTGTTTACTCCTGAAGATATTATTGAGATCATTCAAAATACAGATATTCATCCAGTTGTTTCTGGACTTTATCTAATGCAAGATATGCAACATTATCCATGCATTATAGAGTGGGATGAAGTGTATTTCCGTGACAATGGATCATTTAAGTTTTTGACACCGGCAGATATTGATAACTATAAGAAAGAGACTAGTCAAAAGTTTATGGAAGTGGTATACAATGGAATGGGTCTTTTTGCATGCAAGAAAGGTGTTATTGAAAAACTAAACTACCCATACTTCTATAGAGATCTTCAAGAGATTCATGATGTAAATGGAAAGGTTGTTATGCGTGATATGTGTTCAGAGGATGTTGCATTCTGTAAGAATCTAAAAGATGCAGGATTTAACGTGTATGTAAATTGCAATGTTCGTGTAGGTCATGAAAAATCTTATGTGATTTAAAAAGATTACTTCTTATTTTTACAATGAATATTTGTATATCTGGTTATTTTGATCCTCTTCATAAGGGACATATAGAATATATACGGCGTGGAAAAGAATATGTTGGAGATATTGGGAAACTAACAATTATAGTAAATAATGACGAACAAGCAATTTTAAAAAAAGGAAAATACTTTATGACATGTGAAGAAAGAATGGAAATTATTCGTTCTATTCGCTGGGTAGATGAGGTAGTAGAATCTATTGATAAAGATTTAACAGTTTGTAAAACTCTAGAAAAAATTCATCCAGATATATTTGCAAATGGTGGAGACCAGTTTAATACAAGTATTCCTGAAAAAGATATATGTGATCGTTTAGAAATTATATTGGTTGATGGATTTGGAGATAAGATTCAATCCTCATCTTGGTTAACTGGGTTAAAGAAATTGAGTATTGAATAAATTAGTAATGAAAGGACCGATACGTTTATTTATTCCTGTAATATGCTATAATCACACTTGTCATACTGCATTTATGTTTTCATTATTGAAACTTATAATGACATTAAAGGATTTGAAGATATATGCATCAATTTTTCCAATAGGATTTGATAGTCTTGTAAATCGTGCAAGAAATGCTGCGGTGGCTCATTTTATGTCGGGAGATTTTACACATCTTTTATTCTTAGATGCAGACATAGAGTTTCAGGTAGAAGATATTATTAAGTTAATTATTGCAGAAGAGAAACTAATTGGTGCAGCATATGCACAAAAATGGCTTAATACAAGTAAATTACAAAAAGTGTTTCAACAAGATCCTTTACCAGAAAACCCAATGCATTTATGTACTAATCATTCCATTCATGCAAACATAACTGAAGTAACAGACAAGATAGAGGTAGATTACTTAACAACAGGATGTATGTTAATTGAACGCTCTGTCGTAGAAACATTAATGAATGCTTATCCGGAAAGAAAATATAAAAATGATATTGATGGTTATTTTGGAGCAAATCAGGAATTATTCTACAACCTATTTGGTGTTGAAATTAATTCAACTACAAGACGTTATGAAAGTGAAGATTATTGCTTTTGTCGTTTATGGAAAGAACAAGGAGGAAAAGTGTATGTAATACCTGATGTAACCCTTACCCATTATGGTTGGTATGGATATAGTATAAATCTAAAAAATCAATTAGAATACGAACGAAAGTAAAAAAGTATAATTTTTGTATGTTATCAAAAATAGAGGAACATGTCATCTAAGTCTATCTTATTTGATACCATACGTTTTTCCACACGAAACTATATCTTTGAAAACAAAGATGAAACATCAAGTGGATCAAACCTGATAGGTATTTTTGATAATCGGATTGGGATTGGTACAAACCTTCCCGCTGAAAACTATATATGTACGATTGACGGTGATACACTAATTCGTGGAAATCTTACTGCGACATCTTTAAATTATATAACAAGTAATTTGTCTTACATTGAACTGAATAGTACTGGAGGATACCCTGCATTGGATATTATTCAAACAGGATCAGAGCCATTTATTCGTATGATGTCTAGTAGCAACGATCCAACTGCAATTCTTAATGTTTTTGAAAGTGATGGAAATGTTGGAATTGGTACATCAATTGCGTATGAAAAATTAGTTGTAAATGGAAACATTGTTGCTTCTAATATACAACTGTTAGGAACATTTTTAGAGAAGAAAGCTTTAATATTAAAACCTGTACAAAAAACACATATAGTAGAAACGTATCTTCAATCCAATTTTTCAGTATTTACAGAGGGAATTTATGACGGAAGTGCTGATAATGCAGCAATTTATTTGGATGGCTATAAACTTGCTTATTCAAATATAGGATCTACTGATTATAGACTTACAAAATTGAATGATTATGCTGGAAACCATACTGAGTACGTCATAACGCTGACAAGACAAGTTACATATGGTACAATTGTAGATATTACAGTTTGGCCATATTATTTAACTTCAGATACTCAAGGTTTGCAACCAGGATGGGCATCACAAAGTATTACATCCACGTATTTTTCAAAAAATCCAAACGATGATGTATATATTATTCGTAATGTAGGAATTGGTGAATTATATCCTACTGGAAAATTACATATAAAACATTTAACAGGAGAAAGTTATAGAAAAAGTATTTATGTTACTAACTCAAATAGTGAAGGGGTTTTTGTTGTAGATAAAGATGGAAGTGTTGGTGTGGGTACAAATATCCCTTTAGCAAAAATAGATGTGCGAGGAGATGCATCCTATGTTGGAAATCTAAACGTTACACAGATTGTATCAGGGGCAGATCTAAGAATATTGAATAAGATTGGTGTAGGTACTGGTGTTGTACGAGAATCATTAGATGTTATTGGGACAAGTATTATTTCTGGAAATTTGGGTGTTGGATTTTCAAATCCGATTAATAAACTTGCTGTAAATGGAACAAGCTATTTTGCATGCAATATTGGAATTGGAACTTTTAATACACGTCAGTTAGTGGATATTGATGGAGGAAATATGATCCTTTCGGGTTCTTTTGGAATTGGAACCATTATCCCTATTCAACCATTTCATGTTTCAGGTGTTAGTTACTTTGGTGCAAATGTTGGAATTGGTACTACTATAATAAGACAAAAATTAGATGTTCAAGGAGGAGATATCATTTGTAGTGGAAATTTAGGAATTGGTACAGTTTCTCCATATATTCCTCTATTTGTTACGGGTAATGGATACATAAGTGGAAATCTTGGAATTGGTACAACCATTTCAAAAAATTCTGTAGATATTATTGGAAATACAACCATACGTGGAAACTTGGGAATAGGTATAGATTCTCCAAGTTTACCATTATATGTAACAGGTACAAGTTATCTTTCTGGAAACGTAGGCATTGGAACAACACTTCCACGTCAAGTTATGGATATACAAGGTTCAGCTATTATTAGTGGAAATTTAGGAATAGGAACGACAATTCCTTATATTCCATTCTATGTTAAAGGTCAAACATTTATCAGTGGAAATTTGGGAGTTGGTACAACTATTCCACAACAATTACTACATGTACAAGGAGGAAGTATCTTTAGTGGAAATATTGGCATTGGAACAACAATACCACGTCAATTAGTAGATATAGTTGGTGGTAATATTACAATATTGGGTAATATTGGTATTGGTACAATAACACCTTTGGCTTGTCTTGATGTAAAAGGAGGCTCTACAGGAATTCCTCCTTTACTTGTTCGTTCAGGAACCGTTATTACAACACCAGTAGCAGGTACCATAGAATATGACGGTACGTCTTTCTATGGTACAACTGCAATTACACACGGAAGAGCATTTACACAAAATTCCCAAATATTTAGATTAACTACAAACGGATTAGCTATAAGCAATCCTACCGTAGGATCTTTATTTGGTACAACAAGTGGCATTACACTTGCAGCAAATACAAACTATGAGATAGATTATCAAATATATATTTTGAAAGCATCAGGCACAAATACGGTTACATTCTCTCTTCTTTTCAGTGGAGCTTCTACATCTATTCAATTGTTAAATGCAACATATATTGGATCTCCTGTTGGAGGATTAGCACTGGGACAACCTCAGATAGCAAGTTTAACTTATGTATATACTACTGGTCAAACTACATTTACACTTCCAACAACAGGACTTCTTACGAGTGCTGTAAATCATTATTATAGTATTAAGGTGTTTATAGAAAATGGTAGTGATTCAGGAACTATTACATTAAGAGGAACTGCTGCTGCAGGAAGTATTCAAGCATTAAGGGGTAGTTATTATAAAGTAACGAATTTTCCTTCTGGAAATGTAGGAGCATTTGCATAAAAAAATGAAAGTAATTTAAAATAATGACACTATACAAATACAAGCATATATTAAATTATTAAAAAATATGACCCAAGTAATTATTCAAGAAGACGGTGTGGTAAAGGTATATGATGAAAATAAAAAGGAATATGTTCGGATTCTTCTTCAACTGGATGAGACAGATAATCTAAAAGTTCAACTAAAAGTAAAGGAATGTTACTCATATGGAAACAAACTGTATCCTAAAAGTCCACTAAATCTAAGAGCAATCACTGATTTTATAGACGAAGATCTTAAAATTTCGGAAGATAATCTTGATATTGCTCGTACAACTCCTTCCTTTGCAAAACATTTCAATACAGTAATTGGAGATATTCTAGAATGTCAAGGACATGGTGACATTATGCCATATACGAATAGCTATTCTGATGGATATTCTTTTGTAGGAGAAGCATTTATCAACTTTGTTACGGCACTTGTTGTATATGATATGTATCCAGATGATACATCATCCGAGTTGACAAATTATGCAAATTCGCTAAGGAATAATGATTATCTTGCAGGTGTAAGCATGAATATGGGATGGTCTCGTTATCTTACAAAGATGAAACAAACATCAAAGCATCATAAATATTTTAAAAAGGAACTTGCATCTTCATATAAAGGACTTGTTGGAAGTCTGTATGAAGATAATGGAATTGATAAAATTACAGAGCTTATGAAGTTTGTAAAAAATACAGTAACTCCAGAATCTACTTTGGAGCTACCAGATACAAAAAATTACCAAACCAATCTAATGTATTTGATGATCACTATCTTTAGCACGGTATTTGGATGGATGGTATGTTACATGACACTTACCATGTTCCAGAAAAAATATGAACCGTTCCACGTATGCTATAGCAATACAACTTTCTAAATATAATAAATGATTTAAGAAATAAATGATAATATAATTTGGGAAGCATACTTCCTAGGTAATTTGCCCGATCGGATAAGGGGGTCCTCTCAAGAAGGACTGCATATGCTTAGCAGGTTCAACTCCTGCAATTACCAATAAACTTATTTTTACTCTATAAAATGATAGGTTTCCCGAGCGGTCAAAGGGGTTGCACTTAAGATGCAATGCGTAAGCTTCAGGGGTTCGAATCCCCTACTTATCATTATATACATTACTTAGTTACGTGGAGAAATATACATGATACTATATCTATATTTTTTTGGATTTATTTCTATTGGTGTTGAAAAAGTTGTTTTTGTACCTTCTTCAATATTATTATAAATTTCTGTTTTGTTTGTGATTAGTGATATTGTTTGAATATATACACTGTACCCATTTGGTACACTTATTTTTGAAATTGAATACGGAATTGATACAATTGTATTTTTATCAGAGCTATAAAATTCTTTATTTAGAAGGTCAATTCCTGTTTTATATATAGAAGGAAACACAGAGGGTAATACGAAAGTTATTTTTTCATTATTTAATGTTTCAATAACTATAGCTGAACTACTTTCTGCTGGGACTTTTTTAATTTTTATCTTGGTTCGTTTGTTTGTTGCTTTTTCAGTTTCAATAGAGGCTGGTGTAGAAGTAATCTTTCCTTCATGAGGAACGCTTTTCTGACTGTCTCTTCCTAATTTAGATTGTACTTCTTCTCCCTTCTTTTCTATAAACCCTGTTTGTAAATCTCCCGCTTTTCCTCCACGTGAAGTAGATAAACCTGGTTGGTCATCTTTTGTTTCTGCATAAGGAGGATTCTTTGGTTCATAATTTATTTTTTGGGACATTGCTTGTTGTTTTTCTACTTTTTGATAATTTGACTGGTTACTTACTGATAATGTTGCAGAAGATCCAAAATCAGATGTAACAAATATAGGAGCAGTTGTTGGAGAAGCTACAATAATAGAAGGACTTGGTGAGGGAGAGGGAGTTGTGAACAAAGGACTTGGTCCGGGAGAAGGGGTTGCAAATAGAGAACTTGATGCGGGGGAAGGAGTTGCTAATAGAGGACTTGGTGCGGGGGAAGGAGTTGCTAATAGAGGACTTGGTGCGGAGGAGGGAGTTGCTAATAGAGGACTTGGTGCGGGGGAGGGAGTTGCTAATAGAGGACTTGGTGCGGGGGAAGGAGTTGCTAATAGAGGACTTGGTGCGGGAGACTTTATAGAAATAGCTTTATCCTTATCTTTTTTATCCCTATCTTTTTTATCAAACCCTTCTGTGTAACTATTTTTATTTCTTACAGATGCTATATATAGTATATACATACTCGTAATAATAAATACACTAATTACAAATATAATCATTAATTTTCCTATATAAATCATATCACTCTACACACCGTATATATATTTTTATTAGAAAAATTGATATTTAGTATCATATTACTATTGAAAATGGATGTTACACATCATATAAGGTATCTTTCATATGAAATATTACGTGTATCTATTGATATTTTGATTATAGATCATATATTTCTTCAATTTATGAATGCTCTAAAACATAATACATTGGTTAAAATCCATGCAAGTTATTTTTATGATAATACTCATGAAGATGAATGGTACTCTTTTGAAGGAATTAATGAATTGTTAGATGGTTTATTACAATTAAGCTATGGCACACATAATGATGAAATGAATGTGTTTGTAGAAAAATTAGAATCTTCTATACAAATGTATCGTTTAACAGAAGATATGGCTATTCTATAAATCGTGTATTAAATCGTTTGATACCATTGATACTATCAGCTGCAAAGTAGTTTATCGGAAAATTAAAATCAACCAATTCTATTCCATTACGATAAATATGCTGTGCCATAAAATGTTCATTTTGACGAAAATGACTATCGTAATTACATAATTCTAAATATAATTCAGGTGCAGCATCGTGAAAAGACGCAATTACATCCATACTTTTAGAATTTCCAATCAATATCTGTTCTCGTATTTGAGGAACACAATAGGATGGACAGTTATGTGCATGAAAATATATTTTTGCATATAGATGTGTAAGGGGTCTATTTATAATAATATTATCTAATAAAGCGATATCTAATCTTACCATAATCATGGCATCATATGTTATATGTTCATCTTTCTCATACATATTTTTAAGTTCTACAACTTTTTTACGAGAATCACTTTGATTCCGAATAGTATGATATAGCATTTTTACCTGTTCATAAGATGTATTGTCTGCACCTGCATCCATAGGATGTAGTTTTTTCATAATTTCTAATAATTCAGGCGCATTATAGTTTGGTCGGGCATCTAAAAGTATTTTTTTAGGTTTAAAAATATTAAAGAGTTCCTTAGGAGGATAATAATTAACCCCTTTTTCTAAAACGTTATAATACGATTCAAATACCTTTTTTTCTTCAGCAGACATATGTTTACAAAAATCTGGATCATAATATACATGATGCATAAATACGTCAGCATTATTTGGTAAAACAACTTTATTATATATATCCATCCAAGCATCTGGTGTACCGCGTATTTCTCCAAAAAAAAGTACAGCAACCTTCATTTATAAGTATTGAATAAAACAGAGTTTAAATAATTTCTTATTATAATTAAATTTTTAACAGTATTGTATTCGTAGAAATTTTTTTGTTTTCTAAATAAATATATTCACATCCTTTCAGTGCTCGTTTATGAGTCTTATATAACCAACGATTTGCAAATTTCTTTATAAGTAATTGATTATAAGCTTCATGAATCATATAATCTTTATAGAACTTCTCAATAAAGATAGAACGAATTAATTGAAATATAAGTACCACATTCCATAATTGAGTAACAATTTGAATACCTATAGATAATATTTGGAATATAAACATACTTTGTTCTATTAGAGGTAGAATTTCTGCTAAATAAAGACGACGAGCCATTAATAAGCAAAGACCACTTACATATGTACCAAGTTCGCATATATTTGATGAAATATCTGTAAACTGGTCTTTTGATGTATTAAATGGAGATACGAATAGCATAAAATATACATGAATTGTTAATAAAGTAATTAATATACACGATTGAGCAGCATTTCCATGTGAACTATATGAAAATGCATTTAATAACAAACAAATAAATATATTTCGTGCAATGAAATAGGATTTATAATAAGAACGAATATGTACAAATTTATCAGGTACATATATTACCTTACCCCATTTGTATTTATATTTTTTTTGGTCATAACGAATTATTTTATCTTTAAAAATATAAATTGGACCTCTTATAGATTTGAAAAATACACCATACCTATCTAGTATGTTATGATTATCCTCTTTCCAATAACCTTTATTTGCAGATGCAAAAATACCTCGTTTAATAAAAGGTATAATTCCATGAACTTGTTCTACATTATGGAACATTAAGAACTTAACAGATCTGTTTTCTATAATGTATTTACGTACAGCATATATACTAAATATAAGTATAGGAATAGGAATTGTTAATAACATACCAATTCCTGCAAATATACTTTTTGTTGTGCCTAATGAAAATAATTTTGCAGCATTTTTTGCATAGGGATTAATTAATAATAATGCAACTGTTAATTCTATTTGGGGAAACATAAGTAATCCAGAAACTTGTATTTTCTTTTTTATTGCTAAATAATACTGAATTAGGTAATGGATTATACTTATTGGAAGAAGAAACATTAGAAATGAGTAAATAAATAAAGATTTTGTTTTATCAAAAATAGCTTCATTACTACTTAATAGATTTCGTCTTCGGTTAGAATTAGGTAAAGAAAAATCTAAATTAATCCATCCTATTCCTCCTGCAAGTCCTTTAATTGTTTCTGGAGTACCACCTATTTGCAAGTTCATTTTCATATTCATCATTTGTACTGTACTAATCATACTAACAAGTCCAGCAGGAGAAGGAACAGAAGATGCTCCCCCTACAGATCCTCCCACAGATCCAGCAACACTTGAAGAAATAACTGCAGATACACTTGTTGCAACAGCTGTAGATATAGCTGTTGTAACAGCTGCTGCTATTTGTTGAACAGTCTCAGTAC
>Ga0209355_1001283_pt1 | contig 14318 bp, 15 predicted proteins | sample LauGreSBDMM110SN_3_FD_187563 | JGI IMG/M metagenome (GOLD analysis project Ga0209355, IMG submission 187563) | Freshwater lake microbial communities from Lake Michigan, USA - Sp13.BD.MM110.SN (SPAdes) (version 2) | ecosystem: Environmental > Aquatic > Freshwater > Lake | place: Lake Michigan...
ATAACGCTGATGCAAAAGCAGTTGCTGTCTTTAGAAGCCGCACAAAGCAGCTTCGCCAAGGTGTCTCAATTGTCCTTATTCAAATACATCAGTTGATGGGTAAATGGCTAATTCCTAATGGCTACGTCCTCATCTAGTATCACCGCTGCTACTGCTTCGCCAGTCGTTCCGAGCACGGCCAAGCCCAATGTCACCAAAACATTGGGTGGAGGTTCTGGTATTGATATTCAGTCATTAGCGGGTAGTTTGGTTGACGCGGAACGCGCTCCCCGTGCTGCAGCTATCAACAAAAATATTTCAAAAAATGAGGCCACGGTCTCAGGCTTCGCAGCTGTTAAATATGGTCTAACAACGATCCAAACCGCTTTAGCGGACCTTAAAGATGTCAGTGACTACCAAAGCTTTAGCCTGAGCAATAGCGATACGACTACTTTTACAGCTACCGCTACAAGCGCTGCGAGCGCTGGAAAACACTCGATTTTGGTAGGCCAACTTGCTGCGGCTACCCGGCTTACAGGAACAACCGCTTTCGCTGACACTGACACAAGCATTAACTCTGCTAGCGCGATGACGCTGAAAGTAAGTATCGGCGCCTCAGGCAGCACAACCGACACCTATATCAGTGTGACAGGAGGTAACGATACCCCTGAGGGAATCGTTAGTGCGATCAACGATGCGGATCTAGGCCTATCGGCCTATTTGGTTAATAACGGTGACGCAACCAGCCCGTACCAAATCGTAGTTTCAGGCACCTCAGGCAGTGACTATGACTTTAGTATTACAAGTTACAACGGAACGGTGACTTCAAGCACCTCCTCCCCTACGGCCCTAACGAGCGTAGTATTTGACACCACTTTAGAGTCCGCCCAAGATGCCTATTTAGAGGTAGATGGAATATCAATTACCAGTTCCAGCAACGAAATTGCTGACTCCATTCCCGGCGTTACGCTTAATTTGATTGCTGCCAATGGCACCTACAACAGCAGCTCATCAACCACTGCCGGCCTGGTTACGGGAACGGCAGCAACGCTTAGTCTCAGTAACGATGTAAGCGTAGCTAAAACAAAAATTACCGCCTTTGTGACCGCTTACAACGACGCTATGGATTTGTTTGATGAACTCATCAATCCGAAATCGTCTTTTGAAACCTACGGCGGAACTCTATCGGGCAACTCAAGCCTTCGTTCCTTGCGCGAGCAACTTCGCACCATGATGACAGACGATTCCTCTACAACGTCTGGCGACTTAGAAGCCTTTCGGGACATTGGTGTTGAATTTAATAGCAGCGGAAAATTAACGATTAATGCCGTCACGCTTGACGTGGCATTGAACTTCAACTTCAGCGACACGGTTACCCTTCTGAGTGGGGACCAAGAAAACTTAAGCAAGTACGATACAAGTACCGATGCCGGCTTGGCAGGAGACCTCAACCGCTTGGTTTTCACCATGCTCTCGAGCTCAGGCACCATTAGCAAAGAAAGTGCGAATGCCACCACGCGAATTTCCAAATACCAGGACGATCTCATTGCGCTAGAAGATCGAATGGCGCGGATGTTGGCGCACTACACCAAGCAGTTCGCATCTATGGACAGCATCGTTGGGGCAGGCAAAAATCGCGCTACACCAAGCAGTTCGCATCGATGGACAGCATCGTTGGGGCAGGCAAAAATACCCAAGCCGGCCTAACCAACACCTTTGCCGGAATGATGAATCTTTACAAATAATTCATTGTTGGCCTAAAGTTTCCAGTTTTCCGTCCGATTAACGAGCGACAGGACTTATTTCCTTGTCTTTTCGCTTGATTTTTCAAAAGGATGGTGACCCATGGTTTCCGTATTAAAAAATTCCTCTGGCGCAAGCCAGGCCGTAGCGCCTGATCTACAACTCCCAGGTTCAGCGGCAGTAAGTAGCCCCCCAAAGGTGACTAATGCACCTAAGGTAAGTGCGCCAAAACCTGTGGACATTAAGTTTGACCCGGCCCAAGCGCGACAAAATCTTAAATCCGCAATCAGCATGCTCAACGAGCAGATGGCGTCGACCAAGCAAGGCCTTGGGTTTAGTTTTGATGAATCCATCAATAGCGCAGTCATCAAGGTTAGCAATATCCACACCGGGGAAGTAGTTCGCCAAATTCCGAGCGAAGAGGTTTTGCGTATGGCACACAAGATTGATGACCTCAAAGGTATTTTGTACAACAAAGTTGTATAAATAATTCAAAAAACGCTAAAGAATAATTTACAGCTTCCGATTCATCAGTTAACAGAAATACTTTTGTTCTGTTGTGGTCTGTAAAGCGATGCTCTGCTAGGTCTTTAACCACTTTAGAACAAATCGACAATATTGCCAACCAAACCACTTGGAATGATCAAGTTTTACTCAACGGAACTTCCAATATCGGTATCAATGGGGTTTCAGGACAATTTGACTTTCAAGTAGGTGCAACTTCGGGACAAACCATTTCAGTTACGATTGGAGTAATGACAACCACAGAATTTGGATTTAGTGGACTCTCCGTCAGTACCGCATCAGGCGCATCGTCTGCGATTGCAACGATTGGTGATGCATTGGATGATATTAACACCCAACGTGCAGAGATTGGCGCAGCGGTCAACCAGCTTGCCTATGCTGCCGATAATTTGACCAATATATCGGCCAACGTGACCACATCACGCAGTTCGATTATGGACACCGATTATGCGCTAGCAACTACCCAGTTGGCGAAAACGCAAATTATTCAACAAGCTGCGACCGCCATGTTGGCGCAAGCTAATCAACAAGCCCAAGGGGTTCTCGCGTTGTTGAAATAAATCGATACTCGTATTAGCGAGGTTCTGATTGACCTTTCTAATACGAGCTTAAATATTATGGCCTTCTACTAATCAACTCAAAAAATGAATATTAAAGAGGCCGAATATGAATAATTCAACAGCTGCGATTCTTTTAGCGGGCGGAATCGGCTCACGGATGGGAAGCGACCAAGCCAAGCAATTTATTCGCTTAGCAGGTAAACCCGTTCTGTGCCATAGCTTTGATGCCCTGCGCCGGAACATGCCGCAGGCGCTTATCGTTGTTGTAGTCCCGATCGACAACATTGAGCAAGTAAAAAACCTTCTCTCAGCGGATGAAAACTGTCTGATTGTGGCCGGCGGCTCTAGTCGCCAAGCATCAACGAGCGAAGGGCTCAAGGCACTAGCCAAGGTTCAACCTAAAAATGTACTTATCCATGAAGGAGCAAGGCCGTTCGTAAGTAGTCAAATTATTTACGACGTACTTCATGCGCTTGAAAAAAACGAAGCCGTTGATGTAGCGATCCCGACAACTGACACCATCATCGTAGAGCGTGACGGTTTTATCCAAAGCATCCCCAAAAGGGAGCACCTCTTGCGGGGACAAACACCCCAAGCATTTCGTTACGATTTACTGGTCAAGTGCTATGAAGAAATCGGCGAAGAGCGCTTAAATCAATTTACTGACGACTGTGGCATCTACCTCGAATGCCACCCCATGGGGCGGGTACGTGTAGTTAAAGGCCATGAAGAAAACATAAAGATAACAAATCCAATTGACTTGGTTCTGGCTGACGAGATGTTTCGACTAAGTTGTCAAAACACTAGCCCGCAAATACAAGGCATAGAACTCAGAGGAACACGGGCACTTATCCTTGGCGGCACAGCAGGAATTGGCAAAGCTCTTTCGGAAATTATGAAGGATGCAGGAGCAAATGTCTTAGTCAAGTCAAGACAGAACGGATGTGATATCACTAATCACGAAAACCTAACAAAAACCATAGTTAACGCTCGAAAAGAAATGGGGGAAATAGACTTCGTAATTAATACAGTAGGTAGCCTCAGCAAAGGACCACTAATCGATCAAACACCAGGTGATATAGCTAAGCAAATCAGTGTAAACCTGACAAGTGCGCTGTGGGTGGCTCAAGCTGCATACCCCTATCTTAAAGAAACTAAGGGCATGTTGCTTCAATTTGCCTCATCTTCCTACACAAGAGGCCGATCAGACTATGTTGGATATTCTGCAACCAAAGCAGCAATAGTGAATATGACGCAAGGTTTAAGCGAAGAATGGAGTCAAGCAGGGATACGCGTTAATTGCATTGTCCCAGGTCGAACCGACACCGAAATGCGCCGGGCGAACTTCATCAATGAAGCACAAGGAGAACTGTGTAATCCCTATGAGGTTGCTTTGTGTGCAGCAAAAGCGCTGAGCTCAGCAGCGACCGGACAAATATTGCGGACTTGAAAGATCCAAAGAGAGAAAACAAGCAGATATGAACACCTCAGCAAAAATCATGGTCGCATATTACAAAGATGAGCAACTCCCTAACTGCAATGTCTGGCCATCGGACATTTTTGAAGCATGGGATGTTAGATTCAATCTAGATAGCAGATTGCTTGAATATGACTTATTAAAAAAAATGCAGTCTGAAGGCATTATGAGTAACAATAAATACTCTGGCCTAATGTCGCATAGCGCATTTGACAAACTTGCAATGAGTCCCGAATACGTCAGAGCTCAAATTCAGGATGGAATAGACAAAGACGTTGATGCAATCTTAATCAATCCAGCAATAGCTTGCAATGCATTTTTCAAAAATGGCATTGAGCAAGCCCAATTAATAGGGCAAGATAAAATTGAATATATTTTCAAACAATTGGGCTTCAATGAAATTACTAAAGTGAATTTACCTTATTATACTTTTGTCATGTGCACATATATCATAGCAAAAGAAAGTTTTTGGAATAAGTATTTTAAGATAGTCGACAGTCTGCTCGGTGTAGCTGAGACAGCAGGTCGAATGGATATAGAGTTTGCAAAAGCATATTACGGGCATGCTAATTATAGAGCACGAGAAAACGATTACGATTATAGACCGTTTATGATTGAAAGAATACCGCAGCTTATGTTATCGACGGCTAATTATAAAATAAAATACATTGAATCTACAAAAGAAGTTTTTGCAAAAAAATTTGGGCGAATGGCAAAAGCTATATACGCAATGTATGAATTGAAAAAGAAGTGTTATCAGTCTGAAGAAGCAAATACAATCTGGGAAAATACGAGAAAGCAATTCGTAACAAATCAAGCTCTTTTGTATAGAAAAGTGACAATTGGGGAATTCTGGAGAACAAAGCAGCAAGAAAAATTAAATTTGGAATATTACAAAGACGATCAACTATTAAATGAACCCATGAGAAGTTCAACATGACGAAAATACTTTTCTATATAGATGGCGTTAGTAATTCCGTAGACAATGATTTACAACGAAGCGTTATGAACAAACTTGCGCTAAATATTTCAAAAGACCATACAGTTGAAATTATTGATACCGCAATACTTGGAAAAGAAAAATCTCACCTTAAGGTGATAAATCAAAATTATGATATTTTATTTACTTATAACAGAACAGGCACTGAAATCACTTTGCCAGGCAATTCGAGCGATGAATTTCTATTAAAAAAAATTGATAAGTTACATGTATGTTGGCTTACTGAACATCCAGTTACTTTTTTTTCAAACTACCTACAGTCGGAAAACAAACGTCACTACATCTTCCCCAATGAAAGACATTCATTTTTTTCTGATTCAATGGGTCTGAAGGGTTCATTTTCTAGCTGTCTTTTTGGAAGCGATCCCACAAAAGTAATTAAAAAACACTCCGAACGCGAGTATGAAGTGTGCATTGCCGCGCAGTGGCGCGGATCAGAGGATGCCAATGCATTCTGGAAAAATAGTGAAGGAAAAATCAAACAGTTTTTTGAGTCAGTTTTAGAACTACAAGAAACGGATGAAAACAGAGACACCTTTGTTGCTTATGTAGCAGCTGCTCAATACTTTAAAATCGACATGTCAGATAACATATGGCATGCAAATGCCATGAAAAGTATTTATTGGTACGCAAGAAAAAAAGAAAGAATTAACCTGGTTAAAGATGCAGTTGCAACCGGGATGAAAATTGTTTTAATTGGTGGTGAAGCGTGGAAAAGTGTTTTACCAAAAACAAATAATGTCACATTTATAGATGAATGCAACCATGAATCGTTAAGAGCAATATATGGTGCCTCCAAATCAGTCATCAATGTTAATGCTTCAAATGGAGCATGCGAAAGGGCCTTCGATAGCTTATCGGCAGGAGCTATGCTCATAAGTGAAGAATCCACTCAAATGGAAAAACTATTTGGATTTGATAATTCAGCGATTTTATTTAAGCCAAATCATGCACATTCAAAAATGGGGCAAATCAAAGAAATAATTCGATCTGGCCAATCAACCGATATCGCTCTAAAAGGAACTTCAAAATTTCTCGCAAAGCATACTTGGCAGGACCGAAGCCTTTATCTGAGTAGTATTTTTAGTGAATTATTACAAAAAAATACCAGCTCTACGCTCTTATGAACGCTCGAAACTATCAAACGCAGATTGCCAAGTTGCTGGATCGACACAAATCGACGATATGCCGATAGCTTTCACACACCCGTGGACTTAAAGGCTACCGCCCCACAAAAGACTAGGATTCAAAACACATGCAGAAGCATTCCACCGATCTTTAAAGCTTGCTGCACTTAGAGCTTGAATCGGTCGAGTATTTCACTGGCACTCAAATTATTAAGGATTCAGAAGCTATCTATGCGGTGGTGTGTTAATGAAAAAGTTCATCATATAACTAGTTTTGTTGCTTCTCTTGAATCAATTTTTTTCGTATATTTTTTATTTATTTTGGAAAAATTATGAGTGATGTTTTTTTTAATATTCTTACAAGAACTTCTGGTAGACCTAACTATTTTAAAAATTGTTGTAGTTCAATCGACTTGCAAACGTACAAAAACTTCAAGCATATAGTATGCACCGATGATGAAGCTTCGCTTGAATATATAGAATCTTCACAAAGAAAGCCTATTTTAGTTAACAAAATTGAAAAACATCCATTGGTAAAAAATAAGATTATGTCATCACCATATAATCTTTACCTTAATCTGCTATACAACCATGTTGAAAGCGGCTTCGTGATATTTTTGGATGACGATGATGAATTCACCAATGAATTTTCTCTAGACTCTATTGCAAAAAAAATAATGACGACTCCGGACCCATCCGATGCGCTCATTTTTTGGCAAGTTGCTTTCCCCAACGGATTACTTATTCCTGGAGATTTTGGTAGTTCATTTCTTCGTCCGCGTAATATCTCTGGAATAGGTTTTGGTTTCCATTCTAAGTATCTCTTTGCGGCCATGTGGGATGAATTTAAAGAATGTGACTTCCGTGTAGTTCATAAACTATCATTAGTTATTCCAACTCAATTAGGTATTAAAGCACCACTAACAAGAATTCAAAGATCTTCGGGCATGGGCGGGTTTGGTATTCAAGATGATTTAAGGGGTGTCTGAATGCATGAGAATGAAATTTGTGATATTTATATGGCCTCTTTGTGGAGAGGCGGACACTGCTCCTTGGTAATAGACTCTTTAATCAATCAAAAAGAATTGTCCACATTAACAATTATATGCAACAACTACACGAAAGAACAATTTCAATGGTTGAGTCAAAAGTATACATCTGACAAAATTGTATTTATCAGAGGGGACAATGCGAAAGCCTCAAATGAAAAAATTCGCTATATTGGTCACGGCACTTCACCATTCCTAGGCTTTGTAGATGATGATCTAATATATCCTCATGATTACTTAGAATATATGGTAGCTGGTGTAAAAAAACATAAAGCTTTTGTATCGCTGCATGGATCAAAGTTAGCGGGGTTCCCTTTAAATAATTATTATACTCAGCGCGATGTCTATAAATGTTTAGATTCTGTAGGAGATGATACTGAAGTAGACATTATAGGTTCTGGCGTCTCTCTTATTAAAAGAGATCAATTACCCGCTTGTGAACTGGCAAAACTTTATGATTTTGCTGGAAGTGTTTCGATGGACGATATTTATTTGAGTTCGCTTGCTAATCGTTATGGTATAAGACGATTTGTCTTGAAGCACCCCAAAAATTATCTTGAGCACAAGGAGCAGTTTGAAGAAGATAATTATGTTTTCGATGAATACAAGAAAAATAATTTTCGTTGTCCAGAGCAGACCTCCTATATTAATATTAATTTAATCCGGAGAGTAGCTCCAAGTAATTCTAAGTGCAATCAATCTAAGGTCTGCGTCCCTAATAATATCAATCTCGAAAATAAAAAAAATAATCTCCGCCAGCAAGCACTCTTTTTTATGGAGAAAAAACAGTACGACATTGCTAGTATGTGCTTTGCAGAAGCAACATTCCATTCACCCAAAGATGCACAGTTGCACTTTTTAAAAGGCGTTTCTCACCACCATAACCGACAACTGTTCGAAGCTATCAAGTGCTATAGTGAAGCTTTGCAAATTGACTCTACCCTTGTCGAAGCTTTTGTAAACTTGGCAGACTTACAAATGGAACTCAATCTTTGTGACGACGCTTTAATTAGTATACGTGCTGCAATTGTCTTGAAACCAAAAAATGCGAACCTTCTCACGCGCTTGAATGATATTCTTTTTCGGGTTGTACAACTTCGAGAATCAATGGATGCTAGCTAATTTTTTTTCAGTGGCATTCCCCCAAAACTTTTGACGCTTTTCTTAGCGCAGTTTGACGCTGCCGCTCGAACTCATGGGGGTTGAGTTCATCGAGATGAACGGTTGGAGTCCGTGTTGAACGAGCCAGGCAAGCCTTGGCAAAATGGAACCGATGAAAGTTTCAATGGCAAGTTCTGGGATGAATGCTTAGCAATGGAGTGGTTTCGCAATCGTCTGGAGGCCAAGGTAATTAATCAGGCCTGGCGGCGTAAATACAATGAAATTCGCCCGCAATCAGGTTTGAACTACTGGACACCGGCTGAGGTCATCACGGGTTTGAAGATCGATATATCAACCGAAGCCAGACAATCAAGCTGAGATTGGTCCAAAGAAACCCGTCAGGTCAAGACCGCGTAAAATTTAAAGATCATAAGACTTATTCTGAAACGATCCTTGCTTTAGAAAACTCTTCCCAGCCATCAACCCATGACATATTTTCACTTAAGTTAACAAAACCGTACTTTTCTATACTAACATAAACGAATGTAGGGGTAGCGCAAAATACTCTTATCGGTTTGTAACCTAGCTTAGATAAAATCTCTTTACATTCAAGATATGAACTATAGTCCTGATGTTCGATAACTAGCATTGGCTGATTACTTTTTATAGTAATTTCGGCGCCAAGCAACACGTCTAACTCGAAACCTTCGACGTCAATCTTTATCAGATCGACTTTAAAATCTCTTTGTATACAATCATCCATTCGTTTTACGGTAAGGTATTCAGGTGAAGTACTTTGACGAGCAAATTTACCGATACCAGAATTTTCTTTGCTACCTCGAATAAAAGGTAGCTTTTCTTCTATTCGACCAAGACCATGCTTGTAAATATTAAAATTAATTGAATTCATTCCCAAATTGAATTTAGCAACCTCTGCTAGTTCTGAATCAGGTTCAAAACAAATTACTTTATAAAGCGGATGTCCAGAAAATCCTAATGCGTGATTTCCTATATTTGTACCTACATCAATCACGTTCATCGGAGCAAGGAACCGCTTGACAAATGAGATTAAGTCGTCCTCATAATATAATTTAGTTTTTTTAACAATACTACCGATATGATCGTTCAACACTCGTATTGATCTACCATTTTTTATTTTTACTGTATCAACACTTTGTAAATTTTTACAAGTTATGCTGATTTCCTCTTTGAGCGAGCCAGGCATGCCAAACTCACCTAATAAGTTGTTAAGCTGCCGATCATTTCCCCCTTGGCTGTTAAAAACCCATAAGCTTTCAGAGGGATCTTGATTAAGATGAACCAAATCTCTGTCTCCTATCAATGAAGCTCTAGTACCCCTCAATGAAGACATGAAAAAAAGCCAAATGTCATCTGCAGTGGGGCAGAGAGTTAGGGCTTTACGAATATCAATAACATTTCTGTCGAAGCAGTTAGGAGGATAAAATACACCAGCTCCGCTAGTAGGAAAAATGAAGGGAGAGTTTATTTCATAAAAATCTTTGGTAGGTGTATTTTTTAACCAAGTATCGTAAGGCATAAGTTTTTTATTTTCATCAAACTGTACAATATTAGCATGTTGAGCTACTACTCCACCAACCTTTTTGTAATAATCTACTAATTCCTCGATTAATGTTGGCTTAAAAAGAATATCATCATCGCATGTAATAATATATGAGTTAGGATAATTTAATAATGCTGGAATAATTTTCTTATAGGATTTCCAATCTTCTTTAACCAAATGTATTTGTAAGCCAAGCTTCTCAAGAACTTTGACAGCTGTTGGAAGCAGTTCATAATCACCCTCAAATAGCCAAAGAATTATCCTATCAGGCCTTACCGTTTGATTTAAGAGGCTTGTGATTGTAATATGTAAATTATTAAATCTTTTAGGATATGATGTAAGGCTAACAAGTAAATCTTTATCTAACGAATGCCCTTTAACGTAGTTTGACTTAATTAGATTAAGTAATTTTTCAATATTCATTTTAGTCCTTATCGCTTAAATAAAATTTAATCATGTTGGCAGGGTAATCCCCCTCAATTTCCAGTGAACTGAGAAGTAGTAGGGTTAAGCAGCCATGGCCAGATAATGCTTTGGGGTGAGACAGCCCTATGATTTTTTTTTGAAATCAATTTATAAATTCATCCAAATGTTTTCGTCAAGTTACTAATTTGATTTTTGTTCATTACGAACTGCATATCTCGATACTTACCCATTAAATCTCCTATTCTTTTTACCTTATTTTTTTTACCCTCTACAATCGCCTTCAGCATCTCTAGGCGCGCTACGATCATATAAATTAGTCCACCTTTATCTACCGTTGTTGGACACTCTAGATGGGAAATGAAGTTTGCGTCAGGTATCTGCCATAACCCAAAATTCTCTTCTAAATTTTCTTCAATATTTTCTGGTACGCTAAAATCTACCCCAATAAAATTTACTTTCTTTAGATTAAATGGCGTAAAACTAAAATTTTGCACATACCCAAAATTTCCTTGTACGCCTGTTATCAGGCGATCACCAACCGTGTGATAAACAAAGATATCGATCGACATTCCAGTCTCTTTGTGAACAATTGGCAATTGATACGTTTGATTGATTTTCAAATATGTGTACTTAACCGTAAACAAACCGCTACGATTTAAATAATCGACAACACTAAATAAATCTTGATGCGCAAAGATTCCAACATCAATATCTTTGTCGTGCTTTAAAAAGTCTCGATCTCTAGCGTAACCAAGCAGAGTACCAGACACTAGGAACGGATTGATTTCAAATTCTCCTAGCGCGTTCTGCAAATCTATTAATGCCTTTGTTGCTCCGGCACCATTAAATTGGGTTTTTCCATACTTATCGCCGTCTGCATCCGCATTTAGGAAATTCTTATTAATCCATAAACTATCTTTGTGACATATGCCTTCTAGCGCCTTATCTAGACACTGTATTGATTGCTCATATTCCCCTAAATGGGATAGCGCTCTGCCGATTTGATATTGAGATATTATAAAACCGTCAGCATTTGATGGGATTTTTTTATACCACACTATTGATTTTGCATAGTCCCCTGCTATATGACAATACTCTCCAGCTAATTGCGCAATTTTTTCTGCTACACCACTTAATTTTTTCTTTTTTAATTCGCTATATACACAAGAGTGGATCTCGCCCCATTGACTCCATGGCAGCCTATCATTTTCTGATACCCCAGTTGCTCGTTCAACTATAATTTTTGAACTTAAAAGTAAGAATTCGGGGCTTTTATTTTTACTTAATTCTTCTTTCATCAAAACCAGTGCGTTATCTAGCATGTCATTGTCGAGACTCAACTCAATGGCAAGCAACCATTCTTGTCCTGTTCCTGCTCTTTTTTCACTACTCGGTTTTATATCTCTTTTTTCTACAATTGCCTTAATTGACTCAAGGATTACATTTGACTTTTTTAAACTCAATATTCCTTGGGTTAATTCTTTATTTGTAATAGATTGGTATGCCTCTAATATCATTTGTGGGCGGGCTGTGTTTTCAGTGTTGTGAACAGCCAATGTAGTAAGAAAGATGACGATCGATGGCTCCTTCATTCTTCGACAAAAGCCAACGAATTCGTCAGAAATCAGATAGCCTAATCCGAACTCATCAGCGACTGTGGCTATCTCACCATAACTTTGATTTCGAACGATCGGCTTTAGCCGTGTCAGGGCTTTTACCATTTGATTTCTATTACTCATACGCCATTGCTCCGTTCGGTTCTAAGGTAATTTCTCCCAAAGCAATATTCATGCCGCAAGCCAATTTGTCATGGCCTACAGCAATTGTCCGATTTCAATGACTTAAAAATGCAGGTTTGAAGTCGTCAATGTCACGCGCTTGAAAGCCAACCTCTGTTTCATTAGCCACTTCTTTCCAACGCTTTACGACAGCGTACCAACCAAACAGGGCGGCTGGAGTTCGCAATCTAGCCAAACTTCAAGTGCGCTTTGGGTGGTGCTCATACTTTGAGCTCCAAGTCTTGTAGTTTGCGACCTACTTTGTCGTCTGCTGCCAACAGTTGGATGTCATTTTCTAACCCAAGTGCGGTTAGCACGCGAAGGTAGGTACCGAGTGTTGCTCCAGCATCACCTTTTTCAACTTTATAAAGTGAAGCTCTAGAGATACCCGAGCGTTGCGCAACCACCGCGCTACTGAGTTTGCGACGCAATCGTGCGAGCTTGATGCGAACTCCAAGCTCGGTCACAAGCCTTTGCTCTTGGGGAAAAATAATAGGAGGCTTCCTTGGCATTCTTCTATTTTATACATAAACATCAAAATTTGTTCATGATAGAAGTTTTTTTACCTTTTAACGACTTTCAGCTCCTGTAAACCTCTTTACGACTCCCAATTCGCACAACAAGCACCCGCAAAGCACGGTCTTCGATACAAGCAATAATTCGGTAATCGCCCACTCGGTATTTCCAAAATTCTCCCAGTTGCGAACCCTTGAGGGCCTCGCCAAGGCTACGCGGATCATCAGATACTGCGAGGCGGTCTCGTAAAAATGCGGTGATGCGCCTTGCGATTTGGGGGTCTAGCTTGGATAAGTCCTTTTTAGAGGCTTCGTCAAACTCAATCCGCCAAGCCAAGGCCGCGCTCCACGTCTTCTAAGCTGTAAGTCTTGCTGCGGCCAGCGCGAACTTCAATCAAGCGCTTTTCTGCAAGGTACATGTCTTCAAGGTCATCTAGGTGTTCAAGGATGGCCTCACGTGCGTAAAAGGTTTTGGTTCGGCCGGTAGCCAAAGCCAGCGCATCGAGGCGGCTTTCAACTTCAGCGGGCAGTCGGATTGCAAGCATGGTGAACTCCAATTTTAGTTTGCTATACGAGTATAGCAAAATTACCGATCCGCAACGTGCTTTAACTTTGTTAAGACCACAACCTACGCGGCATAGGCGGGGCGCGATTGTCTCGGATGGCGTTGAGGAACAGGCAGGCTATGGCGGTGATGCGAACGATCAGAAAAAAGAGCATCGACGGGGTTAGCGGGCCTTCCATGAAGGCGTACACATTAAAGAAGTCCATCACCAAGCCCGTTAAGGCCATGGCAAACACCAGGAGCGAGACGCGGGCAAAGTGCCAATCTTTGAGGTAACTATAGATATAAACCGCGGCGACCAAGGCGAGGTACATACCGCGGTATTGCATATATTGGGTGAGATTGGGCATTCCTTCTGGGAAATTAAAGGAGTAAACCAAGACACCCGGAAAGAAAAGTAGTCGGGCCACCGAGGCCACGGCGGTTACAACTAGAAAAAGCATGCGGTACTTGTACCCCCGGTCAACGCCCGATGGAACGTAACGACCAGAGGGCGCATTAAGCTGCGCCAGCTCTTCGGGGCTGACTTTAGACTGGCTAGCGCGTGTTTTGGTCATGTTGTTAGTTTGGCACGATCTTTGCATTTTCAAGGGCTATGCCTCCAAACCTTCCTACTTATCCCAGCAAAGACGCGCAGCCGGTGAACTGCTGGCAGTGCCGTTACTTTGCTACGAGCTGGGACCCATCGCTCCCCTACAGCTGCAAGTTGCTGGGTTTTAAGTCGCGCATGCTGCCTTCGGCTCAGGTTCAACAACTCGACGGGCGGCCTTGCCAAGGCTTTGAGCCCAAGCCCGCGATAGTCCGTCGGTAAATCGACGAAAAACCTTGGCATGGGTTTTGCATAAAGTGTTGTTCCATTCACACGTAAACGACACCAAAAACCTATGTCCG